>LKMJ01005637.1_pt1 | contig 11807 bp, 11 predicted proteins | sample 643391 | NCBI WGS metagenome assembly LKMJ01 (sample SAMN04112250, study PRJNA286221) | soda lake metagenome | biome: soda lake; feature: Kulunda Steppe; material: water; isolation source: sample PL-Br10 brine of Picturesque Lake | place: Russia: Kulunda steppe | collected 2010-07
AGACCGGCAGCGTCGAGGCGTACGGAGGTGACCTCGTGTACGACCCCGCTCCGGCGCACATCACGCTCGCCAAGGCCGCCGACGGCGAGAACGCCGATGTGGGCCTCACCGACGAGCAGGTCACCGCCGTCCGCGAGGTCGCCAGTGACGAGCCGACCGAGTTCGTCACGACTGCTGCCGACATCCACATCGACACCTACTAACCCAGGTGTCGCCGCTGTCACGTCTCACAGGACCGCACCAGGCCACTCGACTCCACCGATCACGATCGCCCTCTCCGCACCGCCCGGGCGATCGACGAACACCGACCGCGCGTCACCGTCGCGCGCAGTGCGCGCAGCGCAGCTGCGCTGAACGGCCTTCGGCGAAACAGCATACCAATCACCCCCTGTACCACCGCCGCGGCGGTGGGCTGCTCAGCCAAGCACAACCGTCACGTGACTCCCAGCCTCGCTCCGACCTGTGGGGTCGGATCCCCGTCACACACCGGGCATCTCCCCGCACCGGGTTCCAGTGGCACCGCTTCACGATGCCGTGCATCTGGTCGGCATCGTCGCGGGTTACACCGTCGGCCGACCCCGTGTGACGGGCGGTCCGCCAACAGGGCTCACTCGCTCCACTCTCCGGGCACTCTGATCAGCGCCCCCAGCAGGGTAAACCCGCGGGACCGTCCACGCAAACCGCGCGTGAACGGTCCGCCTTCGGCCCGCCTCTCACTACGTTCGGGCGGCGAGAGTTTACTCCGATGCTGGGGGCGGATCTTCAAACATGCCCGGAGATGTTATCGAGGTGAGCCCGGCGCGACCGCCCGAGAACGTCACGTGGGTCGGCGGCGACTCCGACTGTGACCACACGAACGCCGACCAAGTATCCATGCACGGCATCTGCCGTGACTGCGGTGCCAGCACGTTGGAAACCCTGGAGATGCCCGATTCACTCGTGACGGACAAACCCGACCCGTACCCAGGTCAGATGGAGCGAGTGTAGGGAGTCACGGTCGTTCGTTCGCTTCTCACAGGACCGCTACCCAACCACCACACGGCACTGTGGGGGCAGCAGGGCGTGTCGTAGCCAAGCGTGTCACGGGGTGTGCGCGTACCGGAGATCCGGCGCGCCGTGACGCCGCGCCGGATCTGGACGAGGTCGATCTGTGATCGACCTCATCGTACCTCACAGGGCAAGTTGACCGCACCCTGCCCGCCGAAGCCTCACGGGCCGCCGCTCAGTCGACACGCGTCGACGCGTGTCGTCGCTCCGGCCCCGCTCCCCTCGCACACCCTCAACAACCCGTGAGGGTGTGCGCTGCGCCTAACCACAACACCAGCACTGCCAGCACCGTACCGCGGAGTGTGCTTGTTCTCACCGCACCGCACCGACCGCTCGCGTTCCTCTCCGTTCACTCCCTACCCGCAGCACCTGCGGGTACAGCACTAACCCTGTCCCGGTTGCGACACCGCAAGCGGTGACGGACGCGGAACAGAGGTATGCGCTGACCGGTCGCTCACGGACACTTCCCCGACGCGGTCTTGAAACCGTGGTTGCCGACTTCTCGCCGCCGCGCCGAGAGGCGCGGTGAAGCGCGGCGGCGAGAAGAAGACAGCAACCGAGGTTAACTCAACAATGAGCAACAACGTACTCATCGAAGCGTTCGGCAGCATCGTCAACGAAGAACTCCGTACCGAAGACGTGTCCCTTGAGGACGCGATGGCAGTCGCACTCCAGCGACTCGACACCATCGTCGGAACCGACGACATCGACACTATCTACACCGGCATGAACGGGGATGTCACCCACGCCCTACAGGACGCGGTTGACGCCCTCAACCTCGATGTCGATGTTCAGGCGTTCTATCCGAACGTCAAGAACATCATGGAAGAAGACGACATCGACTACCAGACCGCGTGGAAGCAAGGCTTCACGTGGCGGAACAACCGACTGTTCGTCAACGACGAGGACGACGAGCGCCAGGAAACCGTGTCGCTCTGTGTCCGCGTCGGTGACGCCGGTAACAACGGCGAGGCGCTGCTCCAGCACGCCCGCCGCAAGGGCGTCCCGGCACTCGACCTGAATCTCGACGATCTCGTCGAGAAGAACGCCGCGTACGGCGGCTCGGAAACCGAAGCGACGGTTCCCGACCCGGACGAGGCCAAGGCCGCCTGAACTGACTGACGCGTAACCGCTTTTTCTTTTTCCAGACGGGGCGATGCGACCCTCACCCTCACTGCGTTCGGATCGCATTCCACTTCAACCCCGTAAACGGGGTCTCAGTCCAGTACCGCAAGTCGCTTCTCACAGGACACACCGTCCCTGCCCGCCGAAGCCTCACGGGCCACCGTCACTCACAAACCACGTGAGTGACTCCGGCCCCGCTCCCCTCACACAACCTCTACTCCGTGAGGGTGTGCGCTGCGCCACCGCACCGTATCGCCCGTCCCGGGCTGGCCGGACGGCCCGCCCGACTCGCTCCCTGTGGCGCGCTTCACCATTAGGCGCTCCGCTGCCCTGCGTCGTTGCCACGGCCTTCCTTGAGGCCCTCTTTCCGCACCGGGCCTTGCTTCCGGCAGCAGTGCCGGGCGGGCCCGTGCAACCCTGCCTCGCGGGCTTTGTCGAACTACCGGCACGAGAAATAAAAACTCCGCACTCGCCCTTCCCACGGGCTGGCGAGTGTCCCGATGGGATCCCTCACACAGCTCGGGACGGACCAATTATAACTCGTGCCGGGTTTCGAGTCGCAGTGTCCGCGAGGCGGGTGCAGGAGCCCGCCCCGGAGCTTCGCTCCGGGAAGCGCCGGCCCGTAAACAAGAGGGCCGTCGTCAGGGTACACCGTGGCTGCCTTGCAGGACCGGCGCTCCGCGCCGTGATCCAGCGCGCCAACGAACCGGGAGCTCCTACCCGGGCCGGGCCTGGCCAGCCCGGTCCGGGCTTTTCGTTTCACCGTGTCCCTGCCCGCCGAAGCCTCACGGGCCACCGTCACTCACAAACCACGTGAGTGACTCCGGCCCCGCTCCCCTCACTCACGCACCAGTGCGTGAGTGCTGCGCCGATGTACTAAGCAGATGTTGGCCAGTAGCGTGTGAGTAATAGATGATACCGGTGCGGGATTACTCCCGCACGTCGGTATCGTACAGGACAAGTCTGCCCTGTGCTTCTGGGTTGTGTGCGATGGTTATGACTTCTTCCTCACCGTCAACAGTAACGGTGAACGTGAGTTCACCTTTCGTGAGGAGTTCGTCAAGACACCCATCAGTCAACCTATACAGTCGCCGCATATTCTTTCATCACCTCGTAAATATGTATGCGTAACTAACTTTTATAAAGGTAATTCACACCGCAACCCACGAGTCACAGCAAACCGCGCGCGTTCTCACGACTCTCGGTCGCGCCTTCAAACACCCCGCACCGCCACCCGCACTCAGGCGCAATTCGAGTCGTGATTCATCACGCGAACCGCACAGCCACGTGCGCCAGCCCGAGACGCGGCGCGATTGCGGTACACGTCAGAATCCCCTTCGGTAGGATTCTGCCGGTACACGTTCCCTGCGCTCCTCACCGGCACGGCACGTACCTGCGGGCGTCCTCGCCTGACCGCCAGCAAGCTGGCGGTTGTCTGCGGCGCTCCTCGGGCACGACGTGCCGTGACCGGCGCGGTGTCTCGGCAATCGACCGCGGGCTGGCGCACGAAAGTTTGGCGTGAGCGCGACGCGGCAGGCGCGTCGCGCGGTCAGGTGACCAACGATGTCTGTTGAATCCACTCAGACGGAAGGCGAATCGAGCGAAACTGAACTCACGTCCAAAGACGCGAACAACTTCATTCGCGGTCACGAAATCGGGTGTCTCATCATCACCGAAGAAGTCCAAGGTGAAGAAATCGAGACGGTGTTCATCACCGTTGACCGGACGTACTTCCGAGTCCAAGAGTTCGGAACCCCGGCGAAGGTCAAGCGGTTCACGATGAGCCAGGCTCTCGAAGCCGCTCAGGAAGCGGATAACAAGACCGCGCGACTCGCCGCGTACCCACAGTCCGACCTGGACATCGAAGGAGCGGTGGAGTTCATCCACGAGAACTTCGAACTGGACGCCGAAGAGGTGAAAGGCGGGTACGGACTTCCCCGAGACGAACTCGACAAGGCGGATGACGAACATCTCGACATCGCCAGTGCGCCGGCCGGAACGAGCGACGTTCACGGCGGCGGCTGGTAGCCGAACAGTCTCTTTCTTTTTGCTGGCCGCAAGAACTCGCAGCGACCACCTGGTCGCTGCTCGGCGACGGGCCGATACTAACGATCGACCCGACGACCCGCTCACAGAGCGTGCTGGACGGAGCGATGCGTCCCTCTCCCTCACGGTGTTCGGGACGCGTTCCATCTCCCTCACCTTCGGTTCGGTCAATCCATGTTACAACTCGTGACGTGACCGTTATGGACGGTGCGATGCGACGGTGTCGCGTTCCATCGTGCCTGCAGTACCGGGCGCGATCCACAACACACCCGTTCCGTTCCGTCACGCTTGTCACTACGCTACCTATCCACGCCTGACCGACTGGGTTCCTCTCGTCACCCGCGTAGCTCACGCGCCGAGATCGCCCGCACGACGGTCACCGTTCGTCTGCATCACTCACCGGTTGCCGTGACTCTCAACTCGGAACTGCACGTACCCGCGCCGTCTGGTCACCGGTCGGTCACTCCCGGACGGACGCATGCCGGGGCGCGTCGAACGTTCCGGCGTCTCGTTTCCTCGTGTGTGACGAGGGCTCGACTACAGGGATTCTACACAGCAGGACGTTCGATGCGGACACTCACAGAACTCCTCGCCTTGCCGGTAAAACCATCGCCGCTCACGGAGCGGTTCCCTCTCCGCCAGTCGGTCACCCCACTCCGGGGGCGAGGTAATACCAGCAAGACGAGATTACTGTTCAAACATGTCCGCGAACGACCTGCGTTCCGAACCCCAGTCGAGCACCGACCTGCACGTCGTCATCGAGCACCACCCGGATTACGACGCGACCAACGGCGGCGTCGTTGCGACCGGGGAACAGTCCGACTGCGAGACCATCCGTGATGCGCGTGCTGCGTGCTTCCCCGAGGCCGACATCGAGCACACGGTCAAACCGAAATCGTTCGCTGACGAACACGATCTGCACGTCGTGCTCCCACGCTCCTCGGACCCGGAGCATGCAGCGCATCTCGCTGAGATGCAGTCGGTCTAACCGGCGTGGACCTCTCCGCTTGTGACAAGACGTTCCTTCCTCACTGTTGCTTCACGCAGGCACAGCGACCCTGCCCGCCGAAGCCTCACGGGCCACCGCTCCACATCCACGTTCGTTCCGTTACGCTCCGGCCCCGCTCCCCTCGCACACCCTCTACCGCAAGGGTGAGGGTGTGCGCTGCGCCACTGCAACCGTCCCGCACCGGTCACGCACGTCACTCGCCCGACCACGCCGCTGTCAGTGACACGTAACACACGTGTTACGGAACTCTCACGCACCGGTTCGCCACGCCCTGGGGACGCACCGACCGGCGTTGTCGTTCCCTACCACCCGCTCGTTCCGGGTTCACTCACCCGCGTCACTTCTCCGTTACTCCCGTCACGGATACGGAACCGGTCAACGGTTCACCGCACCACACGGTTTCGATACCCGTTCACTCCTCTCCGACCGGCACGCACCGTCCGCTCCTTCGTTGTTCCGCAGTCACGCGGCTCACCGCAGCACCCCGCGCTCGAACGCTCCGTGACGCCGTCTCCTTTCCATTGATGCGTTCATACCCGAAACCGGGTACATCAGAAGTATAACATTCCCCTCTCACCACACGGGTTCGAGGCTCCCGCTGGTCGCCGCGCCTGCGGCGCGGTGAAGTTATATCAACTGATGTACCCGGGACCGAGAAGTATGAACGCCCAATCGGAGACGGCGACGGCGGAAGCGTCCTCGAACAGTGCTGCGGAATTCACCGCGCTTGATGCGAACAACTTCATCCGCGGAAACGACGGTGCGTGCCTCATCATCTCCGAGGAGATTCAGGGTGAAACCATCGAAACCGTGTTCATCACCGTTGACCGAACGTACTTCCGTATCCAAGAGTTCGGGAGTCCTGCGAAGGTGAAGCGGCACACCATGAGTGAAGCCCTGCACGCCGCTCAGGAGAACGACAACGCCACCGCACGACTCGGTGCGTACCCGCAGTCCTCGCTCGACATCACCGGTGCGATCGAGTTCATCGATGACACGTTCGACACCGATGTCACTGACGCACGCGGCGGGTACGGGCTCTCCCGTGACGTGCTTGACGACCTCGGCGAGGACGACCACCTTGAGGTCGCTTCCGCGCCCGCCGGCACGAGCGACGTACACGGCGGCGGCTGGTAGGCCAGGCTGGCCTACCATCCAGGCGCATCACGACCTCTAACAGTTTCTCCGACCAACACACCGTCTTCTTCTCACACCACCAGCACCGTTCCACACTCCACGTTCCTGGACGGGGCGATGCGACCCTCACCCTTCACGCTGTTTCGGGTCGCGTTCCATCTCCCTCACGGTGTTCGGTCAATCCACAGCACCACCGCTGCTCCTCGTTCCTGGGCGTGTTGGACGGAGCGATGCGACGGGGTCGCGTTCCACTCCCCTCACGGGGAGTCCACAACTACCGCTCGTGATCGTTTCACGCAGGACGCACCCTGCCCGCCGAAGCCTCACGGGCCACCGTCTCCACTGCATTCCGACTCCGGCCCCGCTCCCCTCGCTCACTCCCTACGGTCGTTCGCGCTGCGCCTGGACTGTCTCTATACCTGTTCGGCCATGCTGTCCACCCGCTCGGCACCACTCGTTCATTCACTGGTTCCTTCCCGGAACCACAGCACTAAGCGAGCTTTCGGTCACTACGCTCCAACCGGAGCTCGTGACACGAAACCTGCTTATGTGCTGCCCGCTCACTCTCGTCGTTCCTTGCCGCGCGGGTTCCGTTCGTTTCGCACCCTGGCGGGTGCAGCGTGCGCGGATCGCCGCGCCCACCGATGGTGGGCGAAGGCGCGGCGAACACGCGCACACTCAGGTATTAACAACTATGGCGACAAGAGTCATCGAAACCGACGAAGCCGGTATCGCACAGTCCCGCATCAGCATTGACAGCACGTGCAGTAACCTGGACTGCACGTGCAGCGACGATCTTCCAGTGACCATCACCACGACCGCCGAGGTGGATGGTCACACGTACGACGACTACGACCTCGACTTCTGCTCGCTTCGGTGCGTGTCCATCTTCCTCGACGAACCGTTCCCCCTCTCCGCCGCGCCGGGGGAACTCCCGCACGTCACCATCCACGAACCGGACGTGTAGACACACGCCCGGTTCTCTCTTTTCACTGGACGGGGCGATGCGACCCTCACCCTCACTGCGTTCGGGTCGCGTTCCACTTCAACTCCTAACCGGAGTCTCAGTCCCTACCGCACCACAGTCGCTTTTCACAGGTACAGTTTACCCTCACCCAGCCTCACGGGCCACCGCTCAGTCGACACGCGTCGACGCGTGCCGTCGCTCCGGCCCCGCTCCCTCGCGCGGAACCGATCGTTGCGTCACTTCGTGACGGACGCGTCCGTGTAGTCGCGCGCCACCGCTCAACTTGATAACTGCTTGACGAGCCCGCCCGCCGAAGCCGTTCGGGCCACCGCTCCACTTCGTTACGCTCCGGCCCCTCACCCCTCACTCGTTCACTCCGCTCCACTCTCCCTGCGAGCACTCAGTCGAGTACCCCGCTCACTCGTGCTGCGCCTGATACGTAAGAGTAAGTTTCGTTTCACCCTGCCCGCCGAAGCCTCGCAGGGCCACCGCGTCCTCAGTCAATAAACCCGCACTGCGGGCGCTCCGGCCCCACTCCCCTCTCTCACAGCACGCAACGGTGCGTGCTGTTCGAGCTGCGCCGATACAGCCCCCCTCGTTGCGTCATCACCATCACATCGACGTGCGCCGTCTCCCGCCCCGGCGCGATTGCGGTCCCGGCAATATCCCGTTCCGTAGGATGATCGCCGGGACGCGTCCCCATCACTCCCTCACCGCAACGAACGGTCGTCTCGGCAATCGACCGGCGACGCCGCACGGAAACCAGGATAGGTGATGAACGCATGAAACGTACGTTCCTTCAGTCGCCTGATGAACCGGTGTTTGAAACGGAGACGCGTGGTGGGTGGGACGAGTGGTCTACAGCGCGTGAGGTTGTCACCGCCATCACCTTGCCTGACGGCAGCGAGTTGAGTGTCGGTGACGAGGTCCTCGTTGATGCCGACGCAGCTGGCCTCAACGTCGAACCTGCCGAATTCACCGCACAGGTCGAATTCGGTTCGTGGATCGAGTTCCAAGAGGTGGAACTCGATTCCTGGGACCCCGTGTTCGACACGCGACTCTCGGAAGCAGAGTTCCGAGACGCCTGGGGTGACTGGCTCTCACTCCCCGAGGAGTAACGAGCCGTTCGCGTCACCCCGTCGCGTTCTCACTCGCTCACTCCTCACTTCTTAACACTCGTTCGTCATATCGGTTCTTCCCTTTACGCATTACGGGCTGTGACGTGACGTGACGTGATGGACGGAGCGATGCGACCGTTGTCGCGTTCCACCTCGATCAGAGATCTCGGTCCACCGCACCGCGACCGAGTGTGTTGTGCAGCGCCGCACCCTGCCCGCCGAAGCCTCACGGGCCACCGCTCGATCTTAACGTTCGCGCCATGGGCGCTCACTAATCTCGCTCCGGCCCCGCTCCCCTCTGAATCACTTGCTACGAACACCGTATCAGGGCCTGCTCTGCGTTGCGGTTTCCCCCGCCAAAGGCGGGTGTTCCCTCACAGCATGCGCTGACCCTGCTACGAGTTCTCGCTGACGCTCACAGCTGCGCCTGAAACCGCACCGCAAACCGTCTCGTCTTCCGAACAGTTCCGTTCCGCTGTGAGCGCATTCAACTCGCACCCGGACCTGCAACGGGAGTGCTGCGTTGCTCATCGATTCTTCATCTTCCCTGCTTCCGGTAAACCCGTCGCCGCTCCTTCCGTCGCGGTTCCCTACGATCACCCCACTAACGGGGGCGAGAGTTTACTCGGAAACACGGATATTCAGACGTACGATGAGCGAACGGTCAACTCCCGTTGCTGGCGGCCCGGAGATGCGAGCTCCACCAGAATGCGCACAGTGCGGTACTCACTGTTCTCCCGACGAGAAGACCGGCGGGCTGTGCCCGACGTGCCAGTAGGCACGTCAACGCCCGCGTGACGACGCCCGCTACTGACTGCTGCGACTCCAGTTGCATTACGCAGGTACAGTGTCCCTGCCCGCCGAAGCCTCACGGGCCACCGCTCCACTTCGTTACGCTCCGGCCCCGCTCCCCTCTCTCACGGATCACAGATCCGTTCGAGCGTGCGCCGGGGAACCGAGTGTTTTGTGTAGACTGGCTGTTGCAGGCCTGACCACCAGTTCGTACGTAACCCGCACCGACGTTTACCGCCTTGCGGCCGTGCTCGGGTGAATCGGACAGATTCACCCTTCGGGCGTCTTGCTCACCGTACCGAACCGGGCCGCGATCTCCATTGCGCTCACGGACCGTCGTTGCGTTCGCTACGGAGATCGACCAGTTCGGAAGCGACGGTTCGCGGCGATGCCGGGCACGGTCCGCCGCGTTGGCCGTCCCCGGCACCACCACCCACCCGAACCCCGCGCCCCCCGACTGCACATTCCGGGCTCCCGACGCGTGCCGTAACACCGCACGGCACGCGCCGGTTCCGGGCGTTTTGCATTCCACGGACCCGTGTCTCGACGCACATCACCGCCGTGCGCCGACCCACGGGCTTTCGCGGATTTGGGGTCACCGGGGCGTTCCTGCCAGTCTTCTCGCACCCTTCGGGCGCGCACGTCGCTGCGACACCGCGGACACGCTCCCACACCGCAGCGGTCCGCGGTGACGGTCACCGTGCTCGTCGCGCCGCTGATTGCGGCGCGATAGGAGACTACTCACACGCACGGTGCTCACACCGGGTTCACCGGTCCGGGATCCGCGGACACCTGCCCACCTCACATTCGTTCGGCGGGACCCGTCCACGCATCCCGGCGGGACGGTTCACCCGGCATTCGCGGTGTGCGTGTTCCGAGCCCTTCGGGTTTCCCAGGGGTCTGTCGACCCCACTAGATTAATCTGCACGTCCAAGCCGGCGCGATTTCTATTCCGGCAACCCTGCCGCGACCCCAGAACGCCGGGGTCGCACGTACAGGTCGCCGGAACAGTTCCCTGCGCGCCGGGTCACCTTCGGTGCTTCCGGTGTCTCGGAAATCGACCGGACGTGCACGGCGAGTCACGCACCGGCAGTGACTCCGGGCAGTGACGCACGCGACGGACGGCCGGTCGTCGCGCGCGTCACAGCTCCTCGACTGCTGCCGGTACGCACCATCGCCGCGGTCGGTGCAGTTGCGCCGACCAGATCATAGGTATGGGTGAACTCGCGTCGAGTGAGTCACCCGCCGCACGAGGGCGGCGGGCGTCCCGCCCAGCAGCGGTGGGTGGTCAGGCTCAGTCGGCGTGGGTCAGGTGATTACAATGTCTGTTCAGAACGCAGAAGTCGGCGGTAGCACCGAAGTTGAAACTGAATCCGGTAGCGACGACACGGCGAGCATTTCGCCCGAAGCGGCGCGGCGAGTCCAGCAGAAGGCGAAAGCCCGGCAGTCCACTCGTATCGATGACGACCAGGTCGGCGTCCCTCACGAGACCACCATCGAAGGGAAGCCGGACTTCTTCGACCAGTTGTTCGATGAGAACGGCATGGCGTTCGACTCCTGGTGGGAGTGGAAGTCGTTCGATGACGACCCGTTGTGGGAAGACTCCTACAAGTCGGGTGAGAAGCGTCGTGCGCTCCTCAACCACCCGGGCGGGTCGGAGTCCCGGACGATTACGCCCGAGGACGACCCGGAAGCGTTCCTCTCCGAGGTCGCCCCGGAGCGGTTGGAGAACATCGATGAGAAGTTCGGTGACCTTCCCGGTACCCGAGCGGAGCTCATCGAGGTGCAAGCGCGGAAAGCAGCGAAAGACCTCGATGAGGACGAGTACCCCACGGAATCGAACGGCCTGGTGATTACGAAACACCAGGATGAGCGTGAGGACATCTGGTCGGGTGTCGATGATGACGATGAACACGTCCACGAAGGGTCGGAGTGCCCAGAGTGCGGTTCGACGAACACGTCGTCGTACCAGCAGCAGACGGGCGGTGCGGACGAAGGGATGACCGGCTTCCACAACTGCTCGGATTGTGGGAAGTCGTGGCGAACCGGGTACGGCGCGTAAGCGCCGCCGGTTCCTTTCTTTTTGCTATCGCCCGTTCGGTAGCGTTGCGCAGGAATCCCTCGCCTCACGCCCCGAACCGCTGGGGCGATCGTCTCGGTCATGCTTGTGCAGTTGGACGGGGCGATGCGACCCTGACCGCCAGGGTCGCGTTCCATCTCCCTCACGGTGTTCGGTCAATCCACCGCTACTGCAGCTACTCGTAGCCTGTCGGCACCCTGCCCGCCGAAGCCTCACGGGCCACCGTCACTCACAAACCGCGTGAGTGACTCCGGCCCCGCTCCCCTCGCACACGGACAGTGGTTGCGTGTGCGCTGCGCCACTACACAACTCGGACTCACGCACTCGGTTCCGCATCCCATCGTTCCTTCGCACCATCTCGGTACGCCAGCACTAAGCGAGCTTTCGGTTCTTCCGATCCAGTCGGTTCTCAGAACACGAAACCTGCTTATGCGCTGGCCAGTCACTCTCGTCGCTCTCACCGCGTGCGTTCACACACGCCTGTCA
>LKMJ01005640.1_pt1 | contig 11802 bp, 9 predicted proteins | sample 643391 | NCBI WGS metagenome assembly LKMJ01 (sample SAMN04112250, study PRJNA286221) | soda lake metagenome | biome: soda lake; feature: Kulunda Steppe; material: water; isolation source: sample PL-Br10 brine of Picturesque Lake | place: Russia: Kulunda steppe | collected 2010-07
GAGGTTTCGACGTTCATGAGTCCAATCCCAAAGGGTGAAACAATCCAGATAGCAGGGTACACTAACCATAGAACGACAAGGAATGCCCGTAGTTTCCAGAATAGTGCTACCGTCGTCAGTTCTTTTTGTCGAACGGCGCTGTCGAAATCAGCGTAGGCATAATAGATGACACCGACGAACGCCACAGCACCGGCCGCGAAAAATATCCACTTGAGGGGTGACGTGAAGTATGCACCGGCAAAGCCAAACAGTATCGTCAGGGCCATCAACACCAACGACCGGTTAATTGCGTTGGCCGCAGCCCCGGCAAGTAATCCAAGGTACAGTACGTGGAGTGGCGTCGTCAACAGCCAGTCGAGATACCGCAAGGAAAAAATCTGCTCTCCAGTCTGTGATTCGATGATACCGAACTCGAGTGCCATCAAAATGTACGCACCAACCGCGATGGCCGGCACTGCAACGAGAATGGAGTATCGCCGCCAGTTCCGTCGCGGGACGATGCGGAATCCGTATGCGAGCGCAATCGTTCCGGCAGCCATCCCAATTGCGCCTAACCAGAACCACGTCACAATCATGGACATTACTGGGCACCTCCGGCAATCGGGGCCGAGGACTCCGTAAGGTCACCGTCTACCCTGACAGTAAACTGCTCCAGTATTGCATCCAGTGCTGCTGCGCTTTCGTTGAGGTCACCAGCAGCGTTGGCGACTGACTCTATTGACTCTGTCTGGTCGTCAGCGGCACCAGCGACGCGTTCTGCTTCGGATTCTGTTTGCTGGCTCAACTCGTTGAGATCGTCTATCACCATCATCACCTCCTGTGCCGTTCGTGCTTGTTCACCGGTCGCCGTATCGATTTCCTGCATTCCGCCGTCGACCTCCTCTGCAAGTTCGAGAATTCGCTCGAGGGATTTGATTGCGTCCTCGACGGTTTCGGTCCCCGAGAGGACACGCTCGCCTGTGGATTCCATCGTTGCAACCGTCTCACCTGCCTGCTCCTGAATACGGTCAATTCGACCCTCAATATCGGCTGCAGCGTCCTTGGTTTCTTCGGCTAGGTTCTTGATTTCATCGGCGACTACTGCGAACCCATCGCCACCTTCGTCAGCACGGGCAGCCTCGATGCTCGCGTTAAGCGCAAGCATGTTTGTCTGGTCGACGATCTCGGTGATGAGGTCGACAATATCACCAATTGCCTGTAAATCATCCGCCAACGCCCGTATTTCTTCGACGGCCTGTGTCGTTTCCGTCTCAATTTCTGTCATCTCGGCAATCGCCTGTTCGGCGGCTTCACGACCTTCCTTACCGATTTCGCTGGCTTCGGTCGACGTTTCTGCAACCTCTTCGGCGGACGAAGCAACCTCCTCCGCCGTCGCAGAAAGGGATTGCATCTGTGCCGCGGCCTGTTCGAGTTGCTCGCGCTGTGTCGTCGCATCAGTCTGTATTGCAGCGGTTGATTCACGAACTGCAGTGCTCGCACGCCCGACAGCGCGTGCATCTGACTCAGCCGCGTTACTGGCCTGTTTTACCTCCGTTGCAAACAATTTCGTCGTGGCGATTGTTTCCTCAAGTGCGTCGAGGGTTCTGTTAATTTCCTTGCCGATAGCCACCATCGATTGGTTCGTGCTCTCCGGAGACACACGAGCCGTGAAGTCACCATCTGCAACTGCCGAAAGCACCGAGCGATACTCGTCGGCTTTCCGCTCTAACTCGTCGTTTACCTCTTCCACCGCCTTTCGTTCCTCAACCGCCTCTTCACGGGCCTGTTCCGCTTCTAATCGAGCATTTTCAGCTTCTTGCTTTGCCGTTTCGGCAGCGGTTATCTTCTCGCGGAGCGAGCGTCTCATTTGGTCGAGTGAACCATACAGCCTTCCTATCTCGTCCGTCCGAGTGCTCTGAAGTTCCTCATCTAACTCTCCTGCTGCCATCTCTTCGGCACGACCTGATAATCGCCGCAGGGAGGTGATTGTGTTTGCACCGACAGTGACACCGACAAGGCCGAGGTTAATGACAGCCAGAAACAGGAGTCCGAGAAGGTTAGAGTTTATCTGGTTGCTAAGTGCAAACGCCGCTCCCGAATCCGTCATCGCAATGACACGCCATTCGGTCCCGCCAATACCAGCCGCCGTAACGATATCATCACCTGAATCATCGATAACAGCGACCGTTCTGTCAGTGTCACTGATACTCATCTCCAGAGCCGTCTCCTCACCCAGCAAGTCGGGGTCTGGATTGGCAATGTACTGACCAGCCCCACTCACTACCGTCGTGTCTGTTCCATCTCGCTGGAGCGTACTTTCCTTCTGGGCACTGATATCAGCCGTATACACAATTGCACGGTCATCAGCTCTATCGACAGGCACGACAACTGCAATCATCGGTCGCTCATGGTCACCGACTGTAACGAGCGTCGCTTTGAACGAGTCATCTACCGTTCTCTCGGCCAGTTCCCCTTCAAGTCCGGAACCTTCGAGAGAGTCGCCGGATGAAACAGTGTCATCTGAACTCGCCTCGACTGTCATCCCCTCAGTATCGATATAATGGGCACCAACGACGTTTTCAGGCAACTGGTTACGTTCGGCGAGAGAATCAAGCCGCTCCTGAACAGCAGTGCTGTCACCAGTAACAACGACCTCACTCGAAGCAGTCATCCCGGCGGACCGCTCTAACTGTCCGACCCAGGATTCAAGTGATTCTGCCTGTACCTCTGTATTTCCAACGATTTCCGCTTTGACGTCATCCTCAAGTGTCGCAGCGGCCTGCATGCTAATTATCGCCCCAAACACCACCATCACAATAATCGTGAACGTCAGTGCAACCCCCAACCGAGCGGCATAGCTACGCTCGATGATGTCTGGAAGGAGTGATTTTCGGCTGCCTATCATACCTCAGTAGAATAGCCGTATCAATCAAAGTAATCGTACCTAACAGTATGGGTTCCACGAAAACGTGAATTCCTAACTAGTTTGTTACTCTTCAGCGTCTGCTAAAGCAGCATCTGCCTCGTACTCCGAACTCACGTCACGTCCTGGTTCGTATGCATTCTCAAACAGGACGTACACTTCCCTGGTCGAGCCTGTTGGAATCGTGAGGTCTTCCCAGGTATCGGTCCAGATTTCTTCGGGTGAATCTGCACCGTCCGGGATGTACGAGAGGGTCGTTTCGAGGTCGGTCTCCTGAGCGTTGGGGAAATCGTTTTCCATCTCAACCCGGACGAGGATATCCTGGGGGTATGTTCCCTCCCGCTGACCGTCCTGATGAATAATTCGAACGTCTGTGACGAGAAAATGACCCTCTGCACCACCACAGCCAGCCAGCGCAACCGCTGCCCCTGAACTCACTGCAGCAAGAAACTCTCTTCGTGACGGGGTTTGCATCTACTGGTTGGTTAGTAATTCAGCCGTTTGAACGTTGCGAGTACCGGATTGGGCACCGGATTTGCTGGCAAGTCACTGCCTGCTCTCTCAATTTGTATCCGATTCTGACTGTTCGTTATCGGGTTTCGTCACCAGTGGGAGGGCATGCTGTCGAACGAACAGGAGATAGTATGGCGCAGTAACGACATAGATTGGGGGAAAGGCACTGATTATCGCCCAGAAGAGAGGGTTTCCAGTAAAGTCAGTTCTCCCACGCAGTTCCGATGCATCCAGATACACCGAGACTGGGAGTACGAGAAACGTCCCGACGCTCCAGACCACAAAAAAGAAAAACGATTCGACCAGCGTCCCCAGGCCGAAGAAACTCAACAGTGCAATACTGATACTTGGGGTAAGGCCAGCCCATGCACCGTACACCGCGTAGTCAGTCCCCCGTGAATGTCCCTCCGGGAGAAGCGGGACGTACTGGCCCTCCTCGCTATGCAACAGCATTCTCGCACCAACGAGCGCTTCCGGCCGCTCTGGGGCTGTCTCGACCAGTGATGCAAGTTGGCGAAACTCCTTTGCGGGTCCTGTCGCTGGCCACGGGAGATACGTCGTGACGGTTTTGTCATCCTCCTCCGAGAGGGAAAGACTCAGTTTGAGAGCTTCCAGTGTGCCGATATCCTGTGGACAGGTTCCGGGGATGGTATCCTGTGAGATTATTTCGACTGACTGAATCTCCCCTCGCGCACGCCCATCACCGAACTCACCGAGTGGAAATCGGTTACGGTCGTGTTCGTCATGGGAGGATTCTGCGGGAGTTGCTGGCTGCTCCTCTGGCACAACAGGCCGTTGAATCCGCCTGAGGTTAACAATTTGCCTTTCGTTGTAACCACAGTATTTTCTGACTGGGATGAGTGATGCCCGATAATGGCAGTCAGACCACCCACCAACGACAGCGATGAACCCGATAGTATCGAATTTGGAATCGCTGCTCTAGATGCACGGATATCGCAGTGGGATATTTCGTTTCCGGTCGAAACGACCGAGTTAGTAGAGACATACGGCGAGGAAGAGATTCCCGTTACGCCGTCGGGGCACACTGTTCCATTTCGGACCGTCCTTGACCAGTGCGGTAACCAGCAGTTTGACACTTCACAGGAGTTGTTGAACGCGCTCCATCCCATCCTCGAAGCGAAACGAGAGAAACATTCCGGCAGTCTTTTGAACCAGCTGCGTTCGCTGCTCCCGTTCTGAACCGGGCCAGGCGTTTACACTGATGTCTAATTTCATATCATTGCACACTTGTTGCATCGGTTATGGTACCATGGGAACACTCGAGTAACTGAGGCAATTCGCTAAGTCGACCCGGAATAAACGCAGTTTTCATCGATTAAAATAATCCTCATAAGTTATGAGAATTATTTTAAAAACGGTAGCAGGTGTTTCGCATTCATTCCTCCTACAGTACTGGGAAAAGATTTAAAATGAATAGATACCAAATATTAACTGGAGGTGAAACAAGTATGGCAGTGAGTAGAAATACCGAGTACCGACAACAGAGCAGCTTCTGGAAGCGTTTTGCCGGCCAGCTGTCTCGGTACGACTTGCTCCTAGCTGCCATACCGCTGGTCCTTGCGTTATCGTTGGCAGCTTACGCACTCTTTGCAATTCCGTTCGAGATGGCGCTGGCAGGTGGCGCGCTTGTCAGCGTTCTCTGTGTCGCTGACGCACTGTATTTCAATCCACCAACTGATACAACTGAATCAAAATAACCGTTGTCAGGTTTCCATCGGTTGGAATATTCGTTACTCAGCGGAGCCGTCAGCTCACTCTTCCTGAGCGTCGACGACTGCGACGCTTGCCAGATTGACGATATCTTTGACCTCGTCACCCCGCTGGAGGACGTGGACTGGCTTATCCATCCCGACGAGCATCGGACCGATTGCTTCGGCACCGCCAAGCCGCTGCAGAAGTTTGTATCCGATATTCCCTGCCTCAAGGTTCGGGAAGACGAGGATATTTGCTGGACCGTCCAGTTCGGCGAAATCGTAGGTTCCGTTCAGCACTTCTTCCACGACGGCCGTATCGGCCTGCATTTCGCCGTCGACTGGGAAGTCTATTGTCGAATCTTTACGGAGGTGGTCTGCCGCAGCACGGACTTTTCGCGTCCCTTCGTTATCGACGCTACCGAAATCGGAGTACGAAAGCAGTGCAGCTCGGGGCTCGACGTTGAAACTTCGTGCCAGCTCTGCCGTATGTTCCGTGATTTCTGCCAGAACTTTTTCATTCGGGTCCACGTTGACGGTCGTATCCGCACAGAAAATAACCCGGTTTTTGAACGTGAGCATATAGACACCCGCAGCGTAGTTGGCATCCTCAGCAGTCCCAACGATGCGCAGCGGTGGCCGCAGGGCTTCGGGGTAATGATGCATCAGTCCCGTCAACATCGCATCGGCGTCACCCATTTCTACCATCACGCTTCCGAGGTAATTGCCATCCTGAATGAGTTCCTCTGCTTCTCTCCGGGTGACGCCCGCACGTTTCCGGAGCTCATATAGACGGTCTGCATACGGTGTGAGCGTATCCTCATCGGGGTCAACAACTTCAGGCTCGAAGCTCAAACCCAGCCGTTCCATCCGTTCCCAGATTTCCTCTCTGTCCCCGATAAGTATTGGGTGCGCGATTCCCTGGTCGACGAGCTGATAGGCTGCACGAATCATCTTCTCGTCGCTCCCCTCTGCAAGGACCACACGTTTTGGTTCACTTTTTGCCTTGTTCAACACGACGCGCATCATTTCGCGTGATTTTCCGAGGCGCGCCTCCAGCTGTTCCGTATATTCTTCGAGGTCCAGTTCGCGACGGGCGGCCCCGCTGTCCATCGCTGCCTGTGCAACTGCCGGAGCCACTTCGAAGAGAACTCGCGGGTCAAGCGGTTTCGGAATGATATAATTCGGGCCAAACTGAAGCGGTTCGTCGCCGTACGCTTTGACGACCGCATCCGGCACGTCCTCTCTCGCCAGTGTTGCAAGGGCCTCGGCCGCTGCGACTTTCATTTCCTCGTTAATTTCGGTCGCGCGTGCATCGAGTGCACCACGGAAAATGAACGGGAATCCAAGGACGTTGTTGACCTGATTTGGATAATCAGAGCGCCCTGTCGCAACGATAACCGTATCATCGCGCGCCGCAACAGCATCCTCGTAGGCGATTTCCGGGTCAGGATTAGCCATCGCGAAAATAATCGGGTTATCAGCCATCGAACGGACCATATCCTGGTCGACGATACCACCGATTGAGAGGCCAACAAAAACGTCTGCGCCTTCGAGTGCATCTGCCAGGTCGCCCCCTTCTACGTCACGTGCGAACTCCGATTTGAACTCGTTTACGTCCCCAGCTTCTGCACGGGCTTGTGTAATAATGCCGCTCGAATCGCACATGGTAATCCGGTCGGCGTCTGCACCGAGCGAGACGTAAAACCGCGCCGTCGCGATGGCACTTGCACCTGCTCCGGAGAAAACGATATCCAGTTCGTCGAGTGTTTTTCCGCTGATATCGACCGCATTCAGCAACGCTGCACCGGAAATGATTGCCGTCCCGTGCTGGTCATCGTGAAAGACTGGAATCGACATCTCCTCACGGAGGGTTTCCTCAATTTCGAAACACTCCGGTGCTTTGATATCCTCCAGATTAATGCCACCGAAGGTCGGTTCCATCGCTCTGATGCTCTCGATCATCGCCTTCGGGGAATCGTGGTCAAGTTCGATATCGAACACGTCAATATCAGCAAACCGTTTGAACAGGACGCCTTTCCCTTCCATGACAGGTTTACAGGCAGCAGGGCCGATATCCCCGAGTCCAAGCGTCGCGGAGCCATCGGAGACAACACCCACCATGTTGCCTTTCGCAGTGTAAGTGTAGGCTTTGTCGGGGTTGTCACGAATCGCACGACACGGTGCTGCGACACCGGGAGAGTATGCCAGACTGAGGTCTCGCTGGGTGTTTGTCGGCTTCGTTGTGGAGATCTCTAATTTTCCGGGTGGGTCCTCGCTGTGGTAGTCAAGTGCGTCTTGGTCTAGTCCCATGGGCTACCACACTCCCGCATACACAAAAAACGCATCGGACGAATTGCCAGATGAATGATTATTTATGAAGGTAAGAGAATCCCATCCGGTGGGAATGAATGGGACAGTTAAAATATATCCAGACCTGAACAGAGAATATGCGTGTCCCGTTTCGGCATTACCTGGCATTGACGACGGTAAGTACGCTCTTTCTCATCGTTCTCGGAGTGTACACTGGGAAGATTGGCGCAGGACTGGCCTGCGATGCACGGTGGCCACTCTGTGATGGATGGATGGGCCTGTTCCCGGCGAACTGGCCGAGTTTTGTCGAATGGTTCCACCGGCTTGTCGCAATGATAGTCGGGTTCATGATTATCGGCGCAGCACTGCTTGCCTGGCGGCGTAACAAGGGGAAACTTATCCTGTATCCGCTAGTTATCGCCACCTTCCTGCTGCCGTTCCAGATTGTCTTCGGGGCGACGACGGTCCTTGCGTTCAGCGCCGAAGCATCCATGATTCACCAGATTGCCGCACAGCTCATCTTTGGTGCACTCGTCATCGGAACAACGGTTGCCTACCTTGACGCACGGGAAACCAGTACAATGACTCCCTGACAGATACGTAAATTTCAGTGCATTACTGACATCTCACTAGGTAATCCAGACAAGTTACTCAATTAGTTCGGGAGTTGACTCTCAGTAAATTCCTGTTCACCGACTATATCATCGAGTCTGGACTCCAGTTCCGTTATTTCCGCTTGCAGTCGTTGAAACTCATCGCTGACTTCTAGCTCTGCTGCGCTCTTTTCGACTTCCAGTACGTTCTTTTTCACTCGTTTCGCGCTGAGGTCCTGATAGACTGCCTCGTATTGATCAAGCGCCAACAGTCGCTCCACAGTGTTGAGAAGAGCCGCATTATCGACTGGTTTCACCAGATAATCGTCGAACCCCATGTCAATTACGTCCGTGTCGGCGTCAACACCGCTGACCATAGCGATGCGGCAGTCGATATCGTTTGCCTCCATCTGTTCGAGCACTGCGTCCCCCGTCATTTCCGGCATCCGCCGGTCAAGCAATACGACGTCTACTGACTTGTCTATCAATTCCAGCGCTTCGGCTCCGTTCTCCGCACGTAATACGAGATATTCGGTAGAAAGTACAGTAACGAACAGCTCCGCAACCCGGTCCTCGTCTTCGACAACCAGCACGGTTGCGGCACTGGGTTCCTCTGCCGACATTTATCTGTGTTTTTCCTAGTAGTGGTATAATCATTTGGGGCTGTTTCAACGCCACTGACTCCAGGGATGTTTTGTCGACCTGCGAAAAGCAAAAAAGTGTTAATCGTCTGCTTCGAGCAACTGCTCCATCTGCCCCCCACGCTCGACAGATGAACGGTTTGTCGTACTGTCTTTCCGGACGGTGACAAGGTCATCGGCAGCGGCGACTAGCTCGTCATCGTGACTGACCACCAGTATCTGTGAGACGCCAAGGTCGTACATCGTGCTGATAAGTTCCAGCAACTGGGAGATATGGCCAGCATCAAGAAAGACGGTGGGTTCGTCGAGAATAAGCGGCGGCAGCGGTGCGGTTCCCTCTATTCCTTCCGCAAGTAAGCGGTAGATGGCACACCGCAGGCTCAGGTTGAATATCGCACGTTCGCCGCCCGATAGCTGTTCCGGGTCTAACTGGTTACCGTCTTTCTGATAGACGGTCAGCTGATACTCACCGTCGAGTTCAATCCTGTCGTAGGTGTCGTTTTCATAGATGAGCGAGAACGTCTCGTTCAACAGTCGCTCCAGTATCTCGACGTTCTGCTGACGGAGGTCAGCCCGCAACTCCCGATACATGGTCTGCAGCTGCTCAGCCTCTTCATATAAGGAATCAAGATGAGAGACGACCGCAGCAACGTCTTCCCGTCGCTTTTTGAGGGATTCGAGCGCTTCTATTTCGTTTTCCAGTGCACCGCGTTTTCCCTCTAGCTCGGAGCGCTTTTCTTCTAACTCTGTAAGTTTCTTCTCGACCTGTTCGAGATAGTCAATTGCCTCGTCTCGTTTTTCGGTAGCCTGTTCAACTCTATCGCTCTCGAACTCCTCTTCCAGCGTGTCACGGCGGGTTCGCTTTTCATCCAGTCGCTCCCGTCGTTCATCGTTTAACGCTGCTTTCTCATCCCGTTGCTCGCGTAATCGCTCCACTCGTTCGTGTGCTGACTGCCGTTGGTCGAGAACAGCAAGCAGTGTTTCGAGCTGTTCTATCCGCTCGCCAAGTTCTGCTTTCGTTTTGTTACAGTCAGCAATCTCCTGTTGACAGGTCGTTGCCTGTTCGTCTATTGTTGCTGCCTCCTCTCTGTGTGTAGCTGCCTCGGCCGCAGCCTCATCTGCCTCAGTGCGTAGTTCTGCAACCCGTCCTCGTTTTTTCTCCAGCGATTGTTCACGCTCATCGAGCAACTGCGAGATGTTCTGTCGCTGTTGTGTCAGGCGTTCAATCTCGGATTCCATCTCCTGCAGTTCACGGGCCCGTTCGAGTTTTGTTTCGAGTGTTGATTCACGCTCTCTCCGTTCCTCAACTGTGTCCTCCAGTTCGGCAATCTGCTGTTCGTACTCGCTGATTGCATCAACGTGTGGGGACTCATCGACCGGTTGTTTACACTCCGGACATTTCCCTGCCGCCTGCAACGATTGTGCTTCTTCCAGTTGCGTCCGGACAGTCTCCAGTTCCGCTTCGAGTTCTGCACACCGTTCACGGCAGGCGGAGAGTTCGTCTGTCAGTTCAGACCGATGTTTTTCTGCCTCGCCGAATTCGATGGGGGATTCATCAAACGATTCCCGAAGGCTCTCTATCCGCTCCGACAGTTTCTCGTGTTCCTCTCGCTTTTCCGCTAACTGCTCAGTTCGTTCAGTCAGTTCCGTTTCCAGCTCCTCGGCACGCTCTCTCGTTTCCTCTGCCGTGGATTCGAGGTCGCTCGCCTTTTCTCGATATGTCTCGGCTTTCCCATCGTACTCCTGCTTCTGGACGCTCAGCTCCCGAATCTCCTCGGTTAACTCCTCTCGTTGCTCTCTGAGCGACTGCAGTTGTTCATCGACCAGCTCCTGTTTGTGTGCCAATTCATCGTCGATAGAGGTTTCCTCGTCCGTAGTAATGCTCTCTGGCGATAGCTCGGAGGTTTCCCACAGCTCAGATTCACGCTCCCGAGCCTCAGAAAGCGTTTCAGTTGCCTCATTGAGTTGCGAAGCAAGCTGTTTTCGTTCGCGTTCAGTCGTCTCGATAGCCGCTCGAAGCTCTGATATCTCCTCGCGGAGTTCGAGTAACTCCTGTCGTTTTTCCTCGTGTTCGTCAAGAATTTCCTGTGCCTGGTCCCTCGTATTCCGTGCTCGTTCTCTGTTTTCTTCGAACCTGTCGATTTCAGCATGGAGTTCATCCAGTCGTTCCTGTGTCGCATTGCGTTGACTGTGGAGATTTTTTTCCTCCTTTTTTGTAATCTGTTCATTAAGCTCGGCGAGGGCTCCCTGTTTGTCATCGCGAACCCGGCCGACCCCAACCCGTGCGTCGCTCGCACGCTCACGATATGATTCGAGTATTCCTAACTGCAACAGCTCATCAAGCATATCCTGCCGCTGGCTGGGGGAAGCGTTGATGAGTTTATTTACCTCACCCTGTCGAACATAGGCACAGTTGACGAACGCATCGGCATCCATCCGAAGCAGGCTCGTAACCTGTTCGCGGACGTCGGTTGCTCCCTCCGTCGTTCCGCCGGGCCCCTCAAGGATGCATTTTTTGGTCCGAGCACTCCCGTTTCGGACGACAACCTCGCGGTGGATGTGATACTCCTTTCCATCGTGGTTGAACCAGAGTTCGACAGCCATTTCTTCTGCACCGATAGTTACGACTTCATCGAGGGTTTTCTCCAGTGCTTTCGACCCATAGAGAGAAAAGAAAGCAGCCTCGAGGAGCGATGATTTACCGCTTCCGTTGAGGCCGTGAATAACCGTTACACCAGTCGAGAGGGTCAGGTCGGTATCCGTGTAGCATTTAAAATTGTTCAACCTGATTCGCTCGAATTTCATAGATACTCCTCCATGGAACGTTGTTCATCCCCATCAGTGTCCTGCGAATCTTCACTTTCGACCTGCGATTCGAGATCTGGAGATTCTGCGTTCCCCGCACCATTTGTTGTAGGAGCCTCCTGAGAAACATCAGCAACAGGTGCCGTTTCATTGGTGGCCTGACTGTCAGAGGAGTCTTGTTCGTTTGTGCCCTGATTGCTATCGGAATCTTGTTCATTCGTTTCCTTACTATCGTCTGGTTTTGCTGCGGCTTCGAATACGGTCATCTCCTCATCATCGAGAAGTTCGCTCACCCGTCGTTCGACAGCGTCGGTGACATTCGC
>LKMJ01005641.1_pt1 | contig 11802 bp, 21 predicted proteins | sample 643391 | NCBI WGS metagenome assembly LKMJ01 (sample SAMN04112250, study PRJNA286221) | soda lake metagenome | biome: soda lake; feature: Kulunda Steppe; material: water; isolation source: sample PL-Br10 brine of Picturesque Lake | place: Russia: Kulunda steppe | collected 2010-07
CGGATGTAGGCCTTCAGCTCAGCCCGCCACTCAATGGGGCCCATGCCCAGGATCTTGGGCTGCTTCTCCAGCTCGCCGATGACCTCGGCCGTGTTGCAAAACGGCAGCATCACTGTGCGCGTGATGAGGATCTTGACCAGCTGCCCCAGCACCTGCGCAGGGTTGGGGCAGGCCCTCCTGTTCCAGCGCATGCTGCTATGGCAGGATTGTGGAGTGTGTGTGTGTGTGTGTGTGTGTGTGCGCGCGCGCGCGCACTGAGCGGGTGCGCATAGGCGCTGCGCGTGAAGTCTTCAGAGTCAGTGTGACACTGATAAGAGGCCAAAACACATGGGTGTGCGCACACAGCATGTGGAAGACCCCAACGGCAGATGGCTTGACTGTGCGCGCCACACCACAAGGTTTGAGCAACTGCTTTGCATAAGCAACTGAGTGCTAAAAGTTGTGCGCGCTAGTGAGCCTCCAACGAACTTGTGTGTTTGTCTGTCTGTGTGCATGTGCGTGCACGTGTGTGTGTGCGTGCGCGCACGCATGCGTGTGTGTGTTAATGTGTGCGCAAGTGCGTGTATGCGCATGTGCACCGGAGTACACACGCTCACCTGGAAGGATTGACCTGCAAGGCGCTTGTCCATCGTGCTTTCATCCTCGTTCAGCAGCCACTCTCTGATCTGCAGGTTTACCAGGTATGCAGGCAGCAGTGGGCCCAACTCCATGACTTCCTTCTCCCCGGTGCACGGCAATGCATGGCCTGCTCACAAGGGGGGCTTGTAAACGAACATGGCATGCGCCTAGCCGAAACATGGGTGTGCAAACCAGGTACCTCAGGTTCCAGGTGCAGTGCCAAGCCAGCATTGCCCACCAGCACAGCACCATTGTTTCCAAATGAGTCCATCACTCCACCAGCCCTGCCCTGCAGCAGGGATCTTACAACATGCGATGTCTCTGAGGCGCACGTACGTAAGCTCCAGACAGAGCACTGAGCCTCAGTTGGCACCTCACGCTCTTGCAGATCAATCTCAGTGCGTGCAGATCAATCAGTGTGTGCAGATCAATAAGTGCATGGAGATCAATCAGTGTATGCAGATCAATCGGTGTTTGCAGATCAAACAGTGCGTGCAGATCAATCAGTGCATGCAGATCAATCAGTGTTTGCAGATCAAGGCCTCCACCCGTTTACACCGACACATCTGCCCTGAGGAAGGATTGGATTGAGCTCAACATACCAGTGCCGATCTATCACGTTTATCATGTGTGCCTGTTCCAAAGGAGGATGAGCGCGTCAAACTCCTCATTTACCTCCGTGGTGCAGATTACGGTCATACACAATCATGCACATGCGCATTTGCACGCACGCAAACTGCAACATGCATGCTTGTGCGCATAGATGGGCACACAAAAAAGGGAGACCTCGCCTTCTGCTCCACAGGCACAGCAGGTGCACAAACTGTTGCTGCATTGCACGCACCTGCGGGTTGTCAACGCCATCCTCCTCATCCTCCTCATCCTCGTCCTCCAGGTCCTTATCCTTTGGGACGTGCTTGGGGGATGCCTCTGGCTGCGCCTGTGCATCCTGCACCTCGCTCTGCTGCTGCTGCTGCTGCTGCTGCTGCTGCTGCCGCACCGGCGATTCCGGCCGGGACAGGGCAGTTGCTGGTCTGAGCAGCTTCCTGACTGAGACAGGGGGCCTCAACAGCCTGCAGTGCGTTGAATCAAACGGATGTAGTGCTTGTGTGTGCGGTGGCAAGGCAGGCTATAGAGCAATTGGCGCGTGTCGAAAAACAATGCACTCGCGTGCTTTTATGGGCACTGTGGGGCGCACATGCACAGGCGGATTGTACCTGTATGCATAGGCTAATTGTCTGCATAGGCTGATTGTATTTGTGTGCGATGTACTGCAAATCAAAAAGGGAGGCGGGAGCAGAAAGAGAGTGACACACATTCTAGAGGCGTGCGGCTGTTATGCTTAGCCTATAGGGACGCAAAGGAAAGGGACGTGGGAGGGCTGCATGCTCAAGGGGGCTGTGAGTATTTTTGCGACAAAAGGTGAAATTTTTAGAACAAGCAAGAGACATCTCTCATGTGCAAAGAGCACAATTGAGGGACACCTATTTCGTGCAGAGCAGAATTGAGGGGAATTGCATGTTTGCGTGCTGACACACACGCCCGTATCCACACGTACATAAATGCACGTGCAGGAGCACATGAACACAAATGTGTGCATCAGCGGGCACGCACACAGGCACACACGCGCAGCCACTCCTTGGGAAATGCAAGCGCTTGTGCGCACATCTACACACCAAGGCACCCTGGCACGCTTTCAGCTAGAATGCGCCCCACCTGCGTATCATGTTCTCAGCGGTGTCAATGTCTCCCAGGGCATGCAGCGACGTGGCAAACGCTACCGTTCCATGAATCCACGTGCTGGTGTTGCGCGTGAACGCGGTCAGAAGCAGGGGCCGTGCCTGTGAGCCAAGTGTGTGCATGTTAGTGTGTGCATGTCAGTGTGTGCATGTTAGTGTGTGAGTGTGTGACCAGGGGCTCCGCCTGCAAGCCAGGCGCTGAGCGCACACCCAACATCTTCACTGTGCACAAACACGCGCACACACACACACACCCCATGCATGCATATGTCATATGAGGAGAGACTGTGGTTGGGGCCACGAGACGCGCACCACAGCAGGGGGTGCACACAAACACCGCACCCGCATGCGCACGCTGCCCAGTGGGCCTAGTGCAAGCCGAGCTCCAGCGGCCCACCAACGCCCTCATCCGCCCTCTTGCCCACACTCACATGGCCAGCGTGCGGCGCCGCCCCCCCCCCCACACACACGCGTGCCCGCCCACCTGCATGAAGCAGGATGCCGCCTCCAGGTGGTCCTTCCTCGCGGCAGCCACCTCCCCAAGGGACAACAGCACCAACCCAATGTAAGGGTGGCGCTCGCCCAGCGCTGACCCAAGAAGCTCCACTGCGTGCACCAGCGCCTTCTCGGCCTCGTCCCACCTGCGAGCATATGCCGGTGCGCGTGTGCGGGTTGCGTGCACACCAATGCCCTCTCGGCCGCGTCCCACCTGCAAGCACAGGCGGCTGCGTGCACATGCCTGTGCATGTGTGTGTCATGTGTGGTGAAGTGTGCGTAATTGCCCGTGCTGTAAGGAGTGTGTGTGGCGGGGTATGTGCTATGCGCATGTGTTTATGTGCTTGCCTTAGTGTGTATTTGTGTGTGTGTGTGTGTGTTCAAGCGTGAGGGCGTGTTCAGGTTGGTGGCAGCAAAGCCTCCCATCCGGAGCCCTCTGCTCAACCCCTCACTCTTCCTGCCCCACGTTCTTCTCTCTCCTGTCCTTCAGAGGACTTCAGAGGCCCAGCGCCCGTGCAGCACGCGCCCAAGCAGAGGCCCGCAAAAGCAAACCTCTCAAGACCTCCACCCCCAACCCCTCCTGAAACACTGCACGCACGCCCGCGCCCTCCTCCCCACTCCTCTGCCCCCTCCCTCCCCCAACCCCTCACCTCCTCTGGCCCTGCAAGGAGGCGCCCAGCGCCCACGCAGCGCGCGCCAGGTCCACGCGTACCCAGTGCCTGTGCCCGTCGTCGCACTCGCCCACGCGACTCGCTTGGGCGCCAGGTGCGTCGCGCAGGCCGAAGAAGCCGCCCCGGTCAGCGTCCTTGTCTCCCCATGTGCCTGGGGCCCCAAACAGGCCCCACCACCATGCCACGCCCCCTGCATGCATGCACGCGCGCATGCACACACACACACATGTACACACATACACACAGCGGCCAGTGCTGTGTACGCCCACGGGCCCATACAGCACTGCGTGCAAGTGACCCCCATCAGACCCAGCATGCATATGCTCGCCCGCCTCCCGAGTTGTGTGCTGGCGACCGGCACTGACCTTCCCCCGGCAGCCACGCACGCACCAGCACACCTTGCTCCCGCTACTGTGCATGCACACACGGGCAAGCGCACCCACGCAGGCACGCAGGCAGAAGCCCTTGCATCTGGTGCAAGTGCGCCAGTCTTGTCAGCCCACACGCGCAAAAGAGCGCCTCGTGGCACACGAGCAGGCGCAGGAGCTCTCCTACCTGTTCGTCAGAGCACAAGCGTGCGACCGCTGGCACTGTGCACGCCCCCAGAGTCATATCCAGATAGGATGCACAAACTTGCGAGCGTTGTGCACTCACGCAACTTACACCCGGCGATTGCGCATGCGCCTGCTAGCGTTGCACATGCATGCAACCCACACCAGAGCGCATGCACGCGGCCAGCCCCTCCCTGCCCCCCCTTGGACTGGAGGGTGTGGGAGCAGTCAGGCGTTCCAACTTGGGACCCTCCAGTTGTGTGACCACACACACTGGCTGCAGCCGAGCACGCTCACCTCAACGCAGTGCCCAGACGCATGCGCGCGCATTAGCTGCCTGCGTTCATCAACCAACCACACACATTGACGGCCTGCACACACAGCCCCCGCCGTTGGTCCCCGCTCCCACCGTGCGTGGTGATCGCCGCAAAGGAGCCATCCAGCGTGGGTGGCGGCTGCAGCGGCTGCGCATGCAGAAGCACCTCCGAGCCCTCGCGCGTCAGCGATCCGCTGTTGCTGTGCCCTGAGAGCCTCATGGGCAGCATCCACTGCCGGTCCTGCACACACCCATCCACGCCAAACAAAAAAGCATGAGAGGGCAGGCAAGGAAGCGCTCACGCCCCCCGGGCAAGCAAAGTAGTGACAGCAACTCCATGCCCTGCTATACTGCCACTGGTGCCGGGTTGCTGGGGTTGGGCCCTGCATGGCAATAGGCCTGCACAGCTAGCTTTGTGCTGCTGCACAAGCAAGCGTGCACCAGCTACGATGCCCCTCTTACTTCACGCCCGTACACACCCACCCGCCTACCCCCACTCCACCCCACCCCTGCCTGCACTTACACCCACACCCACAAGTGCCCCTGCACTCACCCACCCACACCTGCCCACGCACCTCCACAACCCTGCATCCCTCCAAACCCCCCTTTTCCCCCCGTTCCCCCCCACCTTGCTGTTCCTGTGTGATAGCTGCTCCCGCAGGTTGCTGAACGTATCCTTTCCACCCGCCCGTGGGCTGGGGCTGTCCTGGTGCGTCCTGCTGGAGCACACAGACAGGCTACGCGAGCCCCCAGAGTGGGGGCGGAGGAGGTGCTGGAGGTGGGGGTGCATCCGCGCATGTAGCTTCTCCAGGCGCCGCAGCGCCCCGCGGCTCACGATCTCGGAGGAGTTGAACTGCATGCGCGGCGTGGGAAGGTAAGTTGGTGTGTGAGCTGCAAAAGTGGGCCCCTCTTCAATACACACGGCCAGTGGTCTGGCTCACACTCTCTAAGGAGCAAAAGTGCGAATGCGCATGCGCGCGCCCACACGTGTGTGTGTGTGTGTGTGTGTGTGTGTGTTTGATGGGGCGCTGGGTCAGCTGTCGTGAGCTGCACCAGTGGGCTTGTCATCAGTGCCCAGATCCTGCAGAGTTGAGCTGCGCACACCATGGCGTGCTTGGTTGCTGTGAGCTGCACCAGCAGACCTTCCCTCATCACCCGCTGCCAGCTCCCTGGTCCGTATTGGCCTTGACTTTGCACGCGCGCACTCAGGCATCAAGAGGGCGCACTTGTGACGGAGGTTGGTATTGATACGGGTCGGGCAGCGCTGGCTGAGCTGCTCATATCCCCACACCCCCCTACGCCTGGAGCCCATCTGGTTTACGAAGAACACACGTGGGTGGCGGCAAAAAATGCGTGCGTGTTGCACACAAAGACAATCACATGCATGCACGCTTTCACATGTACTCACAGGCACAAACACGCATGTACTTGGAATTAGATGCACAGATTTGTACGTACCCATACACACACAAACCTGAAGGCCTTTGATCAGGGCGGTGTAGAGTGCAAAGGCGGCAGCAGGCGTGCACGGGTGGCTGGCAAGCGTCTTGTTCATTGCCTCAAACACTCTTCTGGAAGTGAGGACGGCGCTGCGGACACGGCCCTGGAAAGAGGGGCAGGGCCAACACACGGCACAGGACATGCATGGCAAGTCACACAGGGACATACACGGACGGGTTCAGGAAACCACGCAGGGCATGAGCGCATGGCAACCACGCAGGGCATGGGCACATGGCAACCCCATATAGGGCACATGGCAACCCCATATAGGGCACGGGCACATGGCAACCCCATATAGGGCACGGGCACATGGCAACCCCATATAGGGCACAAGCGCATGACAGCCACGCAGGGCACAGGTCATACGCAAATAGGTCATCGGATGCCACACAGGGACACACAGTGGGGTTTGTTTGTCCATGCAAGCAGCAAGGAATCCACTCAAAGAGAGTGACACGCATCCGAGGCATCCGGCCTCAGCTCTGTTTGACTGCGCATGCCAAAGAAGCTCAGGTTAAAGACAACAAGAGAGGAAAGGCACCTCAGCCTAAGCAGGCATGCATGCACAGGAACTGCGCTGTCAATCCACTCCCCTTGTTCACCCCTTTAAGCACTCGCCCCTACCCACACAAATGCATGCAAAAGCACACATGTAGGCATGTGCGCATGCACCTGCAACAGAAGCACGTGATGAATTTTGCACTGCCCTCCTAGCATTCTTCCCCACGTCCTATCTATCAATCACAACAGTTTGCAGGCACGACAGCAAGGGCATGCATGCAGGCACATGCACACTTGTGCTGAGACTGTGCGTGTTGGATTTGTGCACAAAAAATGCGGGCCTGCATGCAGGCATGCACACAGGCACGCACCTGCGCCAGGAGCGCGTGCACAAGCAGGACGGCTGGGCACACCAGGTCCGCCACACACAGATCCGCGTGTTGCCCGTCGATGGCCAGGATGGTGGCCCGCGCCAGCAAGTGCGCACTCGCCTGTGTGCAGCACATACGTGAGAGGCCGGCATGAGTGCACAAGCCTGGGCCGGCATGAGTGCACAAGCCTGGGCCAACATAAGTGCACAAGCCTGGGCCGGCATGAGTGCACAAGCCTGGGCCAACATAAGTGAACAAGCCTGGGCCGGCATGAGTGCACAAGCCTGGGCCGGCATGCGTGCACAAGCCTGGGCCCCTCTCCCCCTCCCTTAAGAGTGACACCTGCCTGACATTTCCCTTGAGAGTGAGGCCTGCCTGACACCTTCCAATCCCTTGACAGTGACGCTCGCCTGCTGCTAGGTCACCAGCGCTGGCATACGCGCCTGGCAGTTTATTTTTGGGGTGCACACCCGCCCTAGCCCGCCTAGCCCCGAAGCTCAGCCTGCCAGCTGATGTTGCTGTGCCGCTAACACAAACATGCAATATGAACTACATGGGTCACCACACACATGCTGTGCAACACGCGCAAACACACACATACCCCGACACATGCAAGCGCACACCCAAGAACATATGAAATCAAGAGGCCAGCACCAGATTCCCAGCCCCCCCACATCACTGCCCTGAGTATTCCAGCATTCAAAACATTTGTTGTTAGAATGATTCACCACCCCCAGGTACACCCCGCCCCTCAGGCACCACCCACCTCTGCAGACTGTTCGGCAGCCAGCATCAGTGTGCCCAGCTGTGAAGCCCTCCGGATGGCGGCAGCAAGGGCAGCATGGGTGAGCTCAAAGGGGGAGTCCAGCTGCTGGGCACGGAGGGCGGCCTCCACTTGAATGCACTGCTCTAGGCCGGTCTGAATGATCCTGTGGGCGGGGGATGGTGCATGGCAAGCGCGTGCGTGTGCCGTGCGTGCATGTGCACGTGTGCGTGCGTGTGCGTTAGTGCGTGTGTGTGCGTGTGTGTGTCCATGTGTGTGTGTGTGTGTGTGTGAGGTTATGGCTTGACTGCAGGGTAGGTGCATGTGTGTCCATAGCAAAAGGTGTTGTCCACAGAGGCATATCCTCCACAGATCCTCACATGTTGCCCGCATTGAGTTGCACATTCTCCACACAGGCTCACTTTTGTGCCTATTTGAATGAAACCACATCCTCCTTTTTGCAATCCACATTTTTCCTGCTGGTATATACCTTTCCACGCCTTTCTCCATCAGACATGCGTCATTTCCAATAGCTACACACATTCTCACTCCAGACTTAAACATTCCCCACACAGATGCACACACTCTTTGCACAGAGGCTCACATGTCAGCCGATGGTGTCTGGGTCCACCTCCTCCATGCAGGCAAGCAGGCCACCCATCCTAACACATGCATATCATTCACACACAGTCACACATGCTCAGACTCACATGTCCGCCTGGGCCAATGGGTCCATGTTGTCCATGGCGCTCACCCCTTGCCCAGCCCTCAGGAAGTAATTCCGGGCCTGCACACCATGCATGGGTGCGCACATCAATCCAGGCCTGCACACCATGCATAGGTGCGCACGTCAATCCAGGCCCGCACGCCCTGCATGGGTGCGCACATCAATCCAGGCCCGCACACCATGCATGGGTGCGCACATCAATCCGGGCCTGCAAGCCATGCATGGGTGCGCACAGCGAGCCCAGTACAGCACACCACAACCCTCACACCAGGAGCACAAGCTGCCAGGCGGTTTGGCCCACAGACAGCACCGCCCTTGAGCAGTGTTGGACATATGGGGTACTTCAAGGAGACAAGGGCACACACAGGGCCGCACAAGGGGACAAGGTTCAAGGACAGCACCGCCCGCAGAGCAGTGTTGGACGTGAGGTGCTTGAACAGGGTGGAGCAGGCTTGCAAGGGCGGGATATATGGAGTTCAGGCCGCCTGAAGGGGAGGGTGCGGATCTGTGCCACTTGAAAACAAACAAACAAACAAACAAACAAACAAACAAACAAACAGACATTGCTTGCCATTCATGTAGAAGTGGCCTTCCGACACAGGCAGACATTGGACCGACAGGCCATGAAACACGACATCGCATGGAGCGCAAGCCGTCCATGGGGGCAGCCCAGCCAGCAATGGGCCTGCCACAAAGCCATTCCTTGCCTTCCACTTAACTTCCACAACAAAATCTCAGTGACGGAGAAGCGGGACATTCCTGGTAGGGCAGGCATTTATCTAAAGCCCTCAGGATATGATAATGCACTCCCCCTTGGCGCGGTTCTTGTGCACAGGCAAGCGCTCATAGAACCTCGGCCAAACAGCAAGCTTGCATTCCCCTCACCAGACGCCTACACTGGGGCAAGCCTAAGGCTGGACATTGCCTAAAAAGGAAGTGCACAGCTTGCCTGCCAGGTGCTCCTGCCCAGGCAAGGGCTAGATCAGGCCAGCCACAAACAAGCGGCACTTTGCCACGGATTCTTGCCACGCACTTGCATGCTTGCGAGTATTTATCCTCCTCTGACAACAACAAAGCGTTTTCATACACCCCCCTCTTGTTCTCAGGCTGCTCGAGCAGCTCCGCCCCTGTGCATGATGCACCAATAAGGATGTGCTCATTCAAGCCCCTCAACACAAGGCTCTCATGCGCATCCTCACAAGGCGCTTGTACTCGGGCAGCTTCAACAGCTCCATCTTTGTGCGGTACGCGGACAGGGATGCGCTGACACGGCGCATCACATCCAGCATGGCCTCATGCTCCAAGGAGGAAGCGGCACTGCCCGCTGTCACGCATGACGTCCTCAACGCCTGCACGTCCATGCCACAACAGCGTTGGCACCAGCATGGGCACACGCCATACTGAGGCGCAGCAGCTAGTGATCCACATGGGCAGCCCTTGGGCTGTGGCCTCAAATGTCAAATCCAAACCAAGGGGGAGATATATCACAGTATGAGATTGCCCATGGATTGAGACGCTCAAACTTGCTTCCCAGGACACAAATAGAGGATATAACCCAATTCAGCCGTAGGATGGGGCGCCTGACCGAGGGCAAGATATGATGCAGCGTGAGGGCCTGGGCGTGAACGCTGCGGGGGTGATTGACCGAGCAAGAGCGCCATGGTGCACACAAGCGCCGCCTGGGTGCTTTGCTTGTGCACTAAAAACCTGCGCTCATCTCCACACTCAGCACGCTGTGCAGCTGCGCTTGCAAGAGCATGCAGCCTGCCACCACAACGACAACAAAAGTACATTGTTGCCATGTACGGTTGCTATGCAAGCATCCGTGCAAATCCGCGGCATGCCGTTGATGGCTCACCCAGCATGCACAGGTTGTCGAGCCCAGGTTACTCAAGAGAAGCTATGGCATGCACTGCACACAGGGCAATCATGACGGTGTATATCACAGGTGCTACCCCATTCTGTCCAGCTGATCTGGCTGCCGCCCACAGATTGGAGATGCAGGAGCAATTCATGCACCTGGACGCACACCCTAAACCCCCACAGCAGGAGTGGGCGGCCAACGCCTGGGCCTCTACCTCGCGGCCAGCTGCACAGCGCGTCCCAGTGAAACTTGGCAAAGGGAATGGATGCACGCTGCTGGCGGCGGCATGCGCACCTTGGTCAGCATGGGCGAAGGGATGCACCCTGTCGGCAGCAGCAGCACCAGCTTGGGCGCGCCGGACGACACGGGGGGGGCAGCCTCTGTGGCCTGAGGTGGCTCCGTCACATCGGGTATGCAAGGAATGCAGCTGCACCACGCCTCAAACAGCACCCATGTCCTGTGTGCACGGAGGGTAGCCATATGGGGTCTGCCGCATCATCAGGGGCGCAAGCGGAGCAGAGCAGACGTGTCACAAAAGATATCTGAATCCTGCCTCACGCCTGCTCATTGAGGGTATATGAATGCTTCCTTACGAGGTGCACCAAGGCGCACCACACATAACAGGTTGCAATGCAGACATCAAGGGCTGCCCGCAGTTGCTGAGGCCGAACCGTGCTGTGAGCATGCGCAGCGCAGACCCAGCTTGTGCCTCAGCTGCCCCAGACTGTGTAGGACCACACAGGAGAGGGTGCATGGCAGACAAACAGCATTGCCCGCAAGGCTTTCAGGATCTGCAACCCATTCTTGCCAAGCCTTGGGAGGCGTCGCAGGTTTATATTTTGAGGAAGCAAGAATGCTACGCCCAGTTCTCAAAGAAGTTTCTCAAGCGTTCCTTCCCGCTCCTAAAACCAATCCCCGCAGGCGTCAGTCTTCAAGCAAGCACTTGTACATACACAAACTGGCGTGTGCACACACTTGCGCTCTTGCACAACAACCAAGGCACCTACTCAGGGACTTCCCTACAGTGTCAACACCCCCACTCACGTACATAAATACACATATGCGCAAGCATGCGCGCTCTTGAGCACAGCCCAGCGCACCTGCTAAGGAATCTCCCTTCAGAGTCCCCAACCCCAACCCCACCCACATACCCACACACACTTGCACACAAATACACATGCACACTCTTGCACACAACCCTGCGCACCTGCTGAGGGACCTCCCTTCAGAGTCAAGGACGAGCAGCGTGCTATGCGTGTTGCGGACCATGTCCCTCACAAATGCCACCTGCAGTGTCAAGCAAGTCAGTACGTTGGTCTTTGGCTGTAAGCTGCCTGCCTCCGCCTCCAGCTCATGCAAATGCAATGCAGAGAGATACAGAAGAGAGAGAGAGAGAGAGAGAGAGAGAGAGAGAGAGAGAGAGAGAGAGAGAGAAAGAGAGAGAAGGAGAAAAAGAGGGAGTGAAAGGGAGTAAGAGAGAGAGATAGAAAGAAATAGAGACAGAGAGAGAGAATGATAGAAAGAAAAAGAGAGGGAGAGAGAAAAAGAGGGAGGCAGACAGAGAGGTGAGAGAGAGAGAGAGAGATAGAGAGAGAGAGAGAGTTAGAGAGTGAGAAAAAAAAGCAAAAGAGGGAGAGAAAGTGAGTGAAAAAAAGAGAGAGAGAAAGAGACAGAGGGAAAGATAGA
>LKMJ01005642.1_pt1 | contig 11802 bp, 16 predicted proteins | sample 643391 | NCBI WGS metagenome assembly LKMJ01 (sample SAMN04112250, study PRJNA286221) | soda lake metagenome | biome: soda lake; feature: Kulunda Steppe; material: water; isolation source: sample PL-Br10 brine of Picturesque Lake | place: Russia: Kulunda steppe | collected 2010-07
CCCCCCCCCCCCCCCTTGTGGATGCGCTGTGCGGTGTGCCGGTGCTGGCGCCAGCACCTCCGCCAGCTGCAGATCTGCTGGTGCGCTCCCGCGCTAGCGCCCCTAAGTTACAGGAATAAAGGCCTCCAGTCAAATTGACTGACTGCTGGCCTGTTCATGAAGAATGAGAAGTTGATACAAGAAAATGTAGAGTGTATGATTACTTTGATTAAAAAAGCATAGCATGTCATTTGGGTGAACATTATGAGAGGCAGGCAAAAAAGGTGTCCCCAGAGACACTGGAGTTATGAGAGAAAGGACATGCCCAGACAGCAATGAAACATATTTCATACGAAGATCGCAAGCAAGAGGGCGAGTACATATGAATAACACATGTTGCTCATCTTGGACATCATTGTGAGCGTCACAAAGATTGCAATTTGTAGAAATATTCTCATCCCGTGTTTTACTCAACCCTCAAATGGTGGACACGTAACCGAAATTGGGCAACACTGCAGACAACTTGGTAGATCCAAATGAAACTGTTTGGGTGTGGTGTATGGTGGATTGGTTACATGTGCAATTCTTTGTGGAAGTGCTCCCAAGGGGTATGCTGCCTCCCACTGGGCCTGCTTGAGCTCCGTCTGAGCCCGAGAAGGTTGTTGTGCAAGCGGTGGCACAGCCGACCACCGTCCAATTAGCTAGGGGCAGTGCCCATACTGTGGTGCACCTGCCGCTGACAGAGGCCACCAGACAGCAAGTTCGCACGGCAAGACAAGCCGCAGCACCAAGGGCAGCCATGAAGGCTGTCTGCCAGCGGAAGGGAATTTGATCATTTGCAGGTTGTGCTGGCCTTCACCTTGCACCACTTGGAGTGCTGGCCTGGCATGCTGGCTTGACGTGCTGGCCTCCACCTGGCACGCTGGCCGGGCATGTTGGCCTCCACTGGGCGTGCTGGCCTCTACTTATGCCCATGCTTTGGCTGCAGGTACTGGGTGTCATGGAAAGCGGACGGCACCCGCTACTTGCTGCTCATCCAGAACCAGGGATGCTACCTGATCAATCGGGAGTTCAGGGTCGTCAGGCTGCAGGTGGGCCCTTAGGCGGCTACACCCTACGCATGCATCACCAGCCGGCAGGCTCCATGCCCTCCTATGGAGTGCCACGCCCTTGCGACCAGCCATGCCTCCATGGGAGGAGGGCCGAGAGGTCGTGCCCCCACCGTGTGGCTGTCAAGTGCCTTGCTTGTGCAGGGCCCATCTCTGCGGATGCAGATGCCTGTGCAGGGCCCATCTTTGCGGATGCCTGTGCAGGGCCCGTCTCTGCGGATGCGGATGCCTGTGCATGGCCCGTCTCTGCAGATGCCTGTGCAGGGCCCGTCTCTGCGGATGCGGATGCCTGTGCAGGGCCTGTCCCTGCAGATGCATGTGCAGGGCCCGTCTCTGCGGATGCGGATGCCTGTGCAGGGCCCGTCTCTGCAGATGCATGTGCAGGGCCCGTCTCTACAGATACCTGTGCAGGGCCCGTCTCTGCAGATGCCTGTGCTGGGCCTGTCTTTGCAGATGCCTGTGCAGGGCCCGTCTCTGCAGATGCCTGTGCTGAGCCCGTCTTTGCAGATGCCTGTGCAGGGCCTGTCTCTGCAGATGCAGATGCCTTGTTCTGAATTGTGACTGCTCAGATGCGGCTGCTTTCTAAGTCGTGCTTGCAGATGCCTTATTGCAAATGCAAACTCCTGTTGTTTTCTTATTTGTGCTCGCTGGCCTCAGACTCCCTTACATTGCAAGCAGTAGCCTCGCCTGGTTCACCATACTGCTTGCTGTGCAGATGCGGTTTCCCACTCTACAGAAGCCAACTGCCTTGAAGCAGTACCCTGTGAGTACAAGAACACTGATTTCGGATGATGTGTCCTGTTGCAAGAGTGCTCCATGCAAATCAGACGTTTGCACTGATATCCAATGATGTGTCCTGCTGCAAGGGTGCTCCAAACAAATCAGATGTTTGCAATGATATCCAATGATGTGTCCTGCTGCAAGGGTGCTCCATACAAATCAGGTTTTTGCACTGAATTCTTGCTCAGAGTGTGTCTGATACTGGACAGTGCATTGATGTTTCACGTGCACTAGCTTGCGTGTTAAGGGCGGTACACATATACAACTGCATGCACGTCTCCACCCGCATGACAGAAATTGTAGAAATTCAAAAGGCTTGGATATGCCTGCAAAAGTGCATGCATACAAGACGTATGGTAAACACTTAAACATGTACAGGTGGGCCCCCCGCACCATGACACACTGCTAGATGGCGAGATGGTTGTTGATGTTGATCCTGGAACAGGGATGAAGACACGCAGGTGCGTACTTGTGCATGATTTCTGTCCACATATGCATTATGATTCTCGGCTGCTTTCATTGAGCGCTGTTTTATGCAAGTCTAACTGTGCAAGCATGCGGGATGGGGCGCGTGCAGTCCATGAAATGCCTGGACGCATGATGTGTGCAATTCGGTTTGCGCTGCCACAGCATACACAGGCGTGATCTGTGGAGCCTGCTGCGCATCTCCACAGCGCATGTGCATGATCCAAGAGGCCTGGGGCGCGTCTCCTCCCAACAGCCAGCCAGCAGATACTTCCTGGGATGGAGGTCTGTGCAGGCGCAGGGATCGCAATGCAAGCTCACTCATGCCATGACACAAGTCCCTGGGCCGAACCTGGAACCTTTGGCACACCTGCGCTCAGGAGGAGAGTTTGCCAGAGGGCACACAGATGTGCACGCACGCCTATGCAGCTGGAACACACCCATGTCCTGCATGTGCATGGCGTGGGGCATGCGGCCTCGCTGGTCCCGCGTGCAAACATCTGTGGGCTCACTCCTGCATGGCTTAGGCGCACCCTCCCCTCAGGTACTTGGCTTACGACTTGGTCCTGCTGAGGGGTAAGCTACTGCGGGAGGAGCCGTGGCTGGAGCGCTTCAAGCTCCTCCAAAAGGAGGTCATCGCCCCACGCGACAGGGAGAAGAGGTACGTGTGAGCATCCTATCAGCTCTGCATTGCCTGGAAGCCTGCGCATTGCCTGCACCGCCTGCATCGCCTGAAGTCTCTCCACCGCCTGCATCGCTCTGCATCGCCTAAAGCCTCTGCATCACCTGGATACCCCTCAGTTCTCATCATCCCAGCACTTTCCCTGTGCGTGCAGGTACATTCAGAGGCAGCTTCCAGAAAAGTTTCTCGCGCCCCCCCTGGCCTACAAGTACGAGACAGAGGCCTGCAGCGTGCGCGTCAAGGAATTTTGGCCTCTCTTCCGCGCACGCAAGGTCATCGACAAAATGATCCCCAGCCTGTGCCACGAAGCTGATGGCCTCATTTTGCAGGTGGGCCGGCTCTGCTCCATATTGTCATTTTCCTTACTATTTTGCCTGGGTCCTTGCTAGCTTGCAATGGGCGCAGGGGCAGAGGCACACACACAGGCGTTCTCTCCAACGTTCACCGAGTCAACCTCTTGTACTAAGGCGATAGCTCACTGTGCAAGTATCACACGCTTGTCTGCATGTGTCGCACGCTTGTCTGCAAGGGTTGCTCGCTTGTCTGCAAGTGTTGCACGCTTGTCTGCAAGCACTCAACACCATCGCATCTGCATGCACCCTCAGCCAAAACAACGTGCGCCAATGCATAAGCGCGTGCGCATGCATAGAACACACTTACACATGTGTGCCTGCAGTCTTGCCACGCCTCGTACGTCGCAAACACAGACAACTCATTGCTCAAGTTCAAGTTTGCCCACCTCAATTCTGTGGACTTCTTCCTGGAAGTGGATGCGGCTGCAGGCTCGTCGGGCGGCAAGGTGGGGGCACTTGCCAGGGTGCAAGGGACTGCAGGTGGTGAGGTCTGCTGCAAGGCGGCTAGTGCATCCAGTATGCCTATGTAAGTTACTGCTGCCTTCCAGCGCGGATGGGCGAAAGCTTGGGGCAGCTCATCCGCACAGGCTGCTTGCTGCAAGCACACTTCTGTGCTGCATTTGGGTGCACACAAGTTTTGGGCGGCATTTTGGGCATTTGTCTGGGTTGAAGGTGTCATTTTGGGTGCATGCTCCTATGGGTGTCATTTTTGGTGTCATTTTGACATTTTGGGTGTCATTTTGGGTGCATGCTCACTATGGGTGTCAATGATAGGCAACTCCTCTGGCATATCCGACCGACCCAGCCTACCATAGGCATGGGCAGGCTAAGCTTGCTGCCAAGTTTGAGCTGTCATGTTGTGCCTTTAGGACCCATTTCTTGCGCACTCCCCATGCCGTTGGGGCCCCTATCCTGCACTACCTTTGCCAAGCATAACCGCCACGCATCGCGGCGATGGCATAGCCACCAAGCATGGTGGCGATAGCAGCTGCCGCGCAAGCCTCTGGCATGGCATGGCCTCTGTAGGAGGCTGGTGAATACATGACGCACCTGGTCCACCTTTGTGAGGCATGCACATGTTGTGGGACATGTCAAGAACCCTGCAACCCGTGCATGGAAATTTGAATGCGACCCTGGACATGTATGGAGCCAGGAATGGAACCCAGGAATGGAGCCTATGAAAGGAACCCAGGGATGCTGCAGGGCAGCCCTGGGACTCTCGGTCATGAACGGCACTCACCGGCAGCCTTGGATGCCCTCCCTTCCCCCATTGGCACACACATACATACTGTTTGTAACAAACGCGCATGCAGTCAAAACAAGTAGTACACAAACACACACGCATGTAGGGCTACCACATCTATGTGCTGGACACATCACGGAGGAGGGGGCCCAGAGGTCCTGAATGGACCAAGAAGGAGGTACAGCAGCCCGTCCTTTTCCCAGAGGTGCGTGGGGCTGCGTTTGCCTGAAAGGGCACAAGCAGCTAGCTCAGCAGCTCGTCCTGCCCTCAGATGTGCGCGGGGCTGCTTTCACCCAGATATGCGCAAGCAGCAGGCTCTGCAGCCAGCTCCATACACAGCAGGCAGGGCCCAAACACATCAGGCATGGTGCAAATACAGCAGGCAGGGCCAGTTTCAAACACAGCAGGCAGGGCCGGTTCCGAACACAGCAGGCAGGGCCCAAACAAACCAGGCGTGGTGCAAATATAGCAGGCAGGGCCGGTTTCAAACACAGCAGGCAGGGCAGTCACAAGCAGCAGGTCTTCCACAAGCACCACAATGAGTGAGAGGGGCACTGCCTTGTCCTTGTCGCTTATTGGGCCTTGCCAAAAGAGTAATCTTACGAGGCTTACACTGCAACATTGATCACACGGAGGCCACATTTTGAAGGCCCTGTGTCTGCGAAGGCCAGCACAAAAGGGCCCAATAACATGATAAGGAACACTAGCATTTTTTTAGCAGAGCCCCGCCTGACCCTTTTGTTTGGCGGGAAGAGCGCCCATCTAAACAGGCCAGCACAAGGAGCAGGCTAGGAGGTCAAGGGCAAGCAAACTCGCCTCATGAAATCTCTCCCAGCATCATGGCTGGTGCTGCACTGCTGGAACCGTTTTGCTGGCTGGCTGTCCTGCCAGCCACCTATCACAGCACACCACCTATCACAGCACACCAGCTATCACAGCACACCAGCTATCACAGATCACAGCACACCAGCTATCACAGCACACCACCTATCCTGCCAGCCACCTATCACAGCACACCACCTATCACAGCACACCAGTTCTGTGTGCCAGCTTTGCTCACATTTGCTAAGCTATGATGCAAGCTAGGCACACAGCAGCCCATGCCGGGCCCAGACCACCCACCAGCCTCGCACACAAAGCCTTGTGATCACTGCCTGCTGGATGTGGCAGGGCCCGTTTTATGTGGTACCTCTCAGGGCATAGGCAGGTTCAGGTATGTCTTTTGGTCACCCTAAACCCGAACCTTTACATATGGCACCCCTCAAGGGTAGCAGTATTAAGTCACTAACCCAGAGCCCTGCTGTTGTACCCCTCAGGGCGTGGATGGGCGCACTTTCCATCAGCGCATCATTGAGTGCTGCTGGGTGGAGGCCTCCCACTCCTGGCAGTTCATGCGCATCCGCGAGGACAAAGACAAGCCCAATGCCGACTATGTGTGCGACAAGGTGCGCGGACGCTTGTGCTCTGCTTGAGGTGCCCTTGTTTCAGCAATGGGGCAACTGGACGACCCCCCTTTGTGTGTGTGTGTGTGTTTGTGTGTGCACGCAAGAGCGTGCATGAGTGTATTCAAATTCATGCACATTTATTGTGCGCCAAAGCATGACTGTATAATGTGCTGCTGCAGTAGGGGGCGTGCTTTTTGTGGCCAGAAAGTCAAGGCGGGTCTTTTACCATCATCCAAGCTTCTACGGTCATCCCCTGCAAAACAGGTGCCTTTCTCTTGGCAGGCATGCCACTCGCCTGCTGAATTCTCATCTTATGCCCAAACTGTCGAAGTACCTTAGCTTGTTGTGCAGCGCCCCAACCTGCCTGTAGGTTGTGGGCTCCATCAAGGACAACATCCGCGAGCATGAGCTTCTGGATTACTTAGAAAGCGTCTTCTACCACCTGCCTGTGAGTGCATATGCATTTTGTCATGCTGGGACACACTTTGTCATGCAGGGAGTAACAAGTTACAATTTACAAGTTAGGGTACATCGCCAGCCTGGTTGTAAGGGTGATTGGTTTGTTGCTGGGTCTTCACCAGCCAAAAGGTAGTCCATTATGTCTGAGATGAAATGGCAGAGTTTGTTGTGCTGTTGAGCAAGGAAATTAAAGGCAGTCTGACTAGGCAAGGCATGCAAAATACGCCTCCACAGAAAACGACTGGCAGAAAGGTAGAAAAGGAACAAACACTTATGAGAGAGCACACAAACAAGCAGGACTGGGACTTGAGGGGCGCCAGTAAAAGGGGCACGAGGCTGATGGATGCACATTTTTGTTGAGCATCCGTATTTTGCTGAGCTTTGAGAAAACACACACACTACATTTACATTTAATGGCACCATGCATATAAACACGCGCGTGCAGACACGCGCACACACACGCACATACGCGCACGCGCACACGCACACACGCATTCACAAACACACACACTGTGCACAATGCTCTTTTACAATCATGTGCAAAAATCACTGTAGGAGGAGACGCGCCGTTAACAGTGCTCTTTCACAATCATGTGCAAGAATCACTTTAGGAGGGGACGCGCCGTGCACCCACAGATCCATTCCGGCTGGAATAAATGAGAGCTGTGTCTTCCACTCCCTCCTGCGAGCCCACCCGCACCGGCCCCAAACGCCGCTGTGCGGGGCGCACAGCTGCATCCACGCGCTGAGCGCGCAGGCCCTGCAGCACAAGGGCCAAAATGATTCACGCATGCGCTCACCGCCCTCATCTGGGTGTGGTATTGTGCACGCACGCAGCACTACCAAGAGGACGTGGCCACCATGCCGCCGGAGGCCAAGCCAGCCGAGCTGCCGCCGCCCCCCTTACAACCCTCAGCCCCCCTGCCCATGCCTCAGCTTGGGTCTGCTGGCCCCTCTGCAGCGGCGGCAGGCATTGTGAACGCGGGTGCACCTGCAGATGGAGGGGAGGGCACATACCACCACCAGCCTCTTGCCTGCCCCTTCTGGTGAGCAAAAATTCACTTCAGCAGACTTGAACTCACAACCGTGTGTGTGCCTTTTTCACATGTGTGGTTTGCTAAGCGCATGTACCTCAGGCGCGATTGCATGTGTGCATTGCATGTGCCTTGCGTGTGTGTGCGTGTGCATCTTGTGTGTGTATGCGTGTGCATCTTGTGTGTGTGCGTGTGTGTGTTTGCACGTGCCATGACCCTGACCCCCTCACCCCTTGTTCCACCTCAGCCTCCTTGACGCCAACCCCTCTTTCTCCCTGGCCGTGTGGCTGCCCTCCGTCTGCAGGTCACCACCTTACTATGGCCCCGAACCAACCCCCCCACATTCCCCCGGCCAAGCCCAGCTGCCGGACATCTGGATACCGCACGACCCTGCCACATACCCCCAGGTACGTGACAGCTGGTGTGTGACAGCTGGTGCGTGATAGCCAGAAAACCCAACCTTGCAACCGAATACCAGAGGGCGGGTGGAGTCCGTGTGGCGTGCAAGCTCTGCATGCAGCAGGCTGTGCAGGGGTGAATGGGCGTGGAAGACGAGCAGCTTGTGGCAGGCCAGCCACACCAGTCCTGCGCGGCAGGCCACCCACGACATATACACTCTCAGGCGTGGGCAAGGAAATCATCACGATGCAAATGGATGAGCTGTTTAAGCAGGCTGTGTACAGCCTGGGGACAAGACTCCGGCTCTTGGACTTGGCAGGAGAAGCTTGAGCTCTTGGCTCTGGGCCAGCCCCTGAAAGATTCCCTAGAAGATTCCCTAGAGCTCAGCTAATGGATTCCATGGGAGAGCTGAGCTCAAAAGTCGCTGCTTACAAGGCAAACGTGCGTGCCTCTGAAGCATGTGGCACCAGAGCTCTTACACGGGATGAGATGATGGCGGTCGAGGATGGCATCAGCTGCGTGCTTGATGTGTTGTGCCTTTGGCCCCCACTGTGGGCCCCTTGGCGCCATCTCTACAAGGAGCAGTGGCTTGCCGCCATTGCTCATTAAAAAGTGTATTTCAAGTTGATCAGATTCAGCAGAACTAGGCACGAACTCTATGAGCAGTCTTGGCAGTGGCTGTGCAGAAAGCTTCAACTGCGCAGAGAGCAGCGACCGCGCAGAGGACAGCAAGTGTGTGGGCAGTCTCAGCAGGGGCTGTGCGGAGAGCAGTGACGACGTGGCAGCGTAGCAGGGACATGGCCTTGAGCAGTGGCTTTTCTGCTATGGCATGCAACACCATGTATGAGCTTGGTGTGCAGCCCCAGGAAATCCTCCCTCAGCAAGGCACCCCCCCTAGAGTAGGAGCAGCTCAATTGAATCGTGCGCTGCTGCTGTGCGGCAAATGCACCTGTGAAAGCCGCCTCGGAAATGCGCCTATCAGCGGTGGTGAGAGGCCTTTAAAGGGAAGGGGCACACGCAGAGGGTGCACACAGCATCAGGCGCTGGGGCAGCAGCCGTGTAGGCAGAATGGACAGCCAACAGAAAAAAAAAACAGGCAGAAACAAAGCCTGTGCCTGTGACTGCCAAGCCTTGAGTGGTATGTAAGTCTCTGCTGCGTGGTAGGATACGGTGTCATGCACACATTGCACTTCTGCATCACAAGAACACACACACACACACACACACACACTTGCTAGCATGCGTGCGCGCACGTACTGGATACCTAGTGGAGAAGAAGTGCACGCAATTACAGGCATGAGCGCAAGCGCGTACTCACACACCGGTGCAAGCACATGCACGCCGGCTCTGCTGCAGGAGTACCTGCCTGTGTACGAGGACCCCAACATGCCGCCCCCTGATGATCCTGCACTCCACACATGGGGCCAGGCTGCTGAGCCGCCGGAGCAGGCTGGTGAGCCGCAGCCGCTTGGCACTGAAGTAGAAGGGGCAGCAGGGCAACAGGGCTGGGTTCAGCCGCCGTGGGAGGCGGGCGCAGACAACCCAGATCACCAGGAGTGGGAGGCGGGCACGGGAGGCGACGGGGGAGGCGGAAGCCAGGAGGCGGCAGAGGGAGAGCGGGTACTGCCAGCAAGGGCTCCAGGTACGGAGGAGGGGGGTTGGGCGCCTGCAACACGCTGTGGGCTGGCATGGTTGTGTAGGGCTTTGTTTCCTTTGGTGCCAGCGTTTGGGGGCACACAGTGCGTGGTGTGGACGCACATACTTGAGGGTCCACTGCTGCCATGGGTGTGAGCTTATATGGTGCTCTGAGGGTTGAGGGATGAAGCGATGAGCACTGAACTTCTGCAGAGGCAGAGTATCGTTTGGACGGCTTGCATGTATCCTGTGCCTGGGCATGGAAATTGCAAATGGTAAGGATTGGCGGCAGGAGAGAAACTGTGCCCACCCTCTCAGCGCCAGCAGGTGGGCACTCTGCTCTCCAGAGCAAGGTCAGGCAGCATATGCATGCGGCGCCCTTGTGCCCTTGTGCCCTTGTGCCCTTGTGCCCTTGTGCCCTTGTGCATGCGTGCCCTTGTGCCCTTGTGCCCTTGTGCATGCGCCCTTGTGCATGCGCCCTTGTGCCCTTGTGCATGTGCCCTTGTGCCCTTGTGCCCTTGTGCCCTTGTGCCCTTGTGCCCTTGTGCATGTGCCCTTGTGCCCTTGTGCCCTTGTGCATGTGCCCTTGTGCCCTTGTGCATGCGTGCCCTTGTGCCCTTGTACCCTTGTGCCCTTGTGCATCACCACTGCCATGCCCCAATTAGTGCACTGTGTGTGCGCCGCCCTGGTGCACCACCATGCTATGCTTCAGTTAGTGCACTGCGTATGCGTTAGTGCACTGCGTATCGCCACTGCCATGCCCCAAATAGTGCACTGCATGCGCCACTCCCGCGCACCACCACGCGCCACACCCCCAGCGCATCCTGGGCTGCCTGGGCAAGCCAGAAACACTTTCACGCGCCACCACATGTCCATACAAATGCAGCCAAGCCTGCAGGGCATCAGGGCAACGCCGGCTGGGAAGCTTCAGGGTCACAGGCTGTGGATGCGCCGAGCGGTGGAGGCCCTTACTATGAGGAGGAGCATGAGGGCAACAGGTGGGGCAAGCAGTGGCGGGGAGCAACGACGGTGCAAGGGGAGCAGCCGCTTGAGGATGGCGCCAAGGAGGAGGGCTGCGCGCCCGAGGCAAGGTCGGGAGCCCCAGCCTCAAATGGAGCGCAGCAGGGAGCGCAGGCGTGCGCCGGTGCGGAAGGTGACGAGGTTGATGGTAGTGAGGGGGAGGTGATCGGGGAGGCTGCGGGGGTGCAAGGCCCGGGGCACAGCGGCATGGGGGCTGTGGGTGAGCACGGGGTGGAAGAGGAGCAGCAGGCAGGTGATGAAGAGGGTGCTGGGCATGTGATGGGTGAGCAGGGGGCCGCAGCAGGGAAGGGCGTGAAGAGGGGGAGGCAGAAGCAGGAGCTGTCCAGAGCCAAACGCGTCAAGAAAATGGATGACGACGAGTTCTTTGATGACTTGTAATACGTGCGTGTGTTTGTGTGCGCGCCGTGACTGCTGACTCCTGAATTAAAGCTTGTATTTCCATGATCCTGTTGTGAGAATGACGCAAGCTCACCCTTGCTAGACTGCTTTCATTCATGTTGCTATGGACCAGTGGAAGCTTGTACATTGGATGGGATGCAGTTGCGTGACTGAGTTGTACCTGTCCTGCCAGGTCTCCAAGAGCCATGGATCCTGCCAGTAACGGAACTGAGAAGTGCATGCCATGCCTGCAATAATAATTGCAGAAGTGTACATGGGCAGGCTCAACATTCCTAACTCGTGATCTTTGGTGGAGATTTTCCATTTGCTCCCTTCTAACCCGCAGTGTGCATTACTCAATTTCTCAGGCCTTGCCAGTGGTAAGGGAAGGGCTACGTAGCTCTACGTACCAAACCAAGACAGCTTAGCTATAGCCCATCAAGGCCTCTAACCAACACCAGTACATAAACACGCAATTGCCTGAGAGGCAAAATCACCATGAGGCGCCGCCAGTACCAGTGGTGTCCTGCCTCAGGCCCCCTCAGGCGCTGCAGGCCAGGCACTCACAAAGAGAAGGGAGAAGAGAACACTATGTAGGCAGTGAAAATACCCCCTGAACTTTTCCAGTGTGTGCAGCGCTCTGAACTTAAAAACCCTGATGTTCAGAGCAGCAATCATTGCGAGCTTAATGTTTATTTTAGAGTGAAAGAAGCTGCAGAACATGCGGACTGGGAAGCTGCTCCTGATCATATTTGTGGAAAGGGAATGTGTGCCAGTAAAATGTCCCTGGTGTGGATGCC
>LKMJ01005643.1_pt1 | contig 11801 bp, 6 predicted proteins | sample 643391 | NCBI WGS metagenome assembly LKMJ01 (sample SAMN04112250, study PRJNA286221) | soda lake metagenome | biome: soda lake; feature: Kulunda Steppe; material: water; isolation source: sample PL-Br10 brine of Picturesque Lake | place: Russia: Kulunda steppe | collected 2010-07
TCGATCTCGAACTGGACACTGTCGACGACGGCACGCGACTGACGTACACCGGCAGCTACGAACTCCCGGACTCGGTGCTCGCCGCCGTCGCCGAACCGATCGTCCGTCGGTACAACGAGCGGGAGCTACGGACGACGCTCAAAAACGTCCAGACCACTGTCGAATTAGGCGATGAAGGCGAGGCTCGATCGGGCTGAGACAGCGTACAGCGCGTTCCCAGAATCCTGGACGGTCACACCGGTTGTGCATGTGTTGTTACAAACCGGGCAACCAGTATCAGTTCGGAGATCGCTAGATCGGCTATGAACCGACGATCGGTCCTGCTTGCGACCGGGGTCGCAGCGCTTGGCTCGCTGTCGGGCTGTCTTGGCACTGAGACGGACGATCGTGATGGCGAGGATGGAGACGGCACGTCAGACCCAGACACCGAGCCACTGCTCGAAGACGAGCCGGACCCTGATGGGGAGTACGTGGTACAGGGGCCAGAAGGTCGTTTTTCCGCCAGAGGGCCGCTGAACACCGATCTCGATGGCGTGGCGATTCACGGCTACGATCTCGTGGCGTATTTCGAGTCAGAACGCCCAGTAGAAGGATCGATCGATCACGAGTACGAGTACCGCGGCGCAACCTTTCGGTTCGACTCCACAGCGCATCGAGAGACCTTTGCTGACAATCCGGAAGCGTATCTCCCGGCGTTTGGCGGCTACTGTTCGCTTGGCGTCGGCAACGGATACAAAGACGGGATGCACCCGGAGGCGTTCGATATTATCGACGGGAATCTCTACTTTAATCTCACGCCGGAAATCCACGAGGGGTGGCTGCGAAACCACGAGGAACGGATCGAATCCGGTGAAGCGAACTGGCCCGAAATCAGGGACTCGACCGACCCGATGCATATCGGGCCGGGGATCCAATAAGGAGATCGTGCCTACCCGGACGGAAACTACCGATCGGTGTCGATCGCTTCGGCGACGACTTCGATCGGCGTTGGCGGCTCCTCGCTGGCTCCGCCGAGATCGTCGAGTTGGGTTCGACAGGAGGCGCCGGGGGCGACGACGCGGTCGCCCTCGCTCTCTGTGACCTGGTCGACTAACACCTCGCCGATCGCCTGGCTCATCGAGTAGTGTTCGGCCTCGTAGCCGAAGCTGCCGGCCATCCCACAGCACGAAGAGTCGAGCGGGTCGACTGCGTAGCCGGCTCGTCGAAGCACGCCGACGGCGTGGTGGTCTTTGGCGTGGGCTTTCTGGTGGCAGTGGCCGTGATAGACGAGATGATCGTCAGGTGCCTGGAACTCGATTTCGGCGTCGAGGTCGAACTGATCGAGATACTCACAGATGCCGTAGGTGTTTAGGGCGACGGTGTTGACTTCGGGGTGGTCGAAGAGGCTCAGGTAGTCCGACTGGACCATGACGGCGTCGGAGGGTTCGATCAGGACGACATCGTAGCCGGCCGTAACCCGGGGGTGAAGCTCGTGGACCACGTCGTTTGCTTTTTTCGCGGCTTTACCGAGCATCCCCTTCGAGTACGCCGGGCGACCGACGTCCATCGGATCGGCGATCTCGACGTGCACACCGGCTGCTTCGAGCACCGTGAGTGCGGCGATGCCGGCGTCGGGATACTCGTGATTGGTGTAGATGTCGGGAACGAGGACGACCTTGCAGGTCGCCTCACCAGCCGAGACTGCCGGCTGGTAGCCCGTCACCCGCCGGGCGAACGTCTCCCGATGGAAGGTCGGGAGGTCCCGTTCGCGCGAGATTCCCAGCAGCTTTTCGTTCAGAATGCCGGTGCCGGGCAGACTCGACACGATGTTCGAAACCGGCGCGGTTGCACTGCCCAGTTTTGCGAGCGTCTCGAAGTTCGCAAAGAGCCGATCGCGGAAGGCGGTGCCGTTTCGCCGGTGGTGTTCGTAGGTGAGTTCGGCTTTGAGCTTGGCCATGTCGACGCCGCTGGGGCAGTCGTGTTTGCAGCCTTTACAGCCGATACAGAGGTCGAGTACTTCTTCGACGAACTCATCGTCGAACTGCTCGCCGGGAGATAACTCGCCGCTCATCGCCTGACGGAGCATGTTGGCCCGCCCGCGCGTCGAGAGAATCTCGTCGTGGCTCGCCCGGAAGGTCGGACACATCACGCCGCCGGTCGTCGACTGGTCTCCGCGACAGCCCCCACAGCCGTGACAGAGCTCGGCCATCCCCTGAAAGCCCTGTTCGTTGTCCCATTCGAGGCTGGGCTCGAAGCCCGCATCGAACTCGTAGTCCGGACCGAACCGGTGGTTCTCGGTCATATCCGTCGGATTGTCGTCGCGGAAGACGACCTGGCCCGGATTGAGCAGCCAGTCGGGGTCGAACGCGCTTTTGAGATCCTGGAACGTCTCCCAGAGCTCCTCGCCGTAGAGCTTGCGATTCCACTGGGTTCGCGCCCGACCGTCGCCGTGCTCGCCCGAGATCGAGCCGTCGTATTCGACGACCAGATCGGTCACGTCGTCGGCGATCGACTCCATCATCTCCAGACCGGCTTCGGTCTTGGTGTTGACGAGCGGTCGGATGTGCAACACGCCCGGGCCCGCGTGGGCGTAGAAGCTGGCGTAGGTGTCGTGGGCTTCGAGGACGTCCTGGAAGTCGGCGACAAACGCCCGGAGATTTGCGGGCGGAATACCGGTGTCCTCGATGAACGCGACGTGTTTCTCGTCGGTCGTCCGCGAGAGCAAGATCGGAAGCCCGGACTTGCGGAGCTTCCAGATTTTCGTCCGACTTGCCTCGTCGTACGCCTCGATCGCGTCGAACGCAAGCGCGTCACCGCCGACGACCCGATCGGCTTCCTCGTCAGCCTCGCCTTCGGGATCGATCGATGGACACCGATCGGCGAGCAGGTTGGCGACTTTGCGTTTGCCGTCGTCGGTATCCTCGGCGTAGAATTCGACGATCAGGACCGCGGTCGTCCCCTCGGGCAACATCTCCGTGACGGGGGCGAACTCCGGCGTGTCCCGGGCGAGGTCGATCATCACGTCGTCTAACACCTCGACTGCGGCCGGATCGTGTGCGACGATCGCTTCGACGTCTGCCATGGCGTCGAGGACGGTGTCGTAGGCCAGCAGTGCCATACTCTTGGTTTCGGGAATCGGTTCGAGCGAGACCGTCGCCTCGGTGACGATCGCGAGCGTCCCTTCGCTCCCACAGAGCAGTTTTGCGAGGTTGATCGAGCCACCCTCGCTGTCGGGTTCACCAATACCGCGTTCGCCGCCGTAAGCGTCTTTGCTCGCGGCTTCGCCGCTCGCATCTGTCGAGGCGCGTCGCGCCTCGCTGACCAGCCAATCCAGGTTGTAGCCGGAGACGTTGCGCTTGAGATCCGGATACGTGTCCTCGATCAGCTCACCCTGTTCGTCGAGGATGTGGGCGACTTCGGCATAGATGTCGGATTCGAGATCATCACCGTCGGCCAGTTCGGGCAACTCGTCGAGATCGACCTCACCGAATCTCGTCACGGTGCCGTCTGCGAGGACGACCTCGACCTCCTCGACGTAGGCATCGGTCTTACCGTACTGCAGCGAGTGAGCGCCGGTGGTGTTGTTGCCGATTGCGCCGCCGAGTGCGCTCTTATCGCCCCAGGCTGGGTCGGGGGCGAACTTCAGGTCGTGTGGGGCGAGTGCTTCGTTCAGTTTCTCGAGGACGATCCCCGACTGGACGGTCGCCCGGCGCTCGTCGGGGTCGATCGAGACGGCGTCGTTCATGTGGGTTGTGAAATCGAGAACGACGGCCTCGTTTACCGTCTGGCCGGCGAGACTTGTTCCGCCACCCCGTGGGAGCACCGGAATCTCACGGTCAGCACAGTAGGAGACGACGCTCGCGACGTCGTCGGTCGATCGTGGGAAGACGACGGCAATCGGCGTCACCTCGTAGATACTCGCGTCGGTCGCGTACAGCTGGCGGGAGTAGGAGTCGCCGCGGACCTCACCCGCGATGCGCGCGTCGAGGTCGGCGACCAGTCCCGGCTGTTCGATATCGTCGCTCTGGTAGTCGTAGTTCGCCTGTGAGTCGTCCGCTGGATCGGGTCGTGTCGGTGGTGTGATCGTCATTGGTGTCGGTCAGGTCGAGGGTGAATCGGTCTGTGTGTCTGTACCAGATCGGTTTGTGTGTGTATGGCAGTCATGGAAATGTTTGCAGTGGAGCCTTAGAACACCGTCGGGAAGAGCACGTAGACGAACAGCGTCGTCAACAGTCCGCCGGCGAGCAGATAGTACGCAAGTGGGATCAGGTTGAGTCGGATAACGCGTCCGGTCTTGCCGACGAGGCCAACTGTCGCAAGCGCTGCGATAACGTTGTGAATCGCGATCACGTTGCCGATCGCTGCGCCGATCGCCTGCGAGCCGACGATGATCTGTGTCGGCAGCTCCAGACTCTGGGCGACTTCGAACTGGAACGCGCTGAACGTGATGTTGCTGACGGTGATCGAGCCGGCGATGAACGCCCCCAATGCGCCAACTGCGGGCGCGAACATCGGGTACGCTGGGCCGATCGTCGTTGCCGTTGCATCGGCGAGGACGACGATCATGCTGCCGTCGGGAATGCCAGTGGCACCGCCGTCGGCGACGTGGGTGTCGGTTTCGAGCATGATCTCAACCATCGCGATAACGAAGACGAGCGCGATCAGGGGCGAAATCATTTTGCCGGCGGCTTCACGCCACGCGCCGACGACCTCCTCAGTTTGCATGCCAAACAGTGGAATGGCAATGAGGGCGCTGATCACGAGCCAGGTTCCGGGAACGTATGCCCACTCGATATCGCCGCCGAGTCCGGTTCCGAGGATCTCGTTCCAACCGAGTACCACGCCGAAGACGAGCTCGCCAGCAGCCGTGTCGATCGGAGCTAGCGGACCGTCACGGAGGAACTCTTCGACCGTTCCAATCACGCGCGTTCCAATCAGTAGTCCGACCAGAATCAGGTATGGCGACCACGCACGCAGCAGTGACATCGATTCCGAGTCAGCCAGTGCGGCGTCAGTTTCGCTGCTGCCGGGTTCTATCGTGCCAACCCAGTGGTCAGGCCACTCCTCTTGTGGGGGGAACTCCCACTCGTTTTTGGGCTCGAAGTAGCCGAATTTGAGTGCGATGACGACGATCGCACCGCCAACCATTGCGCCGAACAGCGAGGGGAGCTCCGGGCCGATAAACCACGCCGAGGCCCAGTAGGGAACGGCGAACGCGACTCCCGAGAACACACACAGCGGCACAACCTCCCACAGCGGGTCGAGCGATCGCTCTTCGGTATCACCGAAGAAGTAGACGACCATTCCAACGGCAAACATCGGCATCAGAACGCCGAGGATGCCGTTGAACAGAGCTGCCCAGCCGCCTGCGGCGTTCGAGAAGGCTGCGACAGTCATCCCACCGTCAGCGATCGCCCCCTCGACGCTTCCGAGGGGTTGCTGGAAGCCGACGATGACTGGTGTCCCGACTGCACCGAACGCCGTCGCGACCGCGTGGCCGATCAGTGCCGCGACGACTGCTGCAAGCGCCGGGAACCCGAGGGCGAGCATCAGCGGCGCAACGACGGCGGCGGGCGTCCCGAAGCCAGCGACGCCCTCGAGGAACGTCGCGAGGAAAAAGGCGAGGAGGACAATCTGTACGCGCCGGTCTTCGCTGATGGACGCAAAGCCCCTGTTGATGGTATCGACTGCACCCGATCGCATCAGCGTATAGAGCAAGACGAGCGCGCCGAAGACGATCCAGAGAATCTCGATCGCTGCCATAGCACCCGTAATACTCGCTGCAGCGATCCATTGGACTGGCATATCCCAGATGACGTATGCGATGAGGGCAGCGGCCGCCCAGGCGGCTGGCATCGCCCGTGTGGCCGGCCACAACAGGACAACGAGCAAAACGGCGATGACAACGAGTGGGACTAGTGCAGCGATCGCGCTACTTGCCATCAGATACACCCGTTCCGAATCCTAGTTGTACGCCAACGTGCTGAACAGTATGCCACTCACTGTATGCCATACCCAAATCATGTGATAATTTGTCGTATATAGCTATCGCCAAATACACTCCAGCGGGAACTAAACGAACATCAATACATCACCGCTCTAAGCGGTACGTCTTGTGTCGGCTCTGTTGTAGAACAAAACGGAGTGCAGACGAATTCGCATCCGTATCAGGAGTCGAACAGCCCACGGACGATCGTACCGAGATAATAGCGTGGAGGTATCATCGAGCATCCCCAAGCCGATCGATCGCCTCGGGGTTCTCGATGCTGCTCAGGTCGCCGAGGTCTTCGCCCGTGTAGCTGGCGGCGATCGCCCGGCGGACGATCTTGCCTGACTGGGTTTTGGGGAACGCATCGACGAACAGGATCTCGCGGGGACGGAACGGTTTGCCCAGTTCGTCACCAACCTGTTCGCGTAGTTCCCCACGCAGGTCCTCGCTCTCTTCGAAGCCCGCTTCGAGGACGACGTGGGCGACGACCGCCGTTCCGGTGGTATCGTCGGGTACCCCGATCGCGGCGGCCTGATTGACCGCCTCGTGGTCGATGAGCGCCCCTTCGACCTCTGCGGGGCCGACCTTCCGGCCGGCGACGTTGAGCGTATCGTCGGCTCGTCCGTGGAGAAACCAGAAGCCGTCTTCGTCCATCTGGGCCCAGTCGCCGTGGTCCCACAGGTCGTCCCACGTCGACCAGTACTCCTCGATATACCGATCGTCGCCCGACCAGAGCGATTTCGTCATCGACGGACAGGAGTCGCGGGCGACCAGAAAGCCGCGCTCGTGATCGTCTGTGACCGAGGTACCCGAGGCGTCGACGATGTCGATAGCCATTCCCAGCCCTGGGCCGCCGAGCGTACAGGGTTTGAGCGGCTGGATCGGCATTGGCATCAGAAAACAGCCACAGATCTCGGTCCCGCCGGAGATGTTGATGATCGGGCACTCACCACCGCCGACGTGCTCGTAAAACCACAGCCACGATTCGGGGTCCCACGGCTCGCCCGTCGAGCCGAGAATCCGCAGCGAGGAGAGATCGTGGCCATCGAGCCACTCGTTGCCTCCGGCTCCGTCGGAGCCGGATGGCTCGTCAGACTGGGTCTGACCCGTGCCGTGTTTTCGCAGAGCGCGGATTGCCGTCGGCGAGATGCCAAACTGGGTCAGCGAGTGGCGATCGATCATCGCCCAGAACCGATCGGGGCCGGGGTAGTCGGGTGCCCCCTCGTAGATGAACGTCGTTCCGCCGAACGTATGGGTCCCGATCAGCATCCACGGCCCCATCATCCAGCCGATGTCGCTGACCCAGAAGAAGCGATCGGCGGGTTTGAGATCCATGCCGAAGTAGACTTCCTTTGCACACTGGACCTGGACGCCGGCGTGGGTGTGGACGATTCCTTTGGGTTTGCCCGTCGTCCCCGAGGAGTAGAGTAGCATCGACTCCTGATCGGCGGGCAGCGATTTCGTCTCGTATGCGTCGCTTGCTGACTCGACGGCATCCGCCCACCACTCGTCACGATCGGCGTTCCACGGAATCTCGTGTTCGCTGGTCGTACTGGAGCCGAGTCGATCGACGACGATCGTCGACTCGACCTGTCCTGCCTCGGCGATCGCCGCGTCAGCTGTGGATTTGAGGAAGACAGGGTCGCCACGCCGGTAGAAGCCGTCACCGGTAAAGAGCACCGAACACTCGGCGTCTGCGATCCGGGTAGCGACGGCGTCGACGCCAAAGCCCGAGAAGATCGGGACGGCGATCGCGCCGACTTTGAAACAGCCATAGAGGATCGAGACGACTTCGGGGACCATCGGCATGTAGAGGCCAACGGTGTCGCCGGTTTCGATGCCGCGCTGTTCGAGCGCGTTCGCGACCTGATTTGCATGGCGGTGTAACTCGTGGTAGGTCACCTCGCGAACCTCGCCGTCTTCGCCCTCCCAGATCGTCGCGACCGTGTTACGCCGTGGCTCGTCGACTGTGGCGTAGCGATCGAGGACGTTGTGAGCGAGGTTGAGTCTACCGCCGGGATACCAGTCGGTGAACTGTGGGCCGCCGCGGTGGTCGTCGGCCGTCCGCCGCCCACTGTCGTCTCGAACAGCATCGTAGGGCTGGTAAAACTCGATGTCGAGATAGTCGACTACTACGTCCCAGAACCAGTCGACGCCGCTTTCGGGCTCACCCGCCACCTCGGTCGTCGTCCGCTCGATCAACGCCTCGGAGTCGTCGATCCCGAACGTTTGCATGAACTCGAAGACGTTCGTCGACTCGACGAACGCCCTACTGGGGTCGTGGACGATGTCTCGATCCGATTCTGAAGCCATTGTCTCATGTGTGTTTGTCTCACGCACACATCAAACACGGGGCCGACGATCGTTCGTACCTACTGACCGATCGGAGTTGAGGAATACATTTATCATTGATCGGCAACTCACTGGTACCGATGGGCCGAGACGGATTTTCACGACGACAGGTGCTTGGAACGGCGGCGGGAGCGGTGGCAGTGTCGATCGCTGGCTGTACTGGAGATGCCGACGATGACGATGATGACGATCTCCAGGAACTCCGAGAATCAGACTGGGAAGGTGTCGATGAGATCCGACTCGACGGGTTCACGAACGGTTGGGTCGGCGTTGCACCCTCGGTGATCGAGGGCGTTCGGAACCCGACGCTTCTGTTGTTCGAAGGCGAGGAGTACGAAATCACGTGGGAAAATCAGGACGGACTCAGACACAATATCGAGATTCGAGACGAGGACAATCAGGTGGTCGATGGCTACCGAACCAGCCTGATGGGGAATCGCGGTGACACACAGACGCTCGATTTCGAAGCCACAGCGTCGATGCATCAGTACCTCTGTGAGCCCCACCCCCGATCGATGACCGGCTACATTCGGACAGTGAGTCAGTAGGGGCGACTGGAGATTCGGTTCGATTTGCCAGATCAGTTAGCTGTGTCTGACATACGCTTATGTATCAGGATTAACTTCTATACGGTATGTCGAACACCCGCGTCGAGCAGCTCGAATCGACGGTTTCGGAACTCGAGTCGACTGTAGAAGGACTGACGGACGAACTCGTCGAAGCCAAAGAGCGCATCCGCGTTCTCGAAGCCGAACTCGATCGCGAGAGTCCAACCCGCGTCCCCGACCGCCGCAGTGGGGACCAGCCCGACGACGCTGAGGAGGAGCGACCGGAGGCAAAACCCGACGAGGTCGCCGAGGCAGCAGCCGACGCCGAAGAGTCCGGTGACGAAGCGGAAGACTCAGGTAGCGACGACATTATTGTCGCATAACCCCGGGAGTTCCCCGCCTGCGGCGATCGCCGTTCGGCCGACGGAGGCTTCGAGACGAGTATGTACATCAAAGCGATCGTTTTAGACACGTTCAAAAGCTTCGGGCGAAAGACGAAAATCCCGTTTTACGAGGATTTCACCGTCGTCACCGGCCCGAACGGCTCCGGAAAGTCGAACATCATCGATGCCGTGCTCTTTGCGCTCGGGCTGGCCCGAACGCGTGGAATCCGCGCCGAGAAGCTGACCGACCTCATCTACAACCCCGGCCACGAGGGCGGCGATCGATCGGGTGGGCCCCGCGAGGCATCCGTCGAAGTCATCCTCGATAACGAGGACCGAACCCTCGAACGCTCACAGGTCGTCAACGCCGCCGGCAGCGAAGACATCGGCGACGTCGACGAGATTCGTGTTCGTCGCCGCGTCAAACAGACCGAAGACAACTACTACTCCTACTACTATCTCAACGATCGATCGGTCAATCTCTCCGATATTCAGGAGCTACTCGCTCAGGCTGGCGTCACCCCGGAGGGGTACAACGTCGTCATGCAGGGTGATGTCACCGGCATCATCAACATGACGCCACACGCCCGTCGCGAGATCATCGACGAAATCGCTGGCGTCGCCGAGTTCGACGCCAAAAAAGAAGACGCCTTCGAGGAACTCGACATCGTCTCCGAGCGGATCGACGAGGCCGAACTCCGAATCGAGGAGAAACGCGATCGCCTCGGCCAGCTCGAAGCCGAACGACAGCAAGCGCTTCGGTACCGCCGCCTGCGCCAAGAGAAAGAGACCTACGAGGGGTACAAAAAGGCAAGCGAACTCGAAGAGAAACGCGACAAGCTCGCTGACGTGGACGATCGGATCGACGAGCTCGAAGCGGATCTCGATGAGCACCAGCGCGAACTCGACGAACGCCAGGGACGCGTCGTCCGTCTTCAGGAGGACCTCGAAGATATCAACGCCGAAATCGAGCGAAAAGGCGAGGACGAACAGCTCCGCATCAAAAGCGAAATCGAGGAGGTCAAAGGCGATATCTCCCGGCTCGAAGACCGGATCGAGCAAAGCGAGGAGGCGATCGCTGACGCCGAATCCACCCGTCGAGAGGCGTTCGTCCAGATCGATCGGAAACAGGAGACGATCGACGAGCTGGCCGCAGACGTTCGAGAACAGAAGCTCGAAAAGGCCTCAATTAAAGCCGACATTCAGGACCGAACCGAACAACGCGAGGCACTCGAAGCCGAGATCGACGCCGTCGACACGGAGTTCGACGAGCTCAAAGCCGAGCTCGCCGATCGCAAAGACGACCTCGAAACGGCCAAAACCGAGAAAAACGATCTTCAGCGCGAACAAGACCGGCTGTTAGACGAGGCGCGCCGCCGATCGAACGCGATCAGCGAAAAAGAGTCCGCGATCGAAAAAAAGCGGGAGCGTCTACCCGAGATCGATCGGACGCGAAGCGATCTCACGCGAGAGCGACAGAAAGCAGAGACGAACCGCGAGAACATCGCGGATGTAGTCGACGATCTGAAAGCCGAAAAACGCCGTCTCCAGTCGGACATCGACGATATCGACGACAAGATGCAGGCGAAACAACAGGAGTACGCCGAGCTCGAAGCCAACGCCGGCAAGAGCGGCGATTCCTCGTTTGGCCGATCGGTGACGACGATCCTCAACGCGGGGATCGGCGGCGTCCACGGCGCGGTCGCACAGCTCGGAACCGTCTCCGGTGAGTACGCCGTTGCCTGTGAGACGGCTGCGGGTGGTCGACTGGCGAACGTCGTTGTCGACGACGACGTGGTTGGCCAGCAGTGTATCGAGCATCTGAAATCCCGAAACGCCGGCCGTGCAACCTTCCTGCCGTTGACGCAGATGAGCCAGCGGCGACTACCCTCGGCACCGACCGATCCCGGTGTCGTCGGCTTCGCCTACGATCTGGTCGAGTTCGATTCGGAGTACGCCGGGATCTTTTCGTATGTTCTCGGCGATACGCTGGTCGTCGAAGACATCGAAACGGCCCGCTCATACATGGGCGACTACCGCATGGTCACGCTCGATGGCGACCTCGTCGAAAAAAGCGGGGCGATGACCGGCGGCTCCCGGAAGGGGTCGCGCTACTCGTTTACTGGCGGCGGAGAAGGCCAGCTCGAACGCGTCGCAACCCAGATTACGGCGCTCCAAGAGCAACGCGACTCGCTGCGCAGTGAGCTTCGGGACGTCGAATCTCGGCTTGATGACGCCCGCGATCGGAAAAGCGACGCCGCAGACGAAGTTCGATCGATCGAGGCCGAACTCGACTCGCTTGCAGACGACCACGAGCAGATCGAAGCCGAGATCGATCGGCTCGAAACCGAGCTTTCGGAGCTTCGAGACGAGCGGGAGTCCGTCGACGAGCGGATGACCGAGATCGACGCGGCGATCAGCGAGCAGACGGAGACAGTCGAGGCGATCGAGACGGATATCGACGAGTTAGAGCGTGAGCTCGCCGATTCGAAGATTCCCGAACTGACCGAACGGATCGAAGAACTCGACGCCGAGATCGACGACCGCAGA
>LKMJ01005644.1_pt1 | contig 11801 bp, 10 predicted proteins | sample 643391 | NCBI WGS metagenome assembly LKMJ01 (sample SAMN04112250, study PRJNA286221) | soda lake metagenome | biome: soda lake; feature: Kulunda Steppe; material: water; isolation source: sample PL-Br10 brine of Picturesque Lake | place: Russia: Kulunda steppe | collected 2010-07
CGTACGGCACCTCTTCGACCAGAAACGCCGCGTCGGCGCGGTCTTCCCGCTGTCGTCTGACGACGTCCGAGAGGTTCGCTTCGAACACGTTGTCGCCGAGCATGAGCATGAAGTCGTCGTCGATCTGTTCTTCGACGGTGAGGAGGGCATGTGCCAGACCTTTCGGCTCGCGCTGGTGGGCGTACGTGATCGGAACACCCTCGTACTCATCGCCGTAGTGACTGATCAACGCCTCCTTTTTGTAGCCGACGACGACGAGTAACTGGTCGGCGTCGAGTTCGATGAGGCGGTCGAAACAGTGACTCAGTATCGGCCGCCCGTCGACTTCGACGAGCGCCTTCGGCTTCTCTTCGGTCAACGGACGGAGACGAGTGCCTTCGCCGGCGGCGAGGACGACTGCTTGCATGTACCATCCAACTATCTCCCACGGTGAAATGTTTTCGGGCTGAACTCCGGTTTATTGAACGACAGTACGGACGCTGCTACTTGAATTCCATTTGGTTGAGCCGGTTCTCAGCTAAGCCCTATACTTCGGTCGTCGCTATTGATCCGTCGAGTCAGGGCGGGAGCTTCTGCAGCATTCGTTCTCGGATTCCATCCCGAATGGTTACTCGATGCTCCTCGGGAACCGTGAAACCCGCTTGGACACCATCATCCTGCGAGACGATGAGCTTGTATTCGTGGTTGTAGATCGCCATCTTTTCGTATCCATGTAGACTCCCCTCGACGATGACCACCCGATTTTCCAGAGCCTCGTCGGTAATTACGACACCCATCATTTTGATGACATTGACACCGGCTGGTCGGACGAACATCGGCGCCAAATTGACCAACGAGGTATAGCCCTCGAATTCCCTGTCCGCGTTCACCAGTAGGGGAACACACGCGAGTCGCTCGTACGGCGCCCCGTCATGGTCTACACAGTCCGTCCTGCCGAATTGCTAGGCCACGAGTTGCATGACCATTCCATGATCAACGACTCGTTTACATATCTGGCCTACATTTTCCTGCTCCAGATCCATCTCACCCGGACGTGGAGTCGGGAGAAAATACCGACGAAATTTTTGGTATATACTAGAACACCATACGTAATCCTATATATTTTCAATATCAAGATGGCTAGATGTTTCGGAGATCTGGATGGCTTGCGGGTTCAGAGACAGTTCCGTTCGAGTACTCGTAACGGTGCTGTTGCCATTCGGTGTGTCGGACGAAGACCCGCACTGGAATCGACTCGACGCCGATAATCTTTGCGAGCGTCAAGCGGTGGCGACCATCATCAAGGATGAACTGGCCATCTCTGCCGATATCGACGAGCACCTCGTCATAACTGTCGGGTTTCCACCGACTCGTTCCGAGTTCCGTTTGTGATTTATATCCCTCAGTTTTGATGGTTTCGTACAGATCATCAACGACGGCGAGTTGCGTCGCAATTGTCTCCCGCGTTTCATAACGCATGATAGATTTCTCTTGGTTCTGTATCAACCACTCATAAAATGCGGTCTCCTCCCAAGGCGTTCCCTCGTTGAAATGTGCAAGACAGGACTGATAGAATCCATAGGATTCAAACGGAACCGTCCGACGGGTTTCAGGTGTGAATGCCGATTCATAACGACCAGCAAACATTAGTCGGTCATCGGGTCTAACACGGCTCCAGTCACCGTCAATCACGTATGTGCCCCACCGCGAGTGAGAGGACTGAAATCCGGGCGCAACGACGTGCTTGACTGCGTCGGGGTCGATGTAAATGACCTGAAACGGGTTCGGTGCGGCCTTTCCATAGGTTCGGCGGTAGTAATATCGGCGGATTGTGCCGTCGAGAGTTCTAGTTTTGAATGCCTGAACGGCGGCTAAACCACTGTCCAGTAACTCTCTCAGGTTCGCTTCCGGACTCATTACACCGTTACGTTCGCTGTAACCGTCATGTGTTGGCGTGATAAACTCATCGCGTTATTCCGCAGGTATTCGACCGAACACGACGTTCCGTTTCACGCGTGTCTCGTAGCCGTACGTCTCTAACCATTTAAAACACTCAGCCACCGTTGCCTCGCCGTCCCGTTCCGGCCCACAGTCAACAGCCACCTTCGCCGGTCGATACTCTTTCAATCCCTCAAGCACTTCGGGTTCCGCACCTTCTGCTTCGACTTTGAGAAACGTGATTTTCTCCACATCAGCGAGAATCTCATCAAGCGTTCGCGCAGATACTGTAACCCGCTCAGAATCACCGCGGTCAACGGCGAGCAGCGATGACTCCGAACCGTGGGACGCACGATTAAAGGAAATCTCCTTTGACACGTTCCAGACCGCAAGTTGGAGGGTATCGACGTTCGTGTTTTCCTCGACAAAGCGGGCATTTTCTGGATCTGGTTCGATAGCGGCGGCGACGGTTGCGTCTGATGCGTGTCTCACTGCTCGGGAAAACTCACCAATGTATGCGCCAACATCAACGACCCGGTCATCGCGTGTCAATTCGACAAACCCGTCGTACTGATACTTATCCAGGAGTCGTTTGTAGCCCGGCGGATTCAACCCGTTTGCGACGTGCGTGATGCGAATTGAATCTTTTGCATTCGGAAGTGACCAGTCCCCTTCATCTGTCTGTAACCGATAGGAACCGTTCGTCTCACGGGAGAGCTTTGCGTCGGCTTTTCGGTTGTAAATTCTGATAAACAACGGTGTTGGACATAGTTCGACAGCTGCCATTCGGAGTTCACCTTTCGAGAGATATGACGCAGCGCTCCGCACTGATTCCATTGCTCGTTCTTCCTGAGACAACCATAATAATCCTTCGCAGAGAGCGAACACGTTTCAAGGGTAGTACGGACAGGTCCGATTTCGAACTCGTACCTTGAGATTCAGATATCGGCGCAGTCCGGTTCGCACCGCCTCAATGCCGCGTTCGCCGCTGTATGATAGTCCAAGAAGCAGCAACGGTCGCCGGGCAAAGCGGTCGTACGACCGGGCTTTCCGACACTCCTTGCGTGCGGGTTCACAATGGCCATACCGGAGATACCGGGTGGCAAGGTCACAGTGAAATGCAACACGGCGTACTGGTTCAAGATGTTCGTAGTAGGTGGTGATACCATCTGCGGCAAGGTCGCTCATCAGTTGCTCATCAATTCGTCCGGTTGCCAAATCCCGTGCCACGTAGCCATACAGCGCGGATTCATCCTTCCGAGAGAAGTAGACACCTCCGTCATGAATGCGATGGCGATACAACGGATCGGAGACGTTGACGATTTCGTGATTTCGGGCCAGTCGAAGCCACAGGTCAAGGTCTTGACTATATCTAAAAAAGGTGTTATAACCACCAACCGCTTCTAGCGGTGCCCGGCGGATGAGCGTCGAACCGTGAATCAGGTGACTTTTCTTGAGAAAGTCCTCGAATTGAGGATTACAGCGTGGAATTCGCTGGTCTATTGGGTTCGCTTTGCCGTCAATGAGTTTCGCACCGGTTCCGACGACGGCAACCTCGGAATGGGAATCCAGCACTGCAACCTGTCGTTCGAATCGGGTCGATTCGGAGATATCATCCGCGTCTTGTCTAGCGATGTAACGCCCGTTCGCGTGTGCAATCGCCCGTTTGAGCGACGCTGTCAACCCGATATTATCCTCGTTTTCAAGCAGTGCGATTCGGTCATCGTCATAGGCTTGTATCCGCGACTTTGACCCGTCGGTTGAGGCATCATCGACAATAATAAACTCAAAATCTTCGTAGGTCTGTGAAAGCACGCTCTCGATTGCCACATCGACATACGCCTGCTCGTTATAAACGCCCATTATGACGCTGATAGCAGGCACAGTAGCAGGAGAATATTATTCGAGACGATTTATACCTACTGATAAAGATTATCGTAGCCAACCAAAGGTTTGGAAGACCGCCTGTAATTGTGGTCTCTCAGCTCTTTGGGAGAGAACAGATGAGCTCCTACGATAATCCCAATTACTATCTCGGCGGTTGCCGATGACCGAGTAGTTTGGCTGCGATCGAATTTGTTACAGTCGATTGGTTTTGTGGGAAGGAGGACTGGTTGCAGTCCGTGACTAGCGGGAAGACACCTCTCGGGATATATTGCTTCGAAACGACCCGAAAGTCCGGAGTGTAGACTCTTCGGGACGGTTCGTTAATAGGATCGATACGCTATCTGCACCCACCTGCCGATCTCCTTTCGATGGACTAAGCCACAGTACATTCATCGTTTGTTCTGTTTTGAAACAGTTTGTATCAATCTGTCGTCCGTTCCCGGATCGCCAGTGGAAGATTCCGACGGACGATAGTTCGGAATCTTGTGGAAATAGCGAGCAAAATTATTCCATACACGGCCGCACCAATGCCGACAAGTCCTAACAAGATGATGACGTTTGTGTCTATCAGTTCGGTTCGTCGGATGAGTACATCGATAGCAACTACGACGCCACCCATTGTGGCGGCAGCGAGGAGTTGTCGGAAAATTTCGTCGACCGGAATCGAGAATGAAAGCACTGTTCGCAAGAGCAGGTAGCCAAGAATTGTCCCAGTAATCGTCGAGATAAGACTGGCAATCGCGGCCCCAACCCAGCCAAGCCACCAGATTAAGACGATGTTGAAGGAGACATTAACTGCCACAAACACGAGGTTGACTCGAAAGGCGAGGTCGGGACGATCAAGTGCGTTCATTGCGTTGAGAAACTGGCGCATATAAGCATATCCGACCACGCCAGCCAATAGAACCCAGAGCACTTCCGTCCCCTGAATGAACTCCTCACCATAAAGCGATAACAACCGTTCAGCTAGTACTGTTCCGCCGATGAACCCTGGAATCACAATCAACCCCGAGTAGGCAACGGCATCCTCAATGTAGCCAGCCGTGGCATCGACACCATCTTGGGCGGAGATGCTACTGATTTCGGGGAAAACGGCCTCGCTGATTGCCTGACCAAACAGTCGAAGCACCTTCGTGAGACTCCACGTAATCGCATAGATACCGACGAGCGAGGATTGCACCATCGCACCCAGAATCAGAATATCGATATCCTGATACGCTTGTGACTTGACACTTCCCAACCAGGAATATTTTGCATACTCGAAGAGGCTTTTTATGTGTGTTTGCGCTGGCTGCCTGAATCGGAGGGTCACGAAGGCGAGTCCAATCAGGGTAGCAACGGCAACCCCCAGCGCATAGCCGAACAACATCCCGGTGAGTCCGTAGCCCAGCACCACAAACGCTACTTGGAGCGTGCTTTTGAGACCGAGCCGAACGGGTTCAAGCAGCCCGGCAACGTGTACTAACTTCTGTCCCTGTAAAGTGAAATCGACATACGAGAATGAAAGCCGTACGACCAATAGCAACATGAGAAAGCCAACCAGCGAGAGCGCCGTCTCCTGTTCAAAGCCAGAAACGTAGGTCGTAACCAGTGGTTCAGCAAGAATCAGAAGTGTCGAAATTACGACCGTAAGGCCAAGCACCCAGAGAATACCAGCGGTAAAGTATGCATTCTGTTGGTCACCTTCGCTGATTCGTTTTTTTACTGCTGTGCCGATTCCAAACGTTCCGAACATCTTAAGCCACGCAAGAAGCGCAATGATGACGGCATAAACCCCATAGACCTCCGCACCGAGGATTCGCGCGAATATAATCGTCGCCACAAAGGAGAGAACCGTCCCGAAGACTTTGGCGAGAAAGACTATCAACGAGGTTTGGCCAATTCGCATCTGGACTACCGGAGATGTGGCGGCGGTTGCGATAAAACTGGCTACCACGCGCTAAGCGCACAGGTGTCAAGATATCGCTTCGATAGTGCCAAGATGTCGCTTCGACAGAGTCATCTGTTACGCGTGTTAATCAACATCAAATCCATCTGAATGTATGACCGAACCACGAGATTCCCTTCCCACTGCGTTTCGAACCCATCTTTCTGCCGAGGATATTGCACTTAACTCGACATTACAGTCATTCGAGCGGATTCGCGGACAGCTCCGGATTCTTGAAAGCGAGCGCCGCAGCATCGAGACGATTCTCGATGTTGGCTGTAACCGCGGCGGATTTGTCAGCGCGCTCGCCGCCCATCTGGGTGCCGAGACGGTGTATGGAATCGATATCGATTCCGAGATGCTCGAACACGCTGAATCTCGTGGTATAGAGACGTTTGCGGTAGACGTTGAATCCGAACCGTTCCCGCATGCGGATGACAGCGTTGACCTCGTGATCTCGTTCGGACTTCTTGAACATCTGCAGTATTATGATACCTTCTTTTCGGAGGTTGACCGGGTTCTCGATAATGGGTGGTTTTGGGTGACGACGCCTAATCTAGGAAGTTGGCTGAACCGGCTTGCACTGCTATTTGGCTATCAACCGCGCAATGTGGAAGTGTCACGCGAACGCGCCGTTGGAACGTTTCCGGTTTATGACCGTGATGAGTTTTTAAATCACGTTCATGCGCCGACCTATCGAGCGCTGATTGAGCTGCTCGAACTATATGGTTTTCAACCCATCAAAAGCGCGCCACTAATGCCCTACCAGCGCGGGAAACTAGATACGCTCTGTGATTCGTTGTTTTCGGCTCGAATTGGATTCAGTCGCCGGGTGTCGGTACTCTCGAAACAAGCTTAAAGTGCTTCGACTGTCAGCTCGAGTCCATCTTCCAGCGTGAACTGTGGTTCCTAACGGGGTTGCCGGCACGCAGTCGGGATGACCGCCGCTTAGGCATAAGAGGGGTCTTGTTCCAGGTCATAGATATAAAAAACATGAGTGAGACGTTCTTGAGGACGGTGATTTCCCGAACTATATCACAAAGAACTCGCCTTAGCGCTTCGAGAGCTCATATGGCGACTCCAGGTTTGGGGTGGCGGTTTCGGCAACCGACACAGAAACCACTGAGCAGTATATTGCCGCAAATGAGGCAATAACCAATCGGTCGAAGTTTTTTGTGCGAGCGGTTTTGAGGAGATTCACCGTCTCGGTACAGTTGATATCAGTGGTTCTACTCGGACGGTTGAAAATTCCCGAAACGGAGGTTGCAACGGCGAGGTGAAATCCTGCCTCATCCTCCCGAACCACTTCTGACACACCCGACACCAGTTCCGAGCAGACGGGCGTTCGACAGCCCATCGACTCTAGGATTACCGTCGGAAATCTCTCGATCGGCTGGGAGGGCAACACGAGTAGACGGAGGTCGTTTAATTGCTCGGGAATCTCGTCGTGGTCGATCCAGCTGGTGAGTTCGTTTTCTAGCCACTGCCGAAAGTCCGGGTTATGAGCCCGATAACACGTCAGTATTACGCGCCGCCGCGTACAGATATCCGGCACCGACCGTACCGGTGAACACTGCTATCGTAAACAGCGCCGTCAACTCCGAAACTGAACGTTGCCGCACCAACGCTCGAAGTCGGTACGGAACGCGCGTGAACAAGAGCTGTCCGAGGTAGTTGGATTCCGCACCGCTATCGGCAGACACTGACCGCCGTTTCATCCGTCGTTTCGAGACACCCTGTTCGAAGGCGCGTTCGAGCAACCACCCCACTCGGGTACGCTCCTCGAACACCTTGTGCCTGACAACGGCGTCGGGATTATACACGACTCCCCGTCCGTACTTTGACCGCAGTCGTGAACCGATTTCTGCTCCTTCTGAGTGACTGTAATCATCACCCTGAGGCCCGAGTTCTGGATCGAACCCACCCAACTCGAGAAACACCTTCCGGCGAAACGAGATGTTGGACTCGAACGTGTTCCGAACCTCGTCCCATGGTTCGGCGAACCCAGGGTACGTGACGCCGACGAGCCAGTCGAACTCCTCTGGGAGATACCACGGGCGTCCGGCGAGCCACTCGCCGGTCATTCGGCCGCCGACGGCGAGTGCATCCGTTTTTTCGTACGCTCGAACCAGTTCCTCGACCCACATCGACTCGGCGACCGCATCGTCGTCGACGAACGCGACGACATCCCCGGATGCAAGCTCCGCACCGGTCGTTCGACTGGTCGAGACGCCCCGATTCTCGTCGTTACAGTGGAGAACGACGTTCTCACGGTCGCCAAACGTCACCTGAGTGCGGTCGAACACCGTCTCGTTTCCATCGATAACGAGAACGATTTCCAGGTCGTCGTACGTCTGTATGAAGAGGCTCTCGACTGCCTCGCGAAAATCCTCGAAACGGGCCATCGAGTACGTACAGACGACAACCGAGACCTTCATTGTCGAACCGATTGCGCCGATCGTCGAATAAGCGTTCTCTTATCGGTGCGACCGGCCCCACCACGCGCTTCAAAAGGCTTATGCCCCTTTTGTGGCTGTATCAGACAATGAGTCAGCGGTGGGACAACATCGAAGAGCGACTCGACGAGTACGAGTCGCAACTCGACACCGTCTATCGGCTGTACCACATCCCCGTTCTCGCGGCCCTCATGGTGTTCATGCTGTGGGTTCGGGTGCGTCACTGGGAACGGTTCCTCCGCGAGGACGGCACGATGTTCTTCATCGGCAATGACGCCTACTACCACTACCGGACGACGAACTACGTCCTCGAAAACTACCCGTTTAATATGCCGTACGACGTGTGGACGGGCTTCGACACAGGGAACCGTGTCGGTCAGTTCGGGACGATATTCGACCAGATACTCGCGACGATCATCCTCATCGTCGGCCTCGGAAACCCTTCCGAGCAGACGATCGACATGGTGTTCTTTTTCGCCCCTGCCGTTTTCGGCGTCCTCTGTGCGATTCCGGTGTTCTACATCGGCCGACGACTCGGCGGACGGTTCGGCGGCGTCATCGCCGTCGTCATCCTCGCGTTGACGCCCGGGATGTTCCTCTCGCGGAGCATGGCTGGCTTCACGGATCACCACGTCACGGAGACGCTTTTTCAGGCGATTTCGCTGCTCGCCGTGATGGTGATGCTCACCGTCGCCCAGCGTGAACGGCCGATCTACGAACTCGTCACGGCTCGTGATTTCGACGCGCTTCGAAATCCGGTGCTGTGGGGGGCGATTGCGGGCATCGCGACCGCGATTCACATCTGGAACTGGCCGCCAGGGATATTCTTCGTTGGCATCCTCGGATTCGTCTTCCTCGTCCATCTCACTCTCGAGTATCTGAAGGGACACAGCCCCGATCACGTGGCGATTCCAGCGGCGGTGATGTTGGTCATCGTCGCGCTGTTGACGCTGCCGTTCGTCCGGACGACCAGGCTGTCGGCGACCGACTTCACGCTCGTCCAGCCACTTATTACGCTCACCGTCGGCGTTGGCGTCCTGTTTATGGCTGGATTCGCTCGCGTGTGGGACGGACGCGGGCTCCCTAGATACGGCTACCCGGCCGCGCTTGCGGGCATCGCTGTCGTCGGTGTCGGGTTATTCGCGGTCGCGCTCCCTGATGTCTTCGACTTCTTAGTCGACCAATTTCGACGGGTCGCTGGGCTTATGACCAGTGACACGGCAGCGACGGTCGGCGAAGCGCAGGCCGTCACCGACCCGGTCGGATTCTTCTACCGCTCGTATGGCCTCGCAGTGTACACCGCGGCGTTCGGCTTTTTCATCCTCCTGTATCGGATGGTGTCGGCTCGGCGCACCAAGGGTGAGTACACGCTCATAACCGTCTTCACCGTTTTCATGCTGCTCGCGACGCTCACCCAGCAGCGGTTCGATTACTATTTCGTCATCTGCGTCGGCGCGCTGAACGCGGTCGTCGTCCAGTGGGTGTACCAGTTCATCGACCTCGACGACGTGCGAAAGGACGTCCGCAACGCGCAGCCGTATCAGCTACTCGTCGTCGTCGCGATTCTGTTCGTCATCGCCGGCCCGCTCGTCGTCACGGGCGCGACCGTGGGTGCGGCGGACGGCATGGGCCAACCCGGTGAGATACAGAACTGGGATACGAGCCTCGAGTGGCTCTCCGAGGAAACGCCCGAGGTCGGCGCGTATGGCTCCGGTGACGACCCGCGGCTCGATATGTACGGGACGTACGACCGGACGGACGACTTCGAGTACGAAGACGGCGAGTACGGCGTGATGGCGTGGTGGGACTACGGCCACTGGATAACCGTCGAAGGCGAGCGGATACCGGTCGCGAACCCGTTCCAGCAGCACGCCCGCGAGGCCGCCGACTTCCTGCTCGCCGACGACGAACAGGACGCGATAAACATCCTCGACGAAGACCAGGGTGAAGGCGAAGGCGTCCGGTACGTGATGGTCGACTACCAGCTCGGCTTCGCGGGGACGCAAAAGTACAACGCGCCGACGGCGTTCGAAACGCGACACGACGTCGAGGCGACCGACCTCGGTATCTCGGTGCTCGACCGACAGAGTGGACAGCCGCTCTACGGTGTTCACACGCAGGAAGCCCACGAAACGATGCGGGTGCAGCTGTACCAACACCACGGAAGCGCGGTCGAGCCGGCGTCGTTCATCACTCGGTTCGAGCCGATCGAGACCGAAGGCGGGCAAATCAATCCGACCGAACACGGCGTTGCATTCCCGCCGCAAGACAACCCGATAGAGCAGTTCGACTCACCCGAAGAGGCCGCCGAGGCCGCCGCCGAAGACCCGAACGCGATTCACGGAGGGGTTCTCGGCCAACCTGCAGAACGCGTCGACGCACTCGAACACTTCCGGTTGGTTCACGCCAGCGCAGAGAGTGCCCCATCGCCGTTCGCCAGAGCGTTCCAGCAGCCGATGTCGGAGTCGTGGGTGAAGACGTTCGAACGCGTCGAGGGAGCGACAGTCGAAGGAACCGGCCCGGCGAACACGGAGATCCAGGCGTCCGTGGAGCTGGAAATCCCGACGACCGGTGAGACGTTCACGTACATCCAGTACGCCGACGCCGACGAGGACGGAAACTTCGAGATGACCGTGCCGTACTCGTCGACCGGCTACGACGAGTACGGCACGGATGTGGGGTACACGAACGTCGACGTCCGGGCGAACGGCTCCTACCAGTTCGTCGGCGTCGACGACGACGAGTTGACTACCTGGGGCGGAACGTCGGACGTGACCGAAGGGCAGGTTCTCGGCGAGGACGACACCGTGGTCGAGGTCGAACTCGAAGAGGGCGACCCACCGGAGGGCGCTCCTGAACCGGGCGACGAGCAGGAGCCGGATGAGGACGAAGACGGCGAGCTCGATGGAGAGGAAGCGACCACCGACGACACCGGCGAGGACAGCGCGGAAACCGAGCCGTAACGAAGGGGACGAGACCGAACGGTTGTACCGATAGGGCAACCGGGCCGCCACAACAGCCAACTGTCCCCGTGTCGAATCGACGGCCATGCAGATCGAATGCGTCTTTTTCGGCCCCTTGCGCGACGCCGTCGGTGCGAAGTCGGTCGTCCACGACACCGACGCCGAGACGGCTGGCGAGCTGCTTCGAGAACTCGAAGCGGCGTATCCGAACCTCCGAGAACTCGTTTCCGATGACGAGCTGGCCGACGGCATCGCCGTCACGCTCAACAAACGGCATCTGCCGAACCTCGACGGGCTCGAAACCGAAATCGAAAACGGGGACGTACTCCGGCTGACGACCGCCGTGTACGGGGGGTAATCGCTCTCTGGGTAAAACGATCGGTCGCGAACCCGTCGGAGATCCCCGGCCTTTTATACACCTATCGCGACTCGTCCCGGCGTAAACGGAGCTTACTGTACGGAAGCGAACACATACTCTTGACACCGGAGCCGTCGTTTCCGGTATGGCGCGAACTCGTACGCGGATGATACTGGTCGTCACACTCGTCTTACTCACGTCAACGGTCGTGATAGCGGGTGCTGTCGCAGCCGTCGATGCATCGGACGATGGCGGGACGGAGATGACGGAGACGACGGAGACCGAATCGTCGA
>LKMJ01005648.1_pt1 | contig 11796 bp, 10 predicted proteins | sample 643391 | NCBI WGS metagenome assembly LKMJ01 (sample SAMN04112250, study PRJNA286221) | soda lake metagenome | biome: soda lake; feature: Kulunda Steppe; material: water; isolation source: sample PL-Br10 brine of Picturesque Lake | place: Russia: Kulunda steppe | collected 2010-07
GCTGCTGAGCGCGCGGGCATCCAGTTGGAGGGGTTACGGGTGGTCATTACTACCTGAGCCGAGAACCGGCTCAGGCTTCCACATCAATGTTGGTACCCAGCGAGTCATCCGCATCCACCGACTGCTGACCGGCCACCGGGCTGTTGTCGGCTGAGCCCTGTTCCACCTCGCCATCAGCGCGCTGTGGCCCGGCGTTCTCGTTGGCCGCTTCGGTGTCAGCACCGAAATCCGCCGAAGCAAAGGTAGTGGCGGTATTGGTGTCAGTCGCCGCCGGATCCTGAATGCTTTCCCCGCCGGATGCGGCATCAAAGCCCTGCTGGGAAATCTGCACACTCACATCCGCAGCCGGCCGGGCCGCATCGCTGGCCTGGCTGTTCTGGGGCTGCTGGCCGCTCTGATTCTGCCCGGTTTCCGGGGCGTTGCGCGGCTGGGACTGATTGGTCGACTCTCGCAGCAGGTTCGCCGCCTGCGGGTTGATACCTTCCGCCATGGGACTGTACCTCTCTACATCGTTTTTACTATGACACCCATATTGACCAAAAAATAACCAGACGTAAAGAGTGCGTCAGTTACCACTATGTAAAAACAGCTGCATCAAACCAGCTGCTAATTGCGCCTCACCCCTTGTCAGATGGGGCTGCAGGAATACAATCCGGATGTTTGCTGGTATCGTATACGCTGTCTCGTCACCCATCGGCCATAGGAAGGACTGGCTTATGAATCTGTTGATCGTCCTGTTGCTGGCCATAGCCGGCCTGCTTTTTGTCATGCGTCGCGAATCCGGCGCTGCTTCCGCCATCGCCGTCTTTGTCATCATCGGCGTCATCGGCCTTTTCATGGGCACCGGCTGGCTCAGCCTGATTCTTTTCATCGGCGCCGGCGTTACCGCCCTGGCCGGCCTTCCCGGCCTGCGCCAGCAGTGGCTTACTCCCCGTGCCTTCAAACTGTTCAAGAAAGTCGCGCCCAAGGTCTCTGAAACTGAAAAGCAGGCCCTGGATGCCGGTACCGTCGGCTGGGACGGTGAGCTCTTTACCGGCCGTCCGGACTGGCAGAAACTGCTGAGCAACCGCGATACCGGTCTCAACGCCGAAGAGCAGTCCTTTGTGGATAATCAGTGCGCTGTCGCCGCCAGCATGTGCAACGACTGGGAAATCGGCTTTGAGCGCGCGGACCTGCCCAAGGAGCTCTGGGATTATCTGAAGAAGGAGCGCTTCTTCGGCATGATCATCCCCAAGGAATACGGCGGCCTTGGGCTGTCCGCCCGCGCCCAGTCAACTGTGCTCCAGAAGCTCTCGGTCAATGAATCCCTCATGGTCTCGGTGGGCGTGCCCAACTCACTGGGTCCAGGCGAGCTGCTGCTCAAATACGGCACCGACGAGCAGAAAAACTACTATCTGCCGCGCCTGGCCGATGGCCGCGAGATCCCCTGTTTCGGCCTGACCGGCCCGCGCGCCGGCTCTGACGCCACCTCCCTGCCCGACACCGGCATCGTCTGCAAGCAGAAGGTGGATGGCAAGGAAGTGATCGGTCTGCGGCTGAACTTTGAAAAGCGCTGGATCACCCTGGCCCCCATCGCCACCGTGGTTGGCCTGGCCTTCCGCATGTTCGACCCCGACAACCTGCTGGGCGAGAAGAAGGATCTGGGCATCACCTGCGCGCTGATCCCGCGCGAAACCGACGGCATGGAAATCGGCCGTCGCCATTGCCCCATCGGCAGCCCCTTCATGAACGGTCCGATCAAGGGCAAGGATGTGTTCATTCCGCTGGATTACCTCATCGGCGGACCGGACATGGCCGGTCAGGGCTGGCGCATGCTGGTGGAATGCCTGTCCGTGGGCCGCTGCATCACCCTGCCTTCCGGCGCCAGCGGCACCGGTCGCTACGCCACCGGTCTGGCCGGGGGCTTCACCCGCATCCGCCGTCAGTTCAACACCCCGGTGGCGGACATGGAAGGTGTTCAGGAGCCACTGGCGCGCATCGCCTCAAAATCCTACATCATCCAGTCCGCGGTGATGCAGACCGCCAACATGATCGACAATGGCGAGAAGCCAGCGGTGCCCTCGGCCATTCTCAAGAGCCAGATGACCGAATACCAGCGTGACATCCTGACCGACGCCATGGACGTCCACGGCGGCAAGACGGTCACCCTGGGGCCACGCAACTATCTGGGTATGTCCTTCGCCGGGTCTGCGGTGTCCATCACCGTGGAAGGCGCCAACATCATGACCCGCAGCCTGATGATCTTCGGCCAGGGTGCGATCCGCTGCCACCCCTATGTGCTGGAGGAACTGGCCGCCAAGGACAGCGACGACCAGGATGCCTTTGACGAGGCCTTCTTTGGCCACGCCGGGCTGGTCTTTGGCAACGCCGCGCGCGCCTTCACCCAGGCCCTGGGCATTGGCCGTGGCGATGTGCCCTTCGACAACGCCGCTGCGCCCTACGCTCGTGCCGTGAACCGCTTCAGTGCCGCCTTCGGACTGTGCTCGGACGCGGCCATGACCACCCTGGGCTCGGAACTGAAGCTGCGTGAGCTGCTTTCCGCGCGTCTTGGGGACGTTCTGTCCAACCTCTACCTGACCTCCATGGTGCTCAAGAACTGGCATGAAGGGCAGGCCGTGGAAGGCGAGCGCGAGCTGATGTCCTACAGCTGTGAGTTCCTGCTCAATCGGGCGGAAACCGCGCTGGATGAGCTGCTGCACAACCTGCCCAACCGACCGGTTGCCCGGGTGCTGCGTCTGGTCACCATGCCGCTGGGCCGGCGCTGGCACATGCCCTCCGACAAGCGCACCCAGGCCATTGCCCGGGCCATCAGCACGGACACCGCGCTGCGGGCCAAGCTGACCAGCAACACCTGGAACACGCTGGAGAAAAAGGGCGAGCCGGTCAACCCGCTGGCCCACTACAACCAGCTGCTGGCGGACTTCCCACGGGCGGACAAGCTCTACAAAACGCTGGATAAGGCCCACGCCAAGGGTGAACTGCCGGCCGAAGCCCTGCATCCCGAACAGAAGTTCGAGGCAGGTCTGGAAGCTGGCCTGATCTCCGAGGACGACGCCAAGTTCATGCGTGAATACGAGGCGGAAGTGTTGGAGATGCTCAGCGTCGACGACTTCCCGTTCGACGGACTGGCGCACAACAAGCGCAAGCTGGTCAAACACAACGTGCTCTGATCGGACCGCCCGAACTCCAGCCACAAAGAAACCCCGGCAGAGTCCCAGACTCTCCGGGGTTTTCTTTTTCCTGCCTCCGCAATGAGGCTCAGCTCAGCGCCACATCCTGGCGCTCAAAGTCACCGTTCTGGAAGTCACGGATGGCCTGTTCGATCTCCTCGCGGGTGTTCATGACGAAGGGGCCGTGCTGGACCACCGGTTCATCCACGGGCAGTGCGGCCAGCAGCAGGAACCCGGCACCCTCATCACCGGCCTCCAAGGTGACCTCATCACCCTGGGAGAGCAGCCCTGCAGTCCCGGCGCCTACCGGCGTCAGGCTGCCCTCACCGGTGCTCACCTGCCCCTGGTGGACATAGACCAATGCGTTTCGGCTCGCCTCAATGGGCAGGGAAATGCGCGCGCCGGGCTCCAGAGTCAGATCCAGATACTGTGGCGCCGTAACGACGCCCGAGACCGGTCCGGTCAGTGTCTGTTCTCCCAGCGTTATGGAGCCTGCCATGACGCGCAGCCGGCCGCCCTCAAAGGCCTGCTGCGGCACCCGATCGGCCTGGATGTCCTGATAGCGTGGTGCCTTCATCTTGTCCGCTGCCGGCAGATTGATCCACAGCTGGAAACCGTGCATCTGCCCGCCCTGGCGCTCCGGCATCTCCGAGTGGATGATGCCGCCGGCGGCGGTCATCCACTGCACACCACCGGGCCCTATTGTGCCCTCATTCCCCAGTGAGTCGCGATGGTGCATGGACCCCGCCAGCATGTAGGTCACCGTCTCAAAACCCCGGTGAGGATGGGGCGGGAAACCCCCAATGCGGCCATCGCTCTCATCAGCCCGGAACTCATCCAGCATCAGAAAGGGGTCGTGTCGGGCAAAAGGGCCCTGCCCAAGGCTGCGCAACAGGCGCACACCATCCCCATCCGACGCTTTCTGGCCCTGGATCAGCCGCTCTATAACCCGTTGTCTGCTCATTTCTGACTCTCCGCCGTTGTTGCCATACCAGTATTATTGGACGTACCGCAGTGGCGCACAATCGAGGAAATCTGGCCATCTTATTCACAGAATCTGTTCAATCCGGGCTATGACAGCAGCAGAGGCTTGGGCATCATGGACTGACCACAAGCCTGGATGGGGAAACAACGGATGAGCTGGTTGATTGGCACTGCAGTGCTTGTGATCGCCGCTCTGGGGCTTTACCACAACCGCAAGCGGCTGCCCCCGGGCATGACGGCCGTCTCGCCCTGGCGCCACGCCGGGGATCACCGCTTTGTCTACGATCAGCGCTACCGCGATGCCCGGGGCAATCTGGTCATGGAGAGCCAGATCCTGCCGGCCATGCTCTGGCTGATTCAGGGAGCCCGGCAGCGGATTGTGCTCAATCTGTTTCTCTACAATGACGACCTGGCCGATCGCGCGGCCCACTTCCCGGCCACCGAGCAACTCACCGCAACCCTGCTGCGCCAGAAACAGCGTCATCCCAGGATGCGCATTACCGTACAGCTGGACCCGATCAATACCGCCTACGGCTGTCGCCACCCGGCGCACCTGAGGCGTCTGGAGGCGGCCGGCATTGAGGTGCTGGAGACTCCACTGCACCGGCTGCGCGATTCCAACCCAAGCTGGTCGGCACTGTGGCGGATACTGGTGGCGCCCTGGCAGCACTGGCGCCACAGGGGCTGGTTGCCCAACCCGCTGGGCCCGGGCCATATGACCCTGAGGGCCTTTCTGACGCTGTTCAACTTCAAGGCCAACCACCGTAAGACTCTGGTCGTGGATCAGGGCAATGGCTGGGCGGCCATGGTGAGCTCGGCCAACCCCCACGATGCCAGCAGCCTGCACAACAATGTGGCGCTGGTATTCAACGGGCCGGCGGCGGAGGATGTGCTGGCCAATGAGCAGCGCCTGGCGGATCTGGCCCGGGGCCGAGAAACGCGCCCGGCGCCGGCGAGCAACACACCGGCCACCGCACGCGGCCCCAGGCTGCGCTTTCTGACCGAAAGCCGCATCCGCGATGCCGCCCAGGCCATCATTGATGCCAGCCGTGGCGGTGAGCGACTGGACCTGGCCCTGTTCTATCTCAGTCATCGCTCGCTGATCGCGGCGCTCAAGCGCGCCCATCAGCGCGGAGTGCGCCTGCGCATACTGCTGGATCCGAATAAGGATGCCTTTGGCCGCGTCAAAGGCGGGCTGCCCAACCGCCAGAGTGCGCGGGAGCTGCACCACGCCGGCATCCCAGTGCGCTGGTATCGCACCGAGGGTGAGCAGTTCCACTGCAAATTCCTTTACCGGCGCACCGAAACCGGCGAGGTGGATGTACTGCTGGGCTCGGCCAACTACACCCGCCGCAATCTGGATGATTTCAATCTGGAGGCCAATGTCCATCTTCAGGGCACGCTCACCAGTGCCGCCCTGCGTGAGGCCGGCGACTGGTTCGAGCGCTGCTGGAGCAATCCGGCGGGTATGGGTGCCAGTGTGCCCTATTCCACCTGGGCGGATGAGCGGCTCAGCCGCTATCTGCTCTATCGCTTTGTGGAGCGCTCAGGCTGGTGCAGTTTCTAGGGGTTATGGCCATTGAGCGCATCCACCAGCACCTGGAGCTCCGGGTCCGGATCCTCATTGCGCAGGGTCAGGCCTTTTTCCAGATAATCCCCAAGCTCGATGCCCCAGGCGCCGGTGGGCAGCTCCCGGCGGATCTGATAGGGAACAGCGGCGCTCTGTTCATCCCGGCGGCGTAGATCCACAACCCGTTCCCGACAGGGCTCGCCCTCGGCATCGCGCACCACCAGCACCCGCGGGCGCAACCGGTTGAGCGCGTAGGTGGTGATGACAATGGCGCTTTCACCCGTACTCAGCTCCACCAAAGAGCCGGCCGGAAAGACACCGATGCACTGGATGAAATCCAGCGCCAGGTTTTCATCGAACTGCACACCGCGCTCCCTGTAGATCACATCCAGCGCATCCCGGGACGACATGGCCTCGGCATGACAGCGGTTGGTGATCATGGCATCGTAGGCATCGACAATGGAGACGATCTTGGCAAAGTAGGGAATCTGGTGGGCGAGCAGGCCACGGGGGTAGCCGCTGCCATCCATGCGCTCATGGTGAGAATAGGCAACATCCACAACGACCGGATCCAGCCCTGCGGTGCTCATGAGCAGTCGCCGTCCGTGCTGGGTATGGGCCTTGACCTGTTCGAACTCCTCCGGGGTCAGCCCGGTGGCCTTTGTCAGCAGCTCCTCGGAAACATGGATGTTGCCCAGGTCATGGAGCAGACCACAGAGGGCGAGCTTTTCCATCTCACCGGACAACATGCCAAGATGTTTGCCAAAAAGCGCCGACAGGACACAGACGTTCATGCCGTGCTCGGCGGTGTACTCATCCCGACCCCGGATCTGGGCCAGCATCTGCAGTGCCTCCTGATTGCGCAGGACGCTCTCTACACACTCGTTGACCACACTGCGGGCACGGCGCACATCCAGGGCCTGACCCATGCGTACACCGCTGATGATCTCCATGGCCATGGTGCGGGCATGGCGGTAGGCCTGCTGGGCTGAGACCATCTCCTCTTCGACCGAGACACTGGCCAGGCGGGGTACCTGACGTTTGCGCCTGCGTCTGGCCAGCCCCCGCAGTCCGGCGGTTTTCTCGGGGATTTCCTGACCTTCCACATAGACATACTGGCACTGTTCGCGCAGCGCCTCGATGTCCGCTTCATGGCGGATCACGAATCCCTGGACCGGAAAGCTGGTATCCAGCCATGGCCGATCAAGGCGTACCACGGACATTCCGAGCTGCAGATCAACAACCGGAACTTTGATTTCAATGGGGTCCGTGGCGTCCATAACGGCTTTCGCTGTTGATTCCTGGTTACCTGATCGTAACAGGCGGTTTTGCTCGACACAGTAGTTGTTTAGTGCAGAATAAGTAAATCTTCGTACAACATCAGGGAACATAGCATGCAGCGCGTACGCCTTGCCCGTTTGCCAGTGGTCATGGCCGTGGCCCTGTTCGGGGCCAGTACCGCCCAGGCGGATTTCCAGGCCTGTGTCACCGATCTGCGCGATCAAGCCCAGCAGGAGGGCATTTCAGAATCATTGGTCGATCAGGTCTTTGCCGGCATGGAGCCGTTGGAGCGGGTCATTGAGCTGGATCGCCGCCAGCCGGAATTCACGGCCTCTTTTTCCGACTACATGGGCCGGCGCATCACCAATGAGCGCGTTGAAAAGGGTCGGGAACTGCTTGAGGAGCACCGCGAGTTGCTCGAATCCATCACCCGTGAAACAGGGGTGCCACCCCATTACCTGCTGGCGTTCTGGGGCATGGAGACCAATTTCGGCAGCTATTTCGGCCAGATGCCCATCCCGGATGCTCTGGCCACCCTGGCCTGTGATGAGCGCCGCAGTGACTATTTCACCGGGGAGCTGCTGGACGCGCTGCGCATTCTGGATCGTGGCGACATTGAACCGGATCGCATGAAAGGTTCCTGGGCCGGAGCCATGGGGCATATGCAGTTCATGCCCTCGGTCTATCTGCAGCATGCAGTGGACGCGGATGGCAGCGGTCGGGTGGATCTGTGGGACAGTATCCCGGATGCCATGACCTCAGGCGGGGAATTTCTCCAGAGTCTGGGCTGGAACCGCGGCGAGCGCTGGGGCCGGGAGGTGCTGCTGCCGGATGGGTTTGACTACCATCAGGCTCAGGGACGTAACGAGAAACGCACCCTGTCAGAATGGCGCGACAAGGGCCTGACCGATGCCTTCGGTAATGCCCTGCCGGACTCGGACATGGAAGCGGCGTTACTGCTGCCTTCCGGACACGAGGGACCGGCCTTTGTGGTCTATGACAACTTCCACGTCATCATGGGCTGGAACCGCTCGGAATTCTACGCCATTGCCGTGGGGCATCTGGCGGATCGCATTGCCGGGGCCGGTGACTTCCAGCGCACGCCACCGGATCATGAACCACTGAGCCTGGACACCGTGGAGCAGATGCAGAAAGAGCTGAACGAGCGCGGTTTTGACGCTGGCCCTGAAGACGGCGTGATGGGGCCGGCGACCCGCTCCGGTCTGCGCGAATTCCAGCAGAGCGAAGGGCTACGGGCCGACGGCTATCCGGATCCGGACTCGCTGGAGCGGCTGGGGCTGGAACGCTCCAACTGAGCATGGATGGCGCTGATGCGCTCATCCTTCTCACGCCAGAGGTTGCTGATCCAGTCCTGGAACTCGGCCCGGAACTGGGGGTCGTTGCGGTAATCGCCACGCACCCACTGCTGCTGCAGTGGGTACTGATGGATGTCGATGATGACCCGTTCCACCTGATTGCTCAGCAGATCCCAGAACCCGGGCACGCCATCCGGGTATAGGACCGAAACATCGAGAATGGTGTCGATCTGATCACCGATGGAGGCCATCGCAAATGAAATCCCACCCGCCTTCGGTTTGAGCAGATTCCGGTAGGGGGATTGCTGCTGGGCGTGCTTTTGCGGGGTCAGGCGGGTGCCTTCCGGGAAGTTCACCACCGTCACCGGAATGCCCCGAAACTTTTCGCAGGCCTTGCGGGTGATTTCCAGGTCCTCACCCTGCTTTTCAGGATGCTTTTCAAGATACTCCTTCGAATAACGGCGCATGAACGGATAGTCCAGAGCCCAGAACGCCAGTCCCAATAAGGGCACCCAGATCAGCTCACGCTTGAGAAAGAACTTGTAGTAGGGCACTCGCCCATGCAGGGCCTGCACCAGGGCGGCGATGTCCACCCAGGACTGGTGATTGGACAGCACCAGATAGGACGCCTCACGGCTGGGGTCGAAGTTGCCCCAGACTTCCCAGCGCGTTTGCAGCATGCGGTCCAGAAAGAACAGATTCGCACCCAGCCAGAGCTCGGCAATGCGCATGACGATTCGGGCGCAGCCCCGGCGCAGTGCGGCCGTGGGCATGACCAGCTTGACCAGGGCCACCAGCATCATGGGACCGATGCCGATCAGGGTGTTAATGAGGATGATCAGTAACGCAACAACTGCGCGGATGTGTTTCATCATTCCGTGAGTTACCTTCCTGAAAAACAGTGGGGTTATTGCCAGGATACAGAGCGGCTGCTGCCACGCTTGATAATCGGCGTCTCATGCTCCCAGACGGCCAGCCCGTCGCGCAGGTCGGTCAGCACCAGCTGGAAATAGTACTCCACCTGCTGGGTGTCCCGATCGCGCTGGATATTTCGCTGCATGATCTTGCCCGAGAGGCTGTAATCCGGACTGATCAGCGTGCCCTTCTCCACCTGGGTGTCTTCGCGGAACTCCTCGGAGCCGCGCAGACGCCGGACCTCGTCGATGAGCTCGTCCTGAACGCCCTCGGCGGAGATGGCGGAGGTGGTGACCACCTTACCGCTCTGCAGAAGCGCGATGCGCACCTTGCGGATGAGCTGATCGGTATCGATGCGCTGCATGGTGTCGTTGGTCACCCGCGACACCGCCATGACATAGCGGCGCCCTTCGGGGTGATCAAGCTGCCCGGACTGCAGCATGGATTCGACCGCCTCCATGGCGGCGTGTTCAAAGTCGCGGTATTCGAGCTCCAGGGTGGGATCGGCGTCATCGGTTTCCCGGTCGACAATCACAGTGCGCTGGCTGCAGCCAGCCAGGGCCAGAGTCAGTACCAGCATCAGTGCCAGTGGGTATCGCATTGTCATCACCGGGCCCTCTCATCAATGTACAGTCGAAAATCCGTAACCTCCTCGCTGGGGGCCACGCCACTAATGGTGAAATAGCGCAGGCGGTCCGCAGTGGCACGGGTCTTACGTGACATCAGGGAAGGGATCTGACGACCGTCCTCATCCAGCCAGTCAAACTGGTAGGTCATCAGGATCACCCTGTCCAGTTGATTGCGCCCGGTCAGCTGGACCTCCAGCAGACCGGACTCCCCCCGGCGCACATGCAGATCCTCCACCGAGATCAGCCCACTCAGAGCAGGATCCAGGCGCACCTGTTCCGGTGTATCCGTGCTGGCACATGCAGCCAGTACCAGCGCGGCCAGACCGGCCAGCAGGAGTCGTTTCCCTGTTTCCATCATCACCTTGTTGTCCTCAATTCAGCGCCCCGACAGGGGAATCACTTCGATCATGGGTGTTGCCCCCGTGGTGGGCTGGCGCACCCAGATCAACACAAACTGGCTGTCCGGCAGCTCGATCTCGCGCGTGCGGCCCGCCCAGTCCAGAGTCACGCTGCCCCCGGGTTCATGCTCCAATCTTAGCACGTCGAACTGCTTGGGCAGGCTCGACCAGATACGGGTGTCGGCCTGGGTGCTGTAAAGCTGATAGATCAGCCCCAGAAAACCGGCAAAATCCCCGAACTGGCGCTGCAGCTGATACTGCACCGTGGTACGCGCCACCGATGCGGCAACGGCGCGTGTCACGATGCCGGGCAGCTGCTGGGAAAACTCGGTACTGATGACGGCATCCATGTTGCTCAGGTTCTGCACCCGGCGCGGCACATTGTCCTGTGCCTGAACCTGCAGCGGCGGCGTGGCCTCAGCACGATAGCGTAGCACCGGATAGGCGAAACCGGTATAGATGCTGTGGGTACCGTCGTAGCGAAAACCGATGGGGAGCTGAATCTGGCGCTCCTCCTTGACCGGTCCCTGCCCGCTTTCATAAAGCACCCAGGTAGTTGGAGGCAGATCCCGATGACGCAGGCGCCCCTCGGCCAGATCCTCCGCCCAGCGGTAATCCGCCAGCGCCCAGTGGTTATCCGGCACCATGCCCACCACCCGGCCCAGTACGTCCGAGGCACGGTTGAAATCCCCCGGCGCCTGGGCCTGGCTCATCAGGAAAAGCCCCTCCAGCCAACTGGCCAATGGATTGACGTAATCCGGGTAGATAGACCAGTGGGCCAGGCGCTCGTATTCTTCCCCCAGCCGCTGGTGAGCCTCATTCACGGTGCCGGCGTAATCGGCATCACTGCTGCCGGCCTGACGCTCCTCCAGTGCCTGCTGTTCGGCCAGGATCTGCTCGGAAAAAAACTCCACGGCGCGACGCTGGCGATCCCGGGCACGATTGAGTTCAATCCGGGCATTGGCCATGTCCCCCTCGGCCATGAATCCGAGCGCCTTGTAGGTATTGACCATGATGGCGTCGTAGACGGTGCCCCGGTAGGGCTGGGTGGCGTCATTGGTGAGCAATGCGCCAGCCTCACGCAGCCACTGGGAAAGGCGCGCTTCCAGATCGTAGAGGCGGAAGAATGCCTCGGTGGTATCAAACAGCTCGATGCTTTCCCGGTGGCGTCCCTGGGCCTGCAGGGCGGTGGCGCGTTGCAGCGTCCAGAGCAGGCTGTTCGCGTCTTCCGGCTCATAGCCGTCCCCGGCATAGCGGGCAGCAATCATGGCCGCCAGATCGTAGTCGCCAGCGCTGTAGTGGCCATCAAAATCAGCCTGGCGTTCAGCCTGACGCCAGGCACAGCCGGTGGTCAGGGAGACCGCCAGCAGCAGGACGAGCCCGTACTTACTCCACCGTGACACTCTTGGCCAGGTTCCGGGGTTGATCCACGTCGGTGCCCTTGAGGACCGCCACATGGTAGGAGAGCAACTGCAGGGGAATGGTGTAGAGCACAGGCGCCAGCGTCGGGTGGATGGAGGGTATGGTCATCAC
>LKMJ01005649.1_pt1 | contig 11796 bp, 12 predicted proteins | sample 643391 | NCBI WGS metagenome assembly LKMJ01 (sample SAMN04112250, study PRJNA286221) | soda lake metagenome | biome: soda lake; feature: Kulunda Steppe; material: water; isolation source: sample PL-Br10 brine of Picturesque Lake | place: Russia: Kulunda steppe | collected 2010-07
AACCCTTTTCTCAACATCACCTGGCTTGCGACCTCCACGGATGGTCCAAACATACAGTGTCCTAATGTTTACAATGGTAATCAACCCCAGCCTTACCAACTCCACGTACGCTTCCTCCCCAAACAAATGTGAAGTGCTACAAGCACACATGCATATTAGGTCCACAAACTAGGCAACGCACAAGCTTGTACCAGCTACTTTACCTAATACCAGAATAGAGTGCCCACATTACAGCCAGTAATGCTTTCTGGCGTTTTACCTGGCATCTCTAGCAAGGAAAAAGAGACAGTGCTCAAATACCTGTCTGGCATGACCTACAACCAAAAAGATGCTGCCCGTTTCAAGCAGTCCAACAACCTTAGCTGCCCCATCTGCTCCTGCCAAGACAGTGCACTCCACATCCTCTCAGGGTGCCAGCCAGCATCCCATCATAAGGAACATGGTGACCAAACGCCATCATATTGCAGGCAGACTTATCACAAAAGTCATTAGTGAAGGTTCTTTAGGCTCCTGTTTTGTATCCACAGATGTGGGCAGTGCACAAGCATCGTATGTAAGATTTTCAAATACCTGTGACAGCAGAATCCAGAGTTCCTCCAGCTTGGATTATTGCTATAAGCCACAATCAAAGAGAGAAACAGACTCACTTCTCGCCCTGATGCCATTTTAGTGACTCCGAAGAAAACACACAACATAAATTCCTATAATCAACAGAACCATCCCAATGATTATTAATAGTGCCTTACTAGTAGTAAGGCCTTACTTTAAGAAGTGGAAGGAGGGTGGCTTTGAGTAGGGGGCAGGGTTCTTTAGCGGCAGCCACCGCAGCTGGAGGCAGACACCCATCACCAGCCACAGCTTACCAGCCCAGACAGACTCGCCCCGAGAGCCTCCCTTGGCAGCGTCGTACCACCCATCTCATTGAGATCAAGTACTGCAAAGACACTCACCCTGAGCAACAGCTCCAAGCTGCCCATGCTCAGCATGGTTGCCCTAGACACAGCATTGCAGGAGACCATGTTCTTCACGTCATTCTCTTAGGTTTAGGGGGTGTTATTTACATTCCTCACACTTTGGTTCCTCTGAAGACTATCGGCCTTGATTCGCAAAGAGTGAAGAAACTCGCTCTCAAGCTTCATGCTCATTCTGTGCCACAGAATGCAGTGCTCTATGCTCATTGCGATAAGCATGTAAAGGCCAGACGTTCTCTTGAGCATTCTCCCCACCTTCAAACTAATCAGGAGAGGGCTACTGGCTTGTCTGCCCGCAACCCTCCTGATCCTCACTGACCGCTTTCTTCGTTCTAGTGAAGGGGCTTTTCTTCCCAAGTGGCCCCTTTTCCTGAATTGATGTGAGGAGCTTTTTTGCTACTTGCGTAGTTTTTCTTTTATTCTAGTGAAAGCTTTCTGAACCCTAAACCTTTGTAATTGATGGCTAGTAGTCAGCAGGTTTGATTGGGGCCTTTCTCCTTATAATTTGTTAACCTTTGAGAGCCAGGCAAACCAGCCAGGCAATGAAGATCAGACGGACAAGGCTGCAAAATATCATAATTGGGTTGCTTTGCCTCTTAGGCTGATGACTGTTGATGGACCGCCTTTTTCTGAACCTAGGTATCTGCATCTGGATTTGGGCAGGCTAAACAGCGCAACGTGGCAGGTTTCAGGTTACGTTCCCTTATGCTGCGTGTTGAGACAAGAAGCTGGGAACATCATGATGGTACCTGTGATAAGTGTGCTTGTAGGCAATTCAAGACGAAAAACACGCTCTTTTCCTGTGTCCTTACATGCAAATGTGTATTTGAGGCTTCAATTTGCAGACTTGTTTCATGATTTACCACTGGCACACAAAATAACCGTCAATCAGACTGGAGCTTTTTATTTCTCCCAAGCTTGTTCTGAGGTGGTATTCAATTTTTTCCAGAGACAAACTAATGATTCCTATCGTTTTATCTCAGAGCTTATGGATGTTTTCTGTATGGCTGGTGTTCACCAGCGACCTGAACAGTCAAACTACCTGGCTGAAGATCAAATCTAAAACTTGTAAACTTGCAAACTTGACCTTAGAGACTCTCTAGGGTTCAGAACCCTTGTAATTGAATGGACAGTAACCAGAGAGAGGAAGATGTTTATCTGTAGTGATTCCAATTGTGATGTCACAGAATCACTGATGTGCACTCGTACATTTACGCTCACTAGGACAATAGGCATGTGCTTCAGAACATTGCTCATTTTTGTTTGCGTGCCCAAACCCTGAGACTTGAAACTGGTTTTTGGCAAATCCACAATAGGCCCTGTGACAAATGTGACTTGCATGATGTCCAGGACGAAAAGCATGTCCTTTTTTATGCCCTTGCTTATGAATATGCTATTTGAGAAAGAGATTCGAAGAACAATTTGCTGGTTGTACTGGAAGGACTTCCTGTATACATGCTTCTTGATCTTCCTTGCGACGTTATTCGCAGCGTGGCTGGCTTCATTCTTCGTGCCCACACTCCGAGTAGAGTCTACGGATTGAAACAGTGACCTGGACTCACACTACCTCCCATACTTGTGAATTGTGTAATGCTCATGATGTACAGGATGAGCAACACGTCCATGTCCATTGCACCCATCCACACGTGGTCTCTCTCCGAAGGACTTATGCTTCCCTTTTTTCTTCCGCAGGCTTAAACAATGTTTCTGCTTTCCTGGGCTATGAAAACAATAAGCTATATTTCTTCCTTCATGCACTGGCAGTTTTTAATGAGCAGGCCAGCAGTCGCACTTCTTGACTGAAGGCCTTTTTCTTGTCCCCCCCTTGTAACCCCCTTGTACTGGTAGGATTTACATTGGAGACACAGGCGCTTTTTATTTCGACAACATTGGAGTAGAGGATGTGAAATTGTTCCTCTTGAAGTAGATATACAATTCATTTCTTTTCCTTTCTGAGACTATGGATATTTTTGGTTGGGCTGGCAGTGTCCTGCAAGCCCAGCAGTTAACCCATCTGGCCGAAAATCTAAACCCATTGTAACTTAACTTTACTTAGACAGTACCCTCACATAGGGAGTGTGAGCCTTCCAGCCTGAGGGAGTGTTAGGGAGAGTTCATTGCTTGTTTACTTTTCTCTTGTTTCCATCCCATGGACCATTAAGAGCTATTTCCATCCCCTGCACCATTAAGAGCAATTGCTTACAAGGCTATTGAGCATCTGACTATCGCAGTGAACTTCTCTGGTGTCTTGAAGGACATCGCTGCTTACGGCCAAAGAATTGATCACGATAAAACGCAGCTCAATGAGAGCAATTATACAGTCATCAATTACATGGCACACAGCTGTTTGCGCAGCCATGCAACCTGCTATAACCACCAGCAAAGTTTCACAAACGATAAGCTTAAGCTTGTCACCATGACTAACCTTGAGTCCAACATGATGATGGTTCAAGCCAAGCACAGCTCAGCTAACCAAGCACAGCTCAGCTAAGGGCAGACCTTGCAGGAGACAGCCTGCGCAACAGCACAGCCTCTCTTCGCGTGGCTGTGCACAGCAGGGGGCAGTGTCCAGGCAGCAACAGCTCTTGCTTGGTTTCGTTAGAACGGCACGCTCAGCACTCTCATCCCCCTCCTCAATCCTTGAGGATTGACTTCTCGGCAATCGCCGCCAGGCGTTCAGGGTCCACCAGCTTCTGCTGCAGGTGGTCATGCATCTCGTAGCTCCAGTACCACTGGCGCCCAATCACCTTCACGGTCAAGCCTGCATGCATGGAAATGTTGCTCCACTTGTGAGGTGACAGCACAGGGAGGTAACATTCATTCAAGCTGCCCAGGGTGTTGGGAAGTCTATGTACAGAGCTGCATGCACTGGATTCTGCATGCTGGCCAAATCAGTCAGCCCACGAGCTCTGGGTGCAGGAGTGTAAAGGCTTACAAGATGTAAATCAATCAACGAGAGGAAAGCTCCACACTTATGTGGAGCACACGTAAAAGATGGCTCAGTTACTGGCACGATATCATGATGTTGGTGCATGATTCCCCCTTTACAATGCTCGCATGAGAATATGCTTGCTTACGAGGACGTATCTCCTTGTCAAGCATTGTGTGCTTTACAAAGACCAACAGTGCCCATGCCACAAATACAACCTCAGTGGCAGGGTCACCTGCGAGCTGAACACTGGCATTTGCCTGCTTTGCAAGCATGCTCCCAAGAGTTGCAGCACCAGCGAATGTATGTTGCTATGGCTGAGCAGGGCTGGAAAAGGAGCCTACCAGCATGCCTTGTGCTCACCTGGGCGGTCAGTGTGCTGGTCCAGGGAGTAGATGAGGGTCAGGGAGGGGACAGCAATGGACAACACAATCAAGGTAGGGATCACAGTCCAGATGACCTCCAGGGTTGTGTGGTCTGCGCAGGAATGTGACCAGTAGCATGTGGGCAGCTGACCAGTATATGGGCAGCTGCAGATATCATGCACCTTCTGTCAGAATTTGATGCACTTCAAGGTTGGCAAACAGGTAAGGTTGGGCAGTGGCCTTGTCGAGAACACGGTGAGTCTGAGTTTAAGGGATGGGGGTGACGATTGTCGCCTTTTTAAATGGAATGCACGGGAAATCAGAAAAATGGGCCTACAAACCCCAAACTTCTCCTTTATGTTAGAAAAACATAATTTAAAGGGGAGTGAGGAGGTAGTGCAGGTGACGATGCGCTTGGACATGAATGACAGCTTTCGATGGAAAGGATTAAACATCCTTCCACTGCCTTTTGAAGGCTCCTGATTCCATGGAGCAAGGTCCCTGCAGATGTCGCCTCCAAAGGTGAGGAATGATGAGAGGAGAAAAGGAGGAACGTTCTCCAACCCCCGCGCATCAGCCTGGCCTGTGGGCCTCCACGCAGCTGCCCTTGCCACTGTGTGGCTGATCTGCACCCCATGGCTTTTGCCTGCACCCCATAGCTTGTACCTGTGAGCTAAACGGTCAGCGTGGCAGCTGCACACAAAGCACCGCAGCTGTTCTCTGAGTACCTTAAGGCTTCAGAGCATACACAGGAGTACATTCGCTAAAGCGTCCAGAACAGGGGATGATTTGGAGCCCACAGCTGCTTGCCAATAAGACCTAGGTTGCCTGTAAACAAGCTGCAAAATAAGCAGCTGGAAGGGGGAAAGGACAGGAGAGAGGAGAACGGAACAGCATGTGACCCAACTCGGCCTCCGGGAGGCCCAGTCTAAAACAATTGATGATATTGATGTAACCTGAAATTTATCTGGTCGAAAGAGGGGCCTGCGAAGAGCAGTTTTTTGACAATAATCTCCCATCTGGGCCCTTCCCATCTACGAGTCTCATTGAGTCACTTTGGCGGATCGGACCACCCTATTTATCCGTTCTTACAAATAGGTGATGCTCAAAAGGATGAGCTGGTGAAAGAAGTCTGATGAAAAGGTTAGGCTTGGCAGGCACCATATGGCTAATGTCCAGTGCAGGAGGGAGCACCCTCACAGATGGTATGTATGATTAAAACCCATACTTTTTTCTGCAATCCTGTCCTTTTCCATGTGGGGCCACGGGTCTCTCCAATCCATTTTCCAAGTGGATCTCACTGTGGATCCATATTCATTCCTCTTCAACGTGGAAATACCATGCAAGAGAGAGCGCCCTCACAGGTGCGCATGGTCAAATCGTGTGCAAAAGAAGGCACGGGCTGCAACATACTTCAAAGCTTTCACAGAGAGGAAAGCAAGACTTCTATCTCCTGGGCTCTGTAAACAAGTCTCCTATAGCGCATCAGCCACTAGGCACCCAGGGCTTACTTAACCTCATTGGCTCAAAAAGGCAGACAGCGAGGCTGATAGACAGCTATTGACCAAAACTGAGGCAGGAATCTTGAGCGCATCTGCCGCTTGTGATACCAGCTGGTAATTGGGAGGGGAGGACTCTGATCTGGTTGCTGCCTATTGTTTATGCCAAGGTATTCATCACTCACGGCAATTGGAACCACGCAGATCTACCACGCTGATCTGCAGACGACAGGCATAAAGACAGGTGGAGATCCAACAGCAGCCACTCACGGGTAAACTTCTCGGGCTTGAGCTGCCTGGTGTAATGGAACTTGGTGGCCAGCTGCAGGCAACGGAGGCAAACAATTTGCAAATGGCGAGATTGGAACCTGGCATCAGTCACCTCAGCAGCCATATTGATGAGCTGTGCATGTTGCTGGCCATGCCCTGAGCACCACAGGGGTCGGCTTGCCCTCGCTTGCAACAGCCTAACGTCAAATTTTCATGCAGGGCGGTGGCTGCTTGCAATAACATCAAAAATCAATGTTTCTTTGACTGGTGTAAACTGTCCTGCTCGTACTTGTGGAGCACCCAGCATGTAACTATTTTTCTAGCACCTGCCCAAGACGATCGGTCCAAATGCTTAAGTGACAGGCATAACAAAACAGTCGCTGGCTGGCCAGCCAGACGGCCTGCTTGATGTTCAATTACTGAACTCTGCTCTGTGTGTGCGTGCGCATACCCCTCCTTAAACCATACATACCTGGACCAGCAAGTAGATGACCATGATTGTAACCGTAATCAGGTAAAACATAATGTCATGATGCAGATCAAACATGGCCTGCCCACATAAAAGGACAGGACAAGGCATGCTGGCTTTCAGTTATTGATGCCCTTCAGTAATTGATGAAATGAATGCAGGGGTTTTGTGTTGAGCGTGTGCTGCAGGTGGCCGCATCAGTTTCAGTGTGAAGCAATTCAGCTCGTGGGGATGAAGTGTCATTGTAAGCTCAATGCAGACATTTGGGCCTTGCTCTTGCGTTCTGCCACAGGACAAGTGCTGAGTGCGCTTCATTGGAATTAAACAGATCAGAGTAATATCAGCTTTAGGGTAACAAATAGCTTCAGGTGCTGCTTATGAAGGCCAGCTACAGATCTGCACCGCAATTTCCATGAGCACAGGCGTAACAGGAAGCTTGCCATGCCAGGCGAGGACATACCTGTGCAGTGGACGTGGCCGAGTCCTGGAAGAGCCATTGCCTGAAGAGCACATTTTAAGGCAGCAGCCTAAGTGAGTATGCAATATACTTGGCTCGACATGTGCGACGAGGGCATGCCTTTAAATCCAATAAGCCCAGAGTCATCTGGGTGACTGCAAAGAATTGAAAGTTGGGCTATAGGGAAGCAAGGCAAGGCGGCTCTGCAGTTGGTGTGCAGGAGGGACAACAACCTAGGCCATTGCATGGACTGGTTGGCAACATGGGCTTTATCCTTAACTTGGCAAGGTGCTTTTTCAGGCTTTTCCAGCTGCAGTGCGATGTGAACTAATGTCAAGCCTGGGTGGAGAGCCAATTAGCTGACAAGATAGCAGAGCCTAGCTGTGCCTAACACATCCATCTTAGGTACAAAAAGCAAGCCAGAACCTTCAAGCCGGTACCACTATGCCAATGCTGCACACTGAAGTTGACCAACTCCTGCCTGCAACCCCTATTGCCACTCACCAGGGCTCAGGCGCATCTGCAGATGCCACGCCAGATGCTAGCATGCATGCCCCAAGCACAGCTGCTGCAGCCTGCAGGCAGATGATGACCAGGGAATTAAGTGAATGCATTGTTAGTGCTGCTTGCCAGGCACTTGACCTGCTGCCAGTTGAATAGGTCTCAGGTAAGGATGAGGGTTGTTGCAGCACCTACAGCCTATGAGCCAGCAGGTAGCTAACAGCAGCATGTGCTCAGGCATCCATAGTTGGCCGCAAGCAATAGGGCTTCCGCAGGCCACGTTGTACATCATTCCAGGCATGCAGCCACTGCACCTGCAGGCAGTGTCATCCTAGGTCTGCACTGCACCTGCTGGCAGTGTCGTCCTGGGTGAGCAATGTGCAACCTGCTAGACAATTGAAACATGTTTGAAAGGAGCAGTGCATACTTGAGTCAGACGGCGCAGCACACTGGGCTTCCCCTGCTTTGCTGTCGAAGCGGCGGCCGCAGGCACTGATGCTCCAGCTGTAGGAGCAGTAGTTGCACCCAGCCCAGAAGAGGCAAAACTGCCGAAGGCCCTCTTGCCGAGCAGACCACCCGCACCTGCATCAAGTTGTGGTGATGATGGGCAAGGGGGGCACGCATGTTTCCAAAATATTATGGGGCGTTAAGGGAAAGGCAGTCCCTTCATGTCCTTGCTACTTGCCCTTTGTGTGTGCTTAAAAAGTTTCGTGACTTTCCAGTCAGTCGTCAGGCTTGTGACTGAGAAGAATTTGCTCCAGCCTAGCCAGTGGGCAAAGGTGGAAAATGGACAATTATGAAATATGCACATAGGAATGAAATTGACAGGAAATTGAGGGGCTTCCCTGCACCAGCAGCTTGCTGACACGAAAATGAAGAAGTAGCTCCATCACACAAGAGCATGGCTCGCACCTGTCAGGTGAGCCTGCTTGGTGGCCAGGGCTGCAGCTGCTTCAGATGAGTAAGCATTGATTGCCTGTAATCAGAAGGCGTGCATGCGTGCTTGTGTGCGTGTGCGTGCATGTATGCGTGTGTGTGTGCGCGTGTGCCTGCGCATGCACACATGATTGTGTTGTGTGCTGCTGGCACGATCTTGAGCACAATTACAGACACCCCGACATTAAACCAAAACTTGAGCAAGAGGACTGATGGCTGCTCAGCCTATCTTCCATGCTGAAGTGCGCTGCTAGCAAGCCACGATTTCTGCGACTTCGGCATGAGCCTCAGCTGTCACGTCCACAAGAGAGCGCGAACCAAGGTTCCCCGCAGCTTCCCATGCACGAATTCAGCATCCAAGTCTTTGTCCAAACGTCTTTTGGCTTGCCAGCAGAGCCAAGATACTAGCAACAGAGTTCAATCTCAAGGCTTACCTCAGCAGAAATACCTCCCTGCACTGGGAGGTCTCGAGCATGCCGAGCAGCGCTGCCCGCCTGTGCAGGCCTTCCAGCAAGCAGCAGGAGTCCAGATGGGAACGCGGAGGAGGCCTGGAGGAGCAGTGATAGAGAACAGGGCTGCTAGGAGGAGGCAATTTAAGCATGCCCTGCCCTGTGTATGATTTGAGGCGGATTAGGGCGCCACATACGCTCGCACAGAGTAGACATATCAGAGGACTGCTTAGGCCTAGTCAACCTGCCTTCTACAATAGCAGCAGGGCTTGCTGCCCTGCGCCTTCCCACGAGTTAGCGAAACGTGCCGGAAGATACAGGGGGAGGGCGCTCTACCTCTGTCGGCCGGCAGAACTGAGGCACGCACCTGGTTGCGTGGTGCAAGGGAGGTGGCAAGGCGCAGCATGGCTGTGCAGAGAGAGTTACTGGAGGACGCAGGGAGAAGTCTAACCACTCGCCTCCCTCTCGCTCTCTCCTTTTTCTTGCAAAACTTTCTTAAGTTTGGTACATTTCGCAGGCCAGAGAACAAGGGGAGTTGCAAGCAGGTGGAAACTGCCTACTGAATAATCCTAACTGTTGCATTATATTTTATTGCACATAAATCACGCTCTTGCTTGCTCGCTCAGCAGTTCGCTCAGGCTTTAATGCTGCATCTGCCACTATTTCATTCCTTCCGTCCACTCCTACCCCTTCTACAGGATTACCCCTCTTAGATGAGGGCTCAGCAAAGCCTGTTTTTGCTGGCACAAAGAAGCCACGCATGCAGAAAGAACACTCTCTAAATCAATTCAGGAAAACGGGCCAAGGCGCCTGGCGTGTCGTCAAGGGGGCACCCTTCATCAGCAAAACAGTGACCCAAGGAAAGGAGGGCGACTAGCAGTACCCCATCCTGTCCTCGGTGATGATTGGTGACACAAGTTCTCTCAAGAGCACGCCCGGAGGAAGGTGTAATTGAAGATCTTGGTATTTTGGCATTAGGGGGGCAAATAGGTGAGCACCAATGCCATGATGTCCATAAGTCTGCATGGCTTGCATCAACTTTTGTCACCTAATAACTCATCTATGCACTCATCACCAGCAATACAAGCACGTATTAAGGTCAAATTGACCTTAAAGAGATGCACAGGGTTTGGTGAGTTGCTGACAATGTGTATGAGCATCTTTAAAATTTCCTCTTGTACATGGTGGCGATAGAGCTCAGGGTTCAGCAAGCGCTTCCTGACTTGTTGGGGGCACAAGAGGCTGTCCGTGGCATTGTGCGAGCGGCCAGGCAGAATGGCGGCAATGATGGCAGCCAGTTCGGCTCAACCTATGGTATTTGTGATATCTTCCATTAATATGATGCTTTTACCATTTGGTTCAACAAAGCTCGTTACAGAGGTTGCAGGGTGGTATGTACTGTTGTAGATGAATCTGCAGCCGCTGTCTGTGTGCACTCTTTCTTTCAGTTAGGCACCTTTTTCACTGAGTGTGGGCTAGATTGTGTAGAGAGCAATTCTTTATTCTGGTTGAAAGCAGTTTGTCACACTAAACTGTGTCTATGCCAAATCAGGTCTGAGACTGTCCTGGCAGTTGTTGGTTTGAGATAATCTACTGAGACCGGAGTATTGGAGGGCCAGTAATTGAGAATTCCTATTTTCTGGCTTTGAGTGTGAGACACCCTACAACCTAGACAAAGAACCAAGGTCAGTGCTGAAAGATGGCAGTGTAGCTCGGAGGCTCTAGGGGGGAATTCGCGTGGCAGCCAAAGTGTGTGCGTATGTATGCGTGATGGGGAGCAAAGAGATAGAGTATTGAAGACATGTTATAGCGCAAGGCATGATGCAGCTCATGGTCTGTACAGTCATGTGCCCTTTGTTGCATGGCTTTTACACTTTGGGTGAGCTTAGGCAGTTGAAGCTCCGTGCTCAAACCTGTAGTATGTAGTGTGTGTACATACCAAATTGTGATTAGCCAAGATCGCTGGTTTAGCACGAGGGCTTGTGTTCAGTGCATTTGGCTTGTATTGTGAACAGGCTAAGGGGCAGAGTCACTCGCTCACCATGCCCGCTTTATCATCAGCCAGATAGCCAAATCTTTACAGTAATTGCTGGTGGGATCTGAATAGAGCCATTTGCTATTTTTGTGCTATTCATTTATTTTAGACAAACTTGTTTGTACTTGTATTTGCAATGTTCGCTTTAAAATGTCCGCCAGCCTTCTGTGTCCACTCTGTCAGCAAGCAGATAGTGCTCTCCATATTCCCTCAGGGTGTCAACATTAAATCATCACGGGTATGATCACTGAACGCCATGATGTTGCCTGCAGGCTCATCATGAAAGCGATCAGCAAAGGCTCTCTGGCAGGTTGTTTAGTCCAGCTGGATGCCGGCAGCACTGATCGCTTGGCTCAACAAAACCTTCAATTTCCTGAGCATGCTAATAACAGGAGACTACCCAGCTGGCTTTTTAATGCTCGTTTATCTGCTACAGATAGACTTGCCTCTAGTCGCCCCGACGCCATTTTGGTCACCCCGTTACTTTAACCCAAATTGCCAACCACTCCCCATTTGCACCAGGTGTCACAACCATGACAACCCAGCAGAGATGTACGCAGCCTGCTCTCTGAGAGCTCACGAGCTCAATGTCAATATGAGGGAAACACACCTTGTTGAGGTTAAATACTGCAAAGACACACGGCCTGGACATCAATTAGAAGCCTCTAGAAAACAACATGAAGTTCTTTGTAAGCGCTTAAAGGCCAAGAAAGTCATCCTTCACACCATTCTTTTTGGTGTGGGAAGCTCTATTTATACCACACACACTTTGAATCACCTTAAAGAGCTTGGCCTTGATGTACAAAAAGCCCATAAGACTGCCCTCAAGTTACATGCTCATTCTGTGCTCTATGCACATAAACTGTCAACTACTAGACGCGCTCTTGAAAAATCCAGTTGCTCTCAAGGTCTTGG
>LKMJ01005650.1_pt1 | contig 11795 bp, 10 predicted proteins | sample 643391 | NCBI WGS metagenome assembly LKMJ01 (sample SAMN04112250, study PRJNA286221) | soda lake metagenome | biome: soda lake; feature: Kulunda Steppe; material: water; isolation source: sample PL-Br10 brine of Picturesque Lake | place: Russia: Kulunda steppe | collected 2010-07
CCCCCCCCCCCCTCTTCCTGGGCGGGCCTTGTGGTGCAGGTCCGTCACAAAAGCCTCTGCATGCCCTCGTCATACGCGCTTTTCATGGGGAAGCCCTCGTCCCTCGGCAGTGTGCAGCTGGGCCTATGACAAACATAGGCTCTCCACCCTCTGTGCAGCACTTGGGTGTCACATGCCCTCCTCCGCATGCCATCAGCCCTTGCACGGCATCAAGGAGCTCCGTTCATGCCTCAACTGACGCCACGGAGAGGGTGCTCAGCATAACACGTTCATACTTTGAATGCTGTCCATGTGCCATCAACCCACGTTTGGGATCATGGGGCTCCATACCTGCCTAGTAACACATCCACCAACCACCCTTGCCCGCTATAGTTGACGGAGGCCCCACCCACACGCACGGTGCTCAGCATAACACGTTCATACTTTGCATGCCCTCCATGTGCATCTGTGCAATCAACAGTGGGGTAAAGGTGCTTTTGCCCACTACAGATCACAGAGGCCCCACCCGTGTATCTGTGCAATCGACAGTGCGGTAAAGGCGCTTTTGCCTACTATGGATCGCAGAGGCCTCACCCGCCTTAAATCGATCTCTAATACCTAGGGTAGTGGGAGTTTGGATACGTGGGGCCCAAGATACTGAGTGAATGCAACTTCTCTGGTGCATACGTATGTTCAATTCCAGCCCCTCACTTGGCGCGGCACAGATCGAGCAACTTTCGCGCGTTCATGCCTACCTGTGCCATTTACATGTTGTACATGTGCAACACCAGCTCTAACAAGCACATGGCATGAGCAAGCCCCTCCTCACCATGGCTCAGGTCGGTCACCCATTGGCTCGGGTCACTAGTTGGCTGTGCACCAGCACGCTCCTTGCCCCCATGTCCCTGACCACCATCAACTTGTGGGCATGCCAGCACTGCAAAGGCAGCGTTGTGGTGCATTATGGGCCGAATCTCTGTCCTCGCTGCGTCGCACCTCCCCTGCGCGAGATGGGTGAGGCAAGGGGGACAACAATGCAGTGGAGCGCGCATTTGGGCGGCGAAGGTGAGCGCAAGCCAAATCACAGGCATGACCCTGCTTTGTGATGAAAAATCTGTGTTGCAGATCTGGCGCACTAAAGCAGGTCTGGCGCACCAAAGCCGCCAAAGGTTTGCCACAACAGCCCAGATGATTGGGATGGAGCAAGCCTGTTGCACATCTACCTGCACATCTACCTGAACATCTACCTGCACATCTACCAGCACAGGTACTTGTCTTCAGCAGATAAACTGCTTTACTCCTGCCTCCACAGGCATCCGCCAACAAATTTGCGCTGCCGCACCTTTGCTTCCACAGGCATCCCACTGAGAAACTGGAACACCGCTTCAGCGCCGCCGTCAAAGAGGCCAGACACAAACACGTAGCGCAAAGCCTCTTCCGTCTCTGTGCTAGGGGTGGGGGCAGGGCTGACGATGCCCACCACGCGCCGCCATGCAAGCAGGCGCAGCAGCATGATGGCCGCAACCTGTGCGCTCATTGGTCAAGGGCAAGCGTGAACAAGGCTGGGAAGGGCGAGCAGTGCTGGCAAGAGCGGCTTCTCAAACAGCTGGCCCGCTCCAACTGTATAGATCTTGCCTACTCTTGGATGATGGGATAAGCGGGCACCAGCTTGCAAGAAAAGTGGAAGTGGAAGGAGGAGGTGGAGCCTGGCAAGGGGCAAACTGCATGCTCCTTGTCGCTCACCTTCCTGGTGGCAGCGGAAGAGTAGGCAAAAAAGCCGGCCCTGTCGAATGCATCCATCACCTCCTCGGGCCCAACATCTCCAAATATGTTGCCTGTGGCATCGATGAGCTGTGGCCAGTCCAGCAACGCAATGCAGCATGCATTGGTGTGCATGCATGCATGCTTGTGTGCGTGTGTGTGTTTGTGCGAGCGCGTGCATGCGTGCGTGCATGCATGCGTGTGCATTCGTGTAAACCTACTTGTGTTTGTGTGCATACTTACAGGCATACTTATGGACAAGAAATCAATGGAAATATCCAGTGCAATCCATGGATGGTAATTCCTTCAAATGTTCCATGGAAAATTGCCTTGGGAGGGTTAATCATAGCGTATGTGTAGTGAAAAAAACTATGTAGGCGGTAAGAAGCACTCCCTGCATCAATTGAGGAAAAGGCATAGGCACCGTATGACCCCTCCACCGGCAAAACAGAAGCAAGAAAAGTCAATGGGGATCATATGCTTAGTGAGACGCAGTAAAAGTTGTGCATAATGCGACACAATGATGCAAAGAACCTAGGCATGACTTTGCAAAATGCTTGTGTCTATATCCTCTGAGGAAGTACCTGCAGGTCATAGCAGCGCACAAGCAGGGGGTCGTGCGCAAGGCGTGGGATGTCTGGCCTGCTCCGCAGAGCTGCACACATTTCACAAATTAGGGCACTTGTGCAGGTGCTGAGATGGTCGTGTGTGTGACGTGTGCGCAGTCAAATGTGTGACTTAAGTATTGTCATGTGTGCGACATGCTTTGTCATGTGTGTGAATTACGCGTTATCATGTGCGTGATTTGTGCGTTGTCATATGTGTGACTAAGTGTTGTCGTGTGTGCGACATGCGTTGTCATGTGTGTGACTTATGCGTTGTCATGTGTGTGACTAAAGTGTTATCATGTGTGCGACATGCGTTGTCGTGTGTGTGACTTACGCGTTGTCATGTGTGTGACTTATGCGACCTTATTCAACAGAAAGACAAATGTGACCAAATTACTGCAAAACATATCTTTGGATACTCATCAGCTTCATTCCTTGCACTATATAATCTTCAACAGGGAGGCAAATGCACCCAGAACTTATGGTTTCTTTGTCAAGCTGCCCTACACCAGACACCACAGCTGCACATAGCCTGACTACAGAAGACAGCACACTTTCACACCATGGATAGGCGTGGCGAAACCAGATGTCTGGCGCTTTGCAAGCCGCACGGGCCTCTTGGCCAGCTGCTGACACAAAAACTCCTCCAGCTGCTCAAAAGACTTGGGGGGCAGGGCACGAGGGCCCAGCTGCACATCACACGGGCAACTTTTGCATGGCAGCATGCATGATCCATGCAAACCCAGAGCAGGAGAGGGTTTGACAGGCATGTTCTTTGAATACGCACTGCAAAACACATGCTGCTGCTCACCGAGCCTGAGGCAATGGCCTCATGCATGCATCAAATGCAACTCATTGCTGTGCTGGGGCTATATTCAATGTAATGTGCAGTTCATGCTGCATCCCTGTGGAGGATGCAGGCCAAGCTTAACATGGCATTTTTTCCCCATAGGAACGTCACACCAAAAAACACGTGTCAGGTACCTTGCTGATTGCCTCGTCTGAATCTAGCCCTGCCAGGCCAAACTGCCGAGCTGAGACGCTCCTTTCCTTTGCAGTCTCAGTAAACCTGCGCATATCTAGACGGCGGCTCCCTGGTGTAAGTCATTGCCTAGCTTAGTATAGACCTTGGAGCCAGAGCATGCATGTGGATCCGATTGATAAAGCAAGACAAAAACTAACCATGGCAGATTAAGGATCTAAGTGATCAAGTGGACAAAAGCTCACCCACCACAGCAGCTCTTTGCCACGACAGAAAGCAAGCAACAAGCACAAGCTACAGCAGGTTCAACCAACTTGCTGTTGTTCGTGCTGGTATGGCCTTGCTGTTGTTGGTGCTGGTATGACTCAAAATGTGCGCCAATACCCACTTGGCCAGGTAAATGATGACGGAGCCAATTGCATCTGCTCCCGAGGCAGACAGGAACACGAGCGCCGACAAGACGCTCAGGGCCACGCTGACAACAACAGTGAAGGCAAAGAGGCCTCCTAGCGCGCTCAAGCCGTTGCCCCCAAGGCGCAGGAGCGTTGCACCCCTGCACCCCACAGAATCAGCACGCCCACAATGCTGTTGATGTTTCTAGAGCGCAGAAGCAAGGCAGCAAGCCTGGCCTGCTAGTTGGTCAGCACCAACATTTTAGGGCAAGTTGGTCAACCTGGGATTGAGCAATTCCTCCACGCACAGGAGGCAGCTTAGATCAGGGGCTGTTGGTGGACTTCATCCTAGAAAGGGGGGCATATCACATCAATCTGAATGTCAGGAGAAGGTTTCCATGGAGTCTTGTAAGGCCTAGAATGTGCACACAATGTGGAAAGTGGTTGAACAAATAGAAATAAATCTAGTACTCCAACAGTGAACAAAAAGAAATAAATCTAGTACTCCAACAGTGCAAGGACTTGCAGTGTATGGCACGGTGGCCAGTTGCTTACCAGAAGAACAGGTAGGCCACCCAGAATAGCAGAACCCTTAACAAACCTAGCAACACCTGCGTATTCAAAGCAAATTGTCATTGTGGAACCTTGCACCACAGTCTTTAATCCGCCCACGAGGCACGCAGACAATGTGTTGAATGATAACGCAGTCAGCTCTTGCTTATCCCCCCTGCAAACATTTACAGGAATGGGTGCCTCCGGGGGGCTGCAGAGCTATGTTTATTTGCTGCCCCCACTTGATGCTTGCATACATGTTTTATATTGGCAGGAGCTATTTGGCAACCTGAGGCATCAGACCAAAGCTGGTCAACGCACCTGCAGGAACTCAAACCACGTGCGCCCACGGGCAAGCTTTACAGGCGCTTGGATTGATGCTTGGATGAAGTTGATGTTGGGTGCAATTGCACGCGCCACCTGCATTTGCAAAGAATGAGCTTGCTGTTGCTGCTGCTGCTCGGTTGCATTATAGGCTGTTCGCCAGGGAAATCGATGGAATCAATCCATCACAGACCTTGGGCAGGCCCCCAAGCGGACAAACTAGTGTGGGTGGCCAGCAAGCATGTGTCATGAGAGGACAAAATGCTGATGCTGTGGGCCAGTGCACAGCTGTGGGCATGGGCAGTACGGTAGTCAGGTGAATGAGAGATGACGCACCCCGATTTCAGGTGAATGACAGCCGCATGCGTCATCTCTTTCTATGAAATGCAGACAAAATGGATGTGCTCTCAATGCAGACATGCAGACAACAGACATGCAGACATGCAGAAATGCAGACATAATGTGTGTGCTCACAATGCAGACATGCAGACGAGCAGACATGCAGACAACAGACATGCAGACATGCAGACATGCAGACGCAATGGGCGTGCGGACACAATGGATGTGCTGTCCAGCTCTGCATGCATTCCCCAAAGAGTTGTGCATGGCTGTGGGCAAGGAGTACAGTAATTGGGTGGCAAATTAGAGCCACACAGGCCACTGAAGCCGTGCAGCTGCCATGTCTGCAACCCTGTATGGCCTGCAGCTGCTGTGCACCGATGGCAGCCTCTTCTGATGGCCTGCAGATGCTGTGCGCCCACCTCCGCTATAGGGTTGGTGGCTGCTCTGGGGGCAACCTGCTGTGCGGCCTGCCACTCAGCCGGAGCCTTCTGCATGGCAGACGCTGCCTCTGCATTTGGCACACCCCCCTTGCTGGCCACAGGTGTATCACCCTTCAAGGCTGGCGGCTGCACCCCCCAGGTCAGCTGCTGCTGCTTTAGGTACACAAGATCCGGCAGGGACAGCTCAGGGGGGGGACGCGGCAGCGCCACGCCCAGGGCCCAGAGCGCCAGGTCACATAGCTGCTGCACCCTGCTAGTGGAATGACAATAGGCAAGGGCAGGGAATGGATCGTGAGCATGATCAGTGGAGGAATCACGGGTATGGGCGCATGTGTGGGTTGCAGGGCATTCAATACTGGCTTGGTTCAGTGCCCTGGGGGCTCAAATGGCCATACATGGCCTACAGGCTAGTCTTGTGTCTTGCCAGGGGGCATTCATGCCATGAGAGCAAGAGTTCTGCACATTGTAAAGCCAAGCATGGCCTGGGGTGAAAAAAGACAATCTGACTGGCTATCTGGTGCATACTGTTGGAGCATGGCGTAATATCACACAGCGTGTTTAGCCTCTCTCTCGGCATTGCGCGGCTTGTGCAGTGCTTCACAAGAGCCGTGCAGCATTTAAACAGTGCCGCACGCATTCAAACATGGCCAGGTAGCTTCTAGCTAGTCTGCAGCGCCACTCACCCTGCCTGCACGTAAGTCTGCTTGGTACTGCCTGCCTTGTGCCACGCCTGCAGGCCTTCAACATAGTCCCGCAGCCGTGCAGCCAACAAGGTTGCTGAGCTCAAGTACGCTGGCTCTTGACACCACCTGCACAAATTGTGCTTTGCTGGACGTGAGTCACACACATAGGCATGCGCACAGGCACACGTACAGGCAAGTACACAGGCGCACGCAGACACACACAAGCACACGCATAGGCACAGACACACACAGGCAATAGAGGCGCCATTTCACAAGCAAATAGAATGCTTCCCTTGGCAGAAAAGTGCGCACAATGTGCGAGATAAGAAGAAAGCAACGCCTTAAGCAGCAGCAGCAGCAGCAGCAGCAGCAGCAGCAGCAGCAGCAGCAATGGCATGACAAACCAAGTGCTGCAGGAACTCTGCAGACTGTTGTGTCCTCGCCCCTTGAAGTAATGGGCGGAAGCAAGAGAAGGCTTTTGTCTCTGGGCTGCACTGTTGGCAGCTTTGACACAGCGTGGAAGCAGGCCTGCCCCAAACACTCAACCATTCATGTACAGGAATGCATAGTGCTGCTCCTCGTCAATATTGAAACAGCTAGAAGTAAAGTGGAAAATAGTGTGTGCATTGGGCATGAATCATTGCTAATATCTGATTGAAGGCTGTTTGAAGTCTCTACTAATAAGTGCAAACATGTGAGACTGGCTATTGCTCACCTTTCAAACAATTCCTGAAGGCACACACAGGAATGTTGCAAGGCTTGCCTTGAATCCAGGAAATGACCTAATTTGGTGCAACGATTTTGATGAAGTTGATCATTACGCACACCCTCGCACACACTCTCACCTCTCCAGAGTGGCAAGCGCACGTGCCTCCGCAAAACCTGCTCCAGACAGCAAACAATTAGGGCTAGACCTTGTTGGCCCAAGCACTCAGGCACTTGCCTGCTTGTTCTTTGTCATGCAGCTAGCAGATCAACTCGCATGCAAATTTGCAATCATGTGCAAAGACAGGAACGGTTGTGTGTATATGTATGTGTGTGTATGTGCGCATGAATGTGAGGGCATGTGTGTGTGTGTGTGTGTGTGCGCGCGCGCACACGTTTGAGTGCGTGTGCGTGTGATTGAGTGAGATCAAGGTGCGTTCAGCGGTGCCCATGCGCGGGGTGGTGCATGGGCGTACATGTATGTGTGCAGGCAGCAACAAGCGTGTGCGCTACATGCAAAATTGGCATCAACCTTGTGTCTCTTAAAAGCATGTTGTGTGCATTCAAGGGATACACACGTTCAGCGCTCTGGCGGTGCACAAGTTCAGCACTCTGGCGTGTGCACAGCCTTTGAATATATGATCTACTCAAAGGCTGTGCACACGCCAGAGTGCTGAAGTTGTGTGCCTCTTAAATGGCATATGATGAAATTGGGAGCTTTTGACACAAGAGCTCCCACTGGCATCATGCCATTTAAGTCGCCAACACAGTGTTGACCATGGCCAGTGCACAGCACTTCAAACCTGGACCCGCGAATGACAAGGAAAAGCAGGAGGAATAAGAAAAATGTATTCTAGCACTTTTTGAGGAAACAGCCTTGAATCTATCCAGGAGCCTAAGCTCGATATACTGAAACATCAGTGAAACCAGGTCATAAAAGGTGTTTAACGAAGCTGTGTCAAAGAGCTGCGGAAAGCAATTCCTCTAGCGAAGTACAAATTTCATAGCATGAAACAGTTCTCTTTGGAGACACAAGTTTGCAGAGCAATGGCAGCATGAGGACAGTGCCATTTTTGCGCGCATGCATGCATGTGTACACCTGAGAAACAGGTCAGAAGGGGTGCGCGCTTCAAAACAGCTCTCTTATGCCATGCTGGCTGTTGCAGAGTCCAGAAACCCACCATTTAGGCACCTCATTTGATTGGCAAGCACACCTGTGAGCTCTGCATGCACCTCAGGCGCGAGGGCTTGTAGGCCTGCCTTGCTCTCTGTGTGTAGGTTGGGGGCTTTGCCACAATTGCTTGACTTCTCGCCCATCACTAGCCTCCGGGCAGACTCTGCTACAGGCCTGCCAAACCTGCAAAGATGCTCCGAGGGAGTGCATTCCAGGGATTAATTGAGCGGGCTGCATGCTTGAGATTCTTAGGGAGCAGGAAGGTGGCTTGGCCACCCTTGCATGATGCTCGGTAAGACAAGCAAATCCTTGCACCCAAACGGATGCATCGGGAGAACCTCCTAAGCGGCGGCCCTTTTGGCTGCATGCTCAGTGAGTTGATCAAGCGCAATGAGTTCCCCTGGTAGGAGGGGGCAGTGAAGCATGGATTACCTGCATGGGTGCTTCTCATGAGATGCTGGCGTGGTCGCCAAGACATAAAAGGCCGGGTACAGAACAAGAGTCGACAGGAAGGTCTCCAACTTTGAAGGCGGCTCAGGCTGCTCCTCTGTACAGGGAGTAAGAGCATGAGTGCTTGATGCTTTGGATTACTGAGTAAACCTAGGGCCTTGCACTGCATCTGCATTTAAGGATGCCGCGATCTGTGCGTATCAAGATCCAGTCCAGCAGATCCCCAAAATGCCGAGGTAAAATTGTCCCAAGATCTCAAAAGGAATAGAAATCATGCAAAACGCAGGAATTCCCAGGCATCACACCTTTGACGCCCCTCAAAAGACGGGTCAATGCGTTTGGGGGCATGCTGGGCTTGGCGGCTCAGAGGCGCAGGCCTAGTACTCGGGCATACCAACTTGAATTACGTATTAAAAATATTATTTCTCATTTATTTTGATGAGAGATTGCTTTAGGGACTCCTATGATCTGAGAGCACGTCACCTTCCGCCAAAACAGTTTAGGTTTGAACATGAATGATTGAATAATAATTCGACTTTGCCTAAAACCATTTTTAACAGGCTGGTGCAGGCGTAACTACATTGATTCCAGATCTCACACTCTAATCACCCTTTTGGCTTGTGCTGCATCAAGAGGATCCCACATCGAAGGAATGGGAACGTCAGTTAGGTCGCGTACCCTCTGACTGGGATAAATTCAGCAGCACAATGAAATCAAGTGCAATGCAAAGCTCTTTTCGTGCTTGCTTCCTTGCTTGTGTACATTAAGTACAACTTGCATTAAAAATGAATGTGTCTTCAAGTTGAGCCTCAAGGTCCAATGGATATTACTGAGGAAGAGACCTAGGTCTGATGATATACACTGGCCCCATCTCTACAATCAGGATAACGACCTATCAGCCCATTTTGCGACAACTTTGCAACTTTGTGTTTTGATTTACATTGCTTGGTTATGTACCAGCTCCCAGCTACTATATTTTACCTACTATCGCCTTGCTCTCGAAAATCTTGATGCATTCTTGTCTCTCAAGCTTTCTTGGTGTTACAATTAGACTTGAGGGCCCGAAAGTGCTAAGAAAACCTTGTTTCCCCCTCTGTTTTTCTGGTGACAAATCAAAGTAGTAAATCTGCTACTGAACATGGGCACAGTGTCACACGTAAAATAACACCAGCAGTGATCTTTGTGAACAATACATACATACCCAGATATTATGCATTCGTTTCTGTATCTTGAGCCTTGAAGCAGCAGCCATGCTACATAAGGACTAGCCCTAACCCTATGCACACTCTCTGAGTTACGCCCATGTCTACAATGGCTCTTAAGATTACTGCCTTGTCATCCTGCAACCCTGCCAACAAAAACCTACAGCAACAAAAGAACACTGATTACCCAGCAGCCCTAAAATCCTTTAAGCAATGCCCGAGTGCCTCCTGCTGCGAGCAGTTTCTTGTACATATCATCCTGCAAACCCAGTGTTTCCTCATTCAGACAAGTATGCAGCAATTTCTGCTATAAAGAGGTATCTCAGCACAAATGGCTGGCAGGCCAGAAGCCTGCCAAGGACACCACCAGTCCTCTCTGCAGAGGGGCTTTGTACACACAATCAAGCTCCAGATAATACACCGGCCTGTGCCTGGGCCATATGGGCCTTACATAGGACAGCCGAACGAAAGCATGCTGCCAAAGCTCAGGGAACATACTGGCCTGGGCCTGGGTTGCTAGGGCCCGGGAGCCTGCTGGTCCGGCTCCTGCCGTAGTCGGGCGTCTTGATCTGCGAGAAGCGGTCCCCAGAGCCAAAGCGGAAGGTAGAGGGCTTGGGCACTCTTGAGCTCTGCGCAGCACGCAAGGGGCAGAGATGCGGCTCCTTTGCAAGCTAGACAATGTGGATTGAACAAGGCATTCCACCCCTTAATGCGCGCATAATGCGTGTGTATGCTTGTGTGTGTGTGTATGTGTGTGTGTGTGTGCGCAGAGTTGAGACTACGAGATCCCCCTGTTGTCAGCAATATGGTATCAGTACATGGGGTGCATTTCAACCTGGAAATAGCACATAGTCGCTCTGAGCTCCCTTTTGGGACTACTTACAGTTGCAACCGCATGATCTACAATTTTTAATGCTGTCTATGTGATGTGCCCTGCATAACCATAACCACCACCACCACCACCACCACCACCACCACCACCAGCAGCAGCGACAACAAGAACCAATCACAGAAACTAAGACTCCGCAAAGCACACACAAGCATCGCACCATGGCAAGGCTCTTGGTGGGGTTGTACAGGTTGGGCGCTGGAGAGTGCTTGCCATACAGTGAGAACTCCAGGTCGCGCGACAGATACTGTGTCTTAGTGACGGTGTGGCGGTCTGCAGTGCCGATGCGCGTCCGAGCCGCCGTCTCTTTGCGTGAGTCAGGCTGTGCAAACGCAGGCGCGCATAGGGCCACAAATAAAAATCAAGGTGCAGGCAGCAGCACTTGACGAGGAGCAGGCTCAATGCCTTGCCAAACACTCTTGAGGCGAAGCAGGCAAGGAGACACCGGGCAGCCATATCTTTCACACTTTTTGGGTGCAGCAACGAAGGACCCCCCCAAAACGGCCCACATTTCCAGGTGCCTTACTGAACCAAGCCGCATCCAGGAACATTGCGTGCACAGCTCCTGCACAGGCCCACCCACAAATGTGTGCCTCACTCTTACTGGGACCAAGGGCCATACTCCAATCTATATTGGTGCCTGTTGAGATCAAGATTCAAGTTGCAGGCCTTTACCTAGACTGCCCTCGTCCGGCAGGACAGCTGTATTACCCTTACTCTTCCTCACCACAACCTGGTTCGTGCTCAATGATGCAAGCAGCGCTAATAAAAGGGTGGGCTTCAAGGATGTGCTTCTCCCAAGGGCCACCCCCGCTGCACCCTGCTGAATCTGAGAGCCCAGGAACAGACCTGCTTGCCAATGGAGGACGCGTTGTGGTAGCTGCCTGGCCCTGGGTCATCGAAGCTTGTGGGCTTCTGGCCGGGCAGCCCTTTGCTAATGTCAGCGCGGTGGGCTTTGCCATGGAAGGAGTACTTTGGGGCATCCCCTAGCCAGCCACTGGCGGGCCTGCGCCCCAGAAGCATGCAGGGCGGTGCGTCAGAGGGCGCAGGGCCTACCCAGCGCGCACTGCTCAGGCGCTCAATTTCCAGGGAAGAGGGCATGCATGGGCTCAATAATGGGCTCAATAACGGGCTCAATAATGGGCTCAATAACGGGGGTCAATAACAGGGGTCAATAACGGGGGTCAATAACAGGGGTCAATAACAGGGGTCAATAACAGGGGTCAATAACAGGGGTCAATAACAGGGGTCAATAACGGGGGTCAATAACAGGGGTCAATAACAGGGGTCAATAACAGGGGTCAATAACGGG
>LKMJ01005651.1_pt1 | contig 11794 bp, 13 predicted proteins | sample 643391 | NCBI WGS metagenome assembly LKMJ01 (sample SAMN04112250, study PRJNA286221) | soda lake metagenome | biome: soda lake; feature: Kulunda Steppe; material: water; isolation source: sample PL-Br10 brine of Picturesque Lake | place: Russia: Kulunda steppe | collected 2010-07
GAACCTCTCCGGAATCGATGTCGGTGTCGCGGATACACCGGATCTGTTGCCGACGATTGCCGTTCTCGGAGCCGCTGCCGAAGGAACGACCCGAATCACAGATTGTGCACACGTTCGGCTCAAGGAGACAGATCGGGTCGCTGCGATGGCATCCGAACTCGAAAAGATGGGGATCAACGTCGACGAGTACGAGGACGAACTGCACGTTCACGGCGGCGAACTCACCGGCGCAACCGTTGAAGGTCATGACGATCACCGCATCATCATGTCACTTGCTGTGGCCGCCCTCGTCGCGGACGGCGAGACGACGATCAAAGGCGCAGACGACGTGGACGTATCGTTCCCGTCGTTTTTCGACGCGTTTTCAGACCTCGGTGTTTCAATCGAAGAGTTATAAGAAAACGAAAACAGGTACGTGTTCACCTACTCGCCCGAACAGTTATCAACGACTCCAAGAAACCGGTAGGCATGCCGACGGTAAACCGGATCAGCGTTCATCCGATCAAATCACTCAACCCGATCGATATCGATATTGCCGATATCGCTCGTGGCGGGTTAGAGTACGACAGGAAGTACGCGATGTTCGATTCGAACGATGAGTACGTCAGCGGAAAGATCAACGATAATGTCTATGGTTTGCGGATGGATTTCGATATCGAAAGCGAAGAAGTCTCGCTTCGAGCTAAAGGCGACGACGAAACACACGTCTTCGATATGGATGCAGAGCGAAGCGACCTCGAAGCGTGGCTTTCGGAGTATTTCGGTGAGGAGATCTCGATCGTCGAGGCGACGGATACCCGATTTACCGGGGTCGCCGGTGGAACCGTTCCCCTCGAGATTTCCGCTCCCGGTCCCTCGGTCGTCAGCACGGAGACATACCGGGAGATCGCCTCGTGGTTCGACGACCTCGAAACGGACGACATTCGAAAGAGGTTCCGATCGAATATCGAGATCGATGGGGTTCCAGCGTTTTGGGAGGATAAGCTGTTCTCGGATAAAGAGCACGTCGTGAAATTCCGCATCGGAGACGTCGCCGTGACTGGCGTGTTACCACTCTCGAGATGTAACGTTCCGACGAAAGACCCCCGTACCGGCGAACAAAATAAAGAGTTCATGGAGACGTTTATCAAAAATCGAGAAGAGAAGTTCCCCGAGTGGGCCGACGCCGAACACCTCGGCCAACATCTTCCGACCCGATCACAACACTACTTTTATTTGACCGTCGTAACCAGAATCCCGACCTCAGAGAACGGCAAAGCAATTCATCTCGGCGATGAAGTCGAGATACTCGGCGAAGAAGCCCTCGTGAAATCGTTGTAGGTGGCGAGTACGCGAGAGCGCGTTTCGCTGAGCAGATTCAACGGACGAGATTGTCGCGATGTTCGAAATGGGACACTCCATGGATAAGGCCCCCGATCCAATTTCGGTATAGCAATATGTAGTTTATATGGGTGGCACAAAACACTGGCGAGCGATTAGGCATGGTAACAAACCTCAGGATTCGTGGGTCAAATTCGAATAACATATTGAACGAGTGATTTGCCAGGCGGAGTGGATCAGAGGATACAGTTTGTGAATACGAGACAACTATAACGTTACACGGGCCCACAAACAGGAGGAAACGCTCACAGAATAGCCAAGTACGACGAAGAGGACAACACCAGCACCACGATATTTCACCCCCGAAACCCGCCCTATGGAGGATAATCCAAATGTTGTACGTCTCCAAGGCAGTTGAGAGGTGGTTCTTCGATAACGGGATACACGATAGCCCCTGAGAAGGAGATAACGAACAACGGGAGACGCTGATGAAAATCGAATGTTTTCCACGTCGTGATAATCAAGATGGGGCAGTGAGATGTACTGTAGCCAAGATTTGACGCGGCAGATATGTGACGTACTCTTTGGTTGTGTATCTCGACCGATCGTGATTGTCGACCCAGTCCGACAAACTGTGAGATATCGAATTAGTCGCCGAATGAGCTACTGGACCCTGTATTAAAACATATAGAGCGAAAAAGGGAGGTGACTTTTATGCAGAGATAACGATAGCACTCTGAGGGCTCAAGTCGGTGACGGTGATAAATTAAACCGAGGGGGTTGAAAACACAGTGGAAACAACACCCCATAGACACTTCCCAGTAATTTCAAAAGCTTGGCAACTACAATGATCCAGACCATAGCTAGCGAGCACGACATTGTCACAGAGATTAGCGTTGAACAAGAATCAACTGCCGTGAGCTGCATCTTAAATCGAGACGGTTGCGAAAAAGCGTCAGACATTATATCGGCACATATAGATTATAGTCCCGATTTTTGATTTAGATATATTGATAAATATGTACATCTCGGCATAAATTGGCATCAGATACAAAGATAAAGACTCTTATCCATCTGTCTGACGTACTTTGATGTATGGTTGGGTCGAAGGGACGAATATGCCAGCCGACGATGAACGCGTCTCGGTACAGACGTATGTCTCCGCGACACAGCGAGATCGATGGCGCGAGGAAGCCGAAGCGATGGACATGTCACAAGCCGAATACGTCCGAACGATGGTACAAGCGGGTCGCCGTGGGTTTGATTTATATACTACCGCTGATTCTTTAAATACTGATTCGAGAAATACCGTCGAAGGCAATATGGAGGGCGTTACCCCTGGGGTTGACGGGCTCAAAGACCGCATCCTCGAGGTTCTTCACGAAGCGGAATTCGCTGATTGGGATGAATTGCTCGCCGGAGTGACGGACGGGATCGAAGATCGCCTCGAGGAAACGCTCGATGAGCTCCAATCGAACGACCGCGTCCGATACAGTGGTCGCCACGGCGGGTATACGGTGGTGAACGATGAGCGCTGAAAAGCGCGGTGTCGAGATCGATCCGGAAGACCCGGTCGAATACTTCCTCCAGGATATGATCTTCCACGGGCGGACGGAACGGACCAGATCCGCCTACGAGCGTGTGCTCCGGGCGTTCGAGTCGTTTCTGCAGACGCGGGGGGAAACGCTAGCGAGCGCCGATCAGCGCACGTGTATGACGTGGGTACATACGCTACGAGACGGGCATGCGGACAGCACGATCGCCACCTATGCGGCCTATGTTCATCGGTTTTATACGTATATGAGCCAGATCGGCGTCTTCGAGACGAATCCGATGGCGCTCGTCACGGAGGAGATGGACGAATCGATACAGACGGATCCAACCCGCCGAGAGATCTCGATCTCACAGATGCGATCTTTCGTTCACGACCTGCATCACCCGTTAGAACGAGCGCTGATCGTGACGCTTTTAAAAACCGGACTCCGTGTTGGAGAGTGTTGTAACCTCGACTTACGCGATGTCTACCTCGCGGATTCACAAGTACAGGCCGCTTTCTCAGCCCCACACCGTGGGGCGTTGGATGGAAGACCCGACTCGATATACGTGCCAAGCGATCCAACGCGAGGGACGGAGTATAACGGAGAGGTGAGAGACGCCTCGAATAAACGGAAGCGGGACACGATACTCCCGATCGATACCGAATTAAAGCAGGTCTTGAAAGTGTGGCTCGCGATCCGACCGGATACGGCATCGAACACAACGCCGCTTTTCGTTTCAACGGACGAATGGGGTCGTCGAATGACGCCGCCGATGGTCAGAAACGTCGTTATGACACGGGCGGGCGAACATGGGTGGTACCGCAAAGGCGGAGACGCGGCGGAGAACGTCACACCCCACTATTTCAGGCACTTTTTCACGACACATCTTCGGGACCGAACCGGTGATCGGGGGGTCGTGAAATATCTCCGTGGGGATGTCGCGACGGACATCATCGATACGTACACCCACAACTGGGGCGATCGTGTTCGGACCGTTTACGAAGAGAACATCTACCAACTTCTGTAACTTCGGCGCGCACCGGACAAAATTTGGTGTTTTCTCGACGGACCACCTGTTCGTGGCCGCACACATAAACCATATAGTGATATATCAAATCTGGTGGAAAATCCGAAAATCCACGTTCGATAAATGCGCTATTAACAGTCACCCACGATGGTGAATATCGGAATAACCACCGCCGATCGGCGGCGTTGCGGTCGTGACGGCGACGTCAAAGCCGGCTGAAAACGCCAGTCCAGAACCGATCCTTCGAGACTGAGAGTTGATGAAAGAGAAACGGAACCACCGTTGCTCGATAAATAATAATGCTTGCGAAGGAATTCAACGTGAGAGTTCATTCCGCACCGTATTGATCGAAGAGTACACACACGAGATGGGAACTTCTGGAAGAGATATCGATGACGATGAGATAGAGCGAAAGCGAAAATGATCCTTCGGCACGGAGCCCCACGTAAATGAGCCACGACATGTACATCGCATGTTAATTCATCAATACGGTGGTGGGGTAACGACGCTTGAAACGTACATAGACCAGTACCAGACTATCACGGATTGAGAACGCTATACAGAACCATACAGCGCATAGACATACTCTCGGTTGGAGGTAGCAAAAATGCCAATTCAAGACCTCGCCCGTGACGACGTTGTCAGCGCTAGCCCAGAGACAGCCGTTCCCGAGCTCGCACAGCAAATGCGAGACGAGGGCGTCGGTAGTGTTGTGATTACGAACGGAAACAGTCCAGTCGGTATCGCAACCGATCGTGATCTTGCCGTGCGAACGTTGGCGGACGAAACCGATCCGGACGAACAGACGGCTGAAGACGTGATGTCGAAAGAGCTGTGTACCGCCGCTCCGGATACTGGATTCTACGAAGCCGCCAGCACGATGAGCGAGAATGGCGTTCGACGGCTCCCGATCTGTGATGAGAACGACGAGCTGGTCGGGATAATCACTGCGGATGATCTGACGGAACTGCTCTCCGAGGAGAGCGAACAGCTCGCGGAAGTGATTCGAGCACAGCGACCATCCTACTGAGAAGAGCCCATCACCCCCTCGGACAATTATTCGATTATTAATCCTCCGTGATGACCGACCGCTCGGTGCGCTTGGCAGTAATACACCGCAACACCGCTCTCCTCGAAGGTATACGACCAGGTGTGACCGGCATCCCCGATGAGGTCTCCGCTCGAGAATTCGAAATCAGAACCGATCTGCGATTCACTGATGACGTTGTGTCGACCGCCTCGACCGGTCCATTCCCAGATGACCGTTGTGTCCACCGAAATTTTCGCTGCCGGAGGATCATATGCTAACCCGTCCTCTCCAGCGCCGACAGCGATCGTGATTTCCGCAACGTCCGTCATATCGACGATGGTTCCATCATAAAGATTAGCGTCGTTCTCCGTGAGATACGAATCGATCCGTGACGTGGGGTCGTCCGGATCATCCGGAGGTTCATCATCGGGTTCGTCATTGTTACAGCCTGCGGTGAGAGCGGTCACCGAACAGGCGATTGCCCCACGGACGAACCGTCGACGAGTTGGTTGCATAGACTATCTTCGAGCTCCCAAACGAGTAATGATATGGCCGTTACCATCGACTGAGAGAGTCTGGATTCCGATACCGCTACACGACGAGGATCGGCCGGCCGACCGTCCGAACGACTCGATCAGTCACGCTTCCGATGGTCTCGGTTTCAGTGTGCGATTGGCCTTGGTATCCGAGAACGACGAGATCTGCATCGATACTGTCCGCATAGCGTGTAATCTCTTCGTGCGGCCGACCGTGACAACACCGGCCCGTGAACTCAACGTCGAGTCCATCCGCACGGGTTCGAATATCATCCAGATACTGTTGTCCCCGGTCTTCCATGTCGTTCGTGGCGAGTTCGCTCGTACTGATCGCAGGATCGTCAAACCGAGTCGTATCGACGACGAAGATGCCGTGCAGCACTGCACCATGTGTTTCCGCTTGCTCGAGGGCATGAACGATCGCACGACTTGCGTGTTGGCTTCCATCCGTCGCGACGAGGATCGTGTCGTACATACTAGGAAAAGAACCATAACACAGAAAACGGTCGCTGTAATTATTGCCCGTTGAGAATATCGCGGATCAATCGATGGTGAACGGTTCGGACGTTACAGAGACCGACCGAGGCGGCGAATACGTCAACGTTCACACTGGATGGGTGACTTCCCGGCAACGCGGGCACTCCGCGTACACGCGGGTCGTAACGGTCGTTTCGTATTCGATGAGTATTTGAGCGGAACCGATAGAAGCGCCACAAAACGGACACGAACCGAGCTCGCCACGGTTAGTGTTTGGACACATAATCACTCGGGAGACGTGTTGGTGTCACTCGTCGGCTCTATTCGAACCTCAAACTCAGCAGTGAGTGAAGAGGAATCGAGATCATCTGATGGATCGGTGTGAGCATTCGAACGGGAGTGGTGAAGTTGCTCACCACCATCGGTCGAAAGAACCGGTGGCTGACGCGGATCGTTTTCAGACGAGATAATACATCGGAACGTAACGACGGGAGCGTCAGATTCGGGAATTAAGACTTGGAGGTCACCCGTCGAGAGATGATACTCGCGGCTATTACGGCCTCTCGGCTTTACTCGAATACGTTCATCTAAAAGAGATAGGTCGGAGAGATGGTTCACCTTTCGGTACGCCGTCGCAGTGGGGATATCATGCTCTTCACATAGTTCTGAAACGGTCATCGCCCCATCGGCAGTCGCGATTAAGATCGTTCTGCAGTCGTCATCGGCAAGGGCAGACATGACCGCTTTCGGAGATTCAGCAGTGTAATGTTCGTTGCTCATATTTCATCTCTCTTTTACTCCGTTCATCGGATTTCGAAGATTCGCCAATTCGCCCGTTCTCGACGCACGTACAGTCCAGATTCAACCTCGTCGAATGGTTATTGACGATCGTATAACTCGTCGACGTAAGCATCAAAGGTCGATTGCCACATCTCCAATCACGTTCACGTCGCATATACTGACATGCTGGCGGGAACAGCAGTTAGTTATAAAAGGTCTAACAGTGTGCGGATGGGATAAGCTCGTATTACCTCGGGGAAATCGGGCGGAGGTACGGTTGTGAAGTTACGTTATCGGATGAGCAGAACTCGGGTCGGGGAGCGGAACACGACGGTTTCGGTAACGGTTCCGAGAAGCTGTTGCTCTTCGTCTTTGCGCCCGTGACTTCCGATGATTATTTGATCGACGTTCGACTGTGATGCGAATTCGACGATCGCGCGCCCCGGTTCACCGACCGCCGTCTCCGTCTCGACCGCCCGATCGTATTCGGAAGCCGTTTCAGCGACTTCATCGAACAGCTGTCCGGCGAGCTCTTCGGACCGTTCATACCACTCTTTGGAGCCATGCAACGGTTCAGTATCGAGATCGAACTCGATCGGGTAGCTGTATCCGGCTTGTGTGGGATCGATCACGTGAAGAACGGTAATCGTCGAATCGGGATATTCATCGAGCGCGATCGATAACGCTTGCTTCGAGAGCGGAGAGCCATCCATCGGAACGAGGAGATTTGACGGTTCCATACAATGATATAGCACCAATACACCAAAAAATCGCTCGGGTGTTCCAGCCGTTTGAGATCTCTATCGAATTTCAGCTAATGAGAACGAACTTCGAGATTCATGCCGCTTTGAATCGTAGTCGACGGTATGAATTTCGATGAATTCACCGGCGAGATACAGCATCGATTGGGGCTTCCGGACACGGGGAGAACACTTCGAACCGTGCGAGCGACCCTGATGACACTCGGTGAGCGGATCCCTGAAGGTAATGCCGAAGATCTCGCTGCATCGTTGCCGATCGAGATCAAATGGTACATGACGGGCGCAGTCCACGAGCACGGACAGCGATTCGGCTGGTCCGAATTTGTCGAACGAATCAGCGAGATCACGAAGGCCGATCCAGCAGACGCGGCGTACCATGCGCGGATCGTCATCGATTTCGTTCGGGAGTTAGTACCCGAATCGGATTTTCAGCAACTTCGAGATCAGCTTCCGGAAGAACCCGATGACGAAAATTGGGTGAAGCTGTTCGAGATCGTCGATTCCGGCGGTTGGGATGCGAAATCCTCGGAAACAAAGCATTAGCGCGAAAAGTACACCCCAGAACCGATCGGCACTACGAGGCAGTCCGTTCAAAAAACCAAAGCGTTAGATCGCCGCCTCAGGGGTTCCAACAAGGAGATCAAGGATTTGTTCGACCGCTTCTGTACGTTCCGCAGGGTTCTCTAGAACGACCGTTTCGCTCGGAAAGAGTCGTTCACCGACTTCGAGTCCGTATTCGCGGGCCGTCGAGCCGGTCACCGTGAGATAGATTCCGATACCGACGGCCTCGATCACGGCTTCCTCTTCACGATCGTCCGGATACCGAAAGGTGATGCCGTCCATACAATCGGTTCCGAGAATCGCACGAACCAAACGCTCATACCGCGGGGAAATACAGATCGGTCCCGTGTATTCGCTGAGAAACGTCCGATCGGGGTTTCTCGCGATATCGGGTGTCGAAAGGAGGGTGTGATCGACGGTGTCCCCGAGCCCGCTGACGACACGGACATCAGTGTCGTGTGGATCGATCCGATCGTTGAGTTGATCAAGCGAGCTGAGGGGTTCTCGCTCGATATTTACCACTTCCTCTAAGACGAGGTCTGCGCTATCGAATCCGAGAGGAAATTCGTGTTTTCGAAGCGCCCGAAACGGTTCCTCACGACCGACGAGGTGGAGTTCATGACCGTCCAGCTCGATACGCAACGAGTCGAACACGATCCGTCGTGGAACGTCCGGTCGAGAATCGCGGACCAGCGTGTATTCAGGATCGTATCGACTGGTGTCACTGTAAGCCGCCAGCCGATCGTATACACCGTCTTCGGGGTTTTGGTTTCCCTTCGTGACCGCCTTTTCATATCGCAACGTCGAGATTATCGTATCAGCTACGTCATCGACCCCTGCAACGGTTGCGAGCCGTCCTAACACGACCTCCAATGGTCGCCCCTTTCGCGGAACGGCGACGCGAATCGTCGTCATTATCGAATCGACACGCTCAGTGAATAAAACCGGACTGATTTCGAGCGAGATTAGCTACACCGAATCGGATTTATCGGTATCGTCGGACGGTTCGACATCATCAACGTCCGCCTCTCCGCTCTTTTCAGTATCACTCTCACTGATCCCATCTCCACCCGCATCAACCCCGTCCGTACTCTCATCGCCTTCAACAGAATTTTCGTCCTCAGCGGCGTCAGCATCCTCGGAGTCGGTGGGATTCGTGTCGGCCTCAGTCGAAGACCCTTCCGCGGATCGATTCGAATGACCGCCAGCGAGGCCGCCGAGGGCGTTCGTCAATCGGTCACGCATCTCCGCAACCCCCTCGAGCTCGATTGAAAGTCGCTCGAGCTCCGATTCGATCTCCGTTCGAGCGTTTGCCTCGGTTTCGAGGCGTTCCTCAAGGGTTCGTAGATCAGTTCGAATCGTTTCGAGTTCCGAATCGATTCGTTCCTCGATACGCTCATCGATGGCGTCAAGACGCGATTCTAACGCTGAATGGGTGTCCTTGAGTTGCGCTTCGAGATCTTCGAGACGGTCGGCGACTTCCTCGTGGCCTTCTTTTGCCTCAGCGATCAGCGTCTGTGCATCGCCTTCTTCGTCCAAAAACGCCTCGAACGCGTTTGAATACGCCTCTAGATCCGCCACCTCGGATTGAAGATGCTCAATCCGTGCCTCGACGCTTGCGCTCGCCAGATCAACTCCAAGCGCGTCTCGAAGTGCCATGAGGTCATCATCGTCGAGATCACCATCACGTATCTCTGCAGCGAGTGCTGCAACAACCGAATCGTGTTCAGCTACAACGGCCGAACCGGTTTCATGTAGTTCGAGTTCCTCGACCTCGGTCGATTCACCATCTTCGTCCCCATCTGTCGATAGTGCTGCATCCGCTGGTTCGGACGTATCAATCGAACCTATCGCATCTACGTCCTCGTTGGCGGCGATATCCGAAGTATCGGTTTCCTCGTCTGCCGCATGTTCTCCGTTCGCCGCATCGGACGGTGAATCTGCGTCGTTCTCGTCCGAATCGGATCGTTCGTCCGTATCGTCCTCGGTCTGTAGCAGATCTCCGAGCTCTTCGGAATCGAACGCTGAATCAGTTGTATCGTACTCATCCGCAGCGATCGGTTCAACCGATTCGAGTGTCGGTTCGGTCATGAACTTCGTTGCGTCATCTGCGTCACCGCCGCGTAGCCCGTAAACGGTCGTATACGTCTCATCCGGCGCGAGATCTCGTCGAAAGAGTAGTGTTCCGTCATCGACATCCCAAAACTCCGCACCGTATTTCGGGTGAAATCCGATGTTCTCTGGAGCGGTGTCGTCGGGAAGGGATTCGACGAGTAGGATCGAAACTGCGGTCTCGCGTTCGGAACGAACGGTGAATGCGATGGCAGGGACGGGAAAATCGTCCGGTTCGAACGATTTCTCGACGGTCACACCATCACGGACCGTCGTCACAATGTCCTCGGTGTCGGCGTTCGTCATACACAGTAATTTCATCGGTCCCAAATAAAGCTACGCGAGAAGTCGAACGGACAAATCGCGTTCTGGAGGTGGTTAAACGGCCGTTCGATCGCCAATTTCGAGAATTTCAAGCGTTCGCGGATACTCAAACCCGCGGATATGATCTCGAAGCGCACTTGGGTCCGCTGTCAGTCCCTTCCACATATCCCAATGCGTCGGAAGTAAGCGGTCGGGTTTCAGTTGGTTCGCCGCCTCAGCGGCCATGTTTTCATCGGCGTACCACGTCGTATGTGACGGCTCTCGAGTTTCTTTATCGAGGATCATCCCGGAAGATCCGAACGCGACAACGGCGAGGTCGATATCGTATCGCGTTCCGATCGTTTCGAACGAATCGCTCGGACGGGCGTCACCACCGTGGAAGAAGGTCCCCGAATCGTGTTCGATAACGTAGGAGACCGGTGTCTCCGCGTCCGGGTCGTAGGCAGCCTCGACGTGGATCGTCAATGAACCGATCTCAAACGTTTCACCCTCGTGAACGTGCGTTATGGTGTTTTCAGTGAGGTCGTATTCTGTCTCCCACTTCGAAGCGATTTCAACGGCTGCCTCGGGACCGTAGAACGTCGCTCCCGTTTCGGCAAGAATCGGCCCTTGTGATGGGCCATGCGTGTGATCGGTGTGCTCGTGCGTGGCAAGCACGGCGTCAGCCTCACGGACGTCTTCCGGTGCGAACGGGATCGGGATCATCCGTACGGTCCGGGGTGGATCACCGGTTCCGAGATACGGATCGATGAATATCGTCGTCCCATCCGCCGCTTTCAATACGAATCCATTGCAGCCGAGATACCATACTGAGAGACCGTCGGGTTCCGCTTCAGCGACAGCGCTCGGAAGCCAATCGTCCCAATCGGAGTGAATCGTCATACTGGTCAGTGCGACGGGTAACCCCAAAAACGTGAGCGATTTACCGAGCAGCTTTCTGAGTGTATCTCAAGTGCGTCGAACCGGTTCATTTCGGGTTGTTCGGGTGCCACCGTGGGCGGAATTCGAATCGTGCTCCGTGTGGCTCGGCGTCGAGGAGCGTTAGTTCCCACCCGTGGGCCTCGGCGACTGCTTCGACGATCGAGAGGCCGATTCCAGTTCCCTGTTCGACCGTCGAATATCCGAACTCGAAGACCTCTTTACGTTCTGATTCCGGGATACCGGGTCCATCGTCTTCGACGTAAAACCCGCGGTGAAGAGGCCCAACGCGGACCGTAACGGTTGACTCATCGAGCATCTCCTCCGGTTCGCAGTCCGCAGACGGTATCTGAGTACCCGACGAAGCGTGCTCAACGCTGTTTCGAAAGAGGTTTTCGAACAGTTGGAGA
>LKMJ01005652.1_pt1 | contig 11794 bp, 15 predicted proteins | sample 643391 | NCBI WGS metagenome assembly LKMJ01 (sample SAMN04112250, study PRJNA286221) | soda lake metagenome | biome: soda lake; feature: Kulunda Steppe; material: water; isolation source: sample PL-Br10 brine of Picturesque Lake | place: Russia: Kulunda steppe | collected 2010-07
ACACACACACACACACACACACATACACGCGCGCGCGTGCGCGCACACGCACAGGTCCATGACAATGAAAGAGTGTATATGCATACATGACGCACTAGATACAACAAGTGCACACGCGTTTTAATGGCTCAGGCATAAAGCTTGCGCACGGAACTCAGCAGCAAGGGCATGGTTGCATGTGCCCCAGTGGCTGCAGTGTGCATATGCCTACCTCTGCCGCCAGAACAGCCGTGAAATAGGCAAACAGCAGGTTCTGCTCTGACACTGGGAGTCCAAGCAGGCGATTCAGGAAGCGCTTGACGTCCCCACTCTTCCCATCCTGTTTGCCCGCTTTGCCTGAGCCTGCATGGCACGCATGCAGCACGGAGGTCCCCAGTGTGCAATGGCGTTCTTGGCTTAGGCTGTGCGCAAGGGCCTGGTTTTGCAAGGAAGTGCAGGGACCCCCTGCTAGTGGCCGCAACCAGGCAGGCTGCCATCAGGCAGGCAGGATGGGAAAAGAGGCACACTGTGTTCAGATTCTTATCAGGGGGCTTGAGGATGTTTACAACGAACAGGACAGTGGGTGTAGCAGACACTCCAGGTCTCACCTAGGAGTTGATCCCGGACCTGATGCAAATGGCCATAAATGGGTGGCAGGCTAGCTTTAAACGGGCGTCAGGCTAGCTTCAATAGGCATCAGGCTGTCTGTAAATAGGTAGCAGGCTATCCATGAACAGGTAGCAGGTTGGCCGCGATCAGGCAGGCCAGCAGGCCAAAAGCAGGCAGACAGGCTGGCTGCATCCAGGAAACCAGGCCATCCAACCTCACCTTTGTCCCGCCCCCTCCCATTTGCTGGGGCTGCAAGCTCCATCTCCTCAGCAACCGTGTCCTTGCGTGAGGAAGACACGTCCGCATCCATGATCTCTACGTACTGGCGCAGCTGCACAGGACAGCAGTAGCAGCAGCCATGCGCATGCTCATGATCGGTCGTGCATTTGGTCCATGGGATCTTGCAGATGTGAATGCTTCCTCAGGATTTTCTAGCTTAATGCATCTTGTCCGTGGGTGCCATGCTTGGGCAAGTTTGCCTTTTTTCCCCAGGCTTCCTAACCTGTGCATTGGGTTCATAGTTGCTGTATTTTGACAGATGGTTGCCTGTTTCCCTTAGAGCTTCTCGCTTTGTATATTAGGTCTATGGGTGCTGCGCCTTAACGGCTTTGCCTTTTTCCCATAGATTTTTCAGGTTGGTGCAGATACATGGAAGCTGCATTTGGACAGGTTTGCTTATTTATTTTACTTTTCTAAGATTAGTGCATCGTGTCCATGGGTGCTGTGTCCGGACAGTTTTGCCTATTTTTCAAAGTTCTTTTAGGTTAGTTTGTCTGGACAGGTTTGCTTGTTCTGAAAAGGTATCTATAATAGGTTTCCGCATCTGGTCCATGGGTGCTGTGTCTGGACAGGTTGTTCTGGTTTAAGGGACACTAGCTGCTGATCTGCAGTAGTCTTCATGCAGGGGCCCAAGGCAAGAGCATCATCCCATGACACGCACATTGTGCCCGAGGGAGAGAAATGACAACGCATCAGCAAAATGATTGAGGCACTCAGAGGGGGCGTATGGCATTGTCATCCTTTTCAGTCATTGAACTCCCAAGCATGAATGGTGGCAAACCTGCTTGTGTAGAAGGGTGATGCGGTCAGCACGCAGCTCGGGATCATCAACGCGTGCAAGTGCCTCTGCTTCAGCATCCTGGACATGGGCATATGGTGCACATGCACAACATCATGCCTTTAAACTTGATCATTGATAGTTTGCACGTGCCCATGAATGCGAGTGCGTGTGCCTGTCTGGGATTCTTCAAGTGCTTGTTTACACGGGACACTTGTAATCCTAGTGCTCGAGACCCAAAAGAGCAACAAAATTGCCAATCCGAAAATGGAGGCACACAAAGCATCATGTGTGACCTAGTACCAGAACTTACACTCCCTGTAAGTGAATAGGAGGCAAGGCTGTCTTGCCAACCGGGTCAATGGCCAAAACAGAACTTTTGAGGCACACAGTACTCTGAAACTCACGTCTATGTCCAGCCTCCCGCCTTTCACAAACTCTTTCAAGATGGCGATCATATCAGTGCCCTGGGAATGAAGCAAGTACATCAGCAGCACCAGACATGCTTGGGGCAGAGGAAAAACAAAGTAGGAGAAAGTGCATATTCTTGGTTCTTCGCTGGTGAGAAGGTCTTCCAAGCCTCCCATACAATGCTCACTAAAGCCCTTGCACATGCAATTCAGACGTGCCCTTGTCTCACTGTGCAATTCAGACGTCTCATAGGTCACTGTGCGCATCTCACAGGTCATTGCGCAATTCAGGCGTGCCTTTGTCTCACAGGTCACTGTGCGCATTAGGGGTACAAGTTTGATGGAAGTTTGAGGTCAGGATTGAGGGCGCTCACCAAGATCTAAAGTTGCTGCTTGCACAATAGCCTCAAGTAACTAACTTAAAGCTTCAAATTCATGTAATGTTATGCTCTTGCAGGCTATCACTCTGACAGCTTTGTCATGCGACACATCAAAAATCAAGGTCTAAGAGAGCCATTTTGTGGTTTGCTTTCATGGCAGCGACATCACAGTTTACATGCGCTCACGGGGGGCAATGACGGGCTCTCCACCACAATGTGGTCGTACATACGCCGCAAGGACCTGCAGCAGTGTCCAAGCGTGTGCATGTGTGTGTATGTGTCAGATGGTGCTTGTGCATGTGTGCGCAGGCGTGGGATGTGACCAGATGATCCAAGCGTGTGCATGTGCGCGTAGTTATGAACCATACAAGAAGAAATAGCAAACTTAAAACTAGGCAGTGCAAACACTCCCCCTGCATCATTCAAAGGATAGGAGTGACCTGGGGACCATGCAAGAATTGCCTCCCCTTGCTTGTTATTTGTGGCCCAAGCATGAGTAAGGCGCAGATGGGGCGAGAGCTTGCAAGCAGCAGTGCCAGGGGCGGCCGAGTCAAGAGTGAGCACTTCAATCAGAGATGCTACCACACTCTGTGGGGGATCTAAAGCAATAGAGATTGGAGCTTTGAGCGCGGGAGCAGCTCTTGCCAGGCGCACAAAAGGGCACGGGTCCACCGGCAGAGCGCCACCCTGTCAGAGCCTCCATGCATGATGGGAGCGTCTGGCCAGCAGCAAGGGCATGGGCAGCTCCTGTGGCCTGGTGAAGGCAAGGTGAGGCATATGTTTTGCTCACCTTCGGCCCAAGGGCGAGTCAAAGTTCTGCTCCGACAGGTCCACCCCTGCGCGGTGAGGAGGCCAGCCTTGGCCTTTTCTGTGCACTGAGGGGCATTGATGGCAGCCTCCGGCAAGTCATTTGAACCACCTCCCAGTTAACAGCCTTTTGTCATGTTACACAAAGCAGAACGGTCATTTCTAGGGGGCTCAGAAGCGCTTTGTGCGACTTCATCATCCCACTGGTTGTCTTTCAAGTGGCACAAAAGCAAGGCAAACACTGTTTTCTCTGGCCCATGGCGTGCACACACAGGGTGCTGCTCTAGGCCTGGAGCAGAGTGGCGGGGCTTGCCGGGGAGAACAAGAGACCTCCCAAATGTGCGGGCGAGGCTGCACACCTGCACAGGTATGCGCTGCACCGAACGCCCAAGTGACACACAGCAAGCAGCTGCCGCGTGCCGGAGGACCTGCACGTCCACCTGGCGTCAGGCAGTCCTGAAAGAGGCTGCTGCCTGCTGCCTGCTGCTGCTGCTGCTGCTGATGATGATGATGATGATGACGACTATGCACACAACCGCACCTGAGGCGGCGCGCCTGTCCCCCCGCGTGAGGGCGCCCAAGGACTGCAGCCTCCGCGCGACAGCCGCAGCAAAGCGCTTCTCGCCGCCTATGGCAGTGCTGATCAGTCTGCGCAGGCACAGGGCACAGGGTAAATTCACAAAGTCTCACAGAAGCACAACAAACCAGACACACGCACACGTGGGTGCTTGGTTACACGCATGGCGCAGAGCTGCAGTGTGGAATGAGCTGATGCCCACAGCAAACATTCGGTGGGGGAGCGCATGCGCGTGCGCACCTGCACATGCATGTGTGCACACCTTTGCGTGCACCTGCATGAGCACAGTTACACCTGTGATGGAATGGAGGAAGTTCATCACGCAGAGCGTGGACGACCAAGTGCAGCAGCTGGGCGGGCTAGCAGTGCTCACACACGTACCGGTCCCAACTGAATCAACAAGGCATCAAGTGGGTCTGCGCTAGCGGCAAGTGGGTGTGCGCTAGCGGCCACAACGCACGCACCGGTACACTGGCGCTGAGACCTGGTTGGAGCGGTGGGTGCGGCCAAGCTGCTGTATCGCTTTGTCCGCGGACCTGGGGGCAATACGAGCACCGCACAGCAGCAGCGTTGGATGCCGGAGGCGCAGCCGAGTGGTGCAAGCCATGCAAGGATTGTTCTGGCTGCCATGCAAGGATTGTTCTGGCTGCCATGCAAGTACGTTGTGGTGCATGCCATGCAAGGATTGTTCTGGCTGCCATGCAAGTACGTTGTGGTGCATGCCATGCAAGGATTGTTCTGGCTGCAATGCGAGGATTGTTCTGGCTGCCATGCAAGTACATTGTGATGCATACCATGCAAGTACGTTGTGGTGCATGCCATGCAAGGATTGTTCTGGCTGCCATGCAAGTACATTGTGATTGTATGTGCCAAGTAGGCCTGTGGCAGCTGCACACGTCGTGTAGGCCTGTTGCGGCGGAGCACGCCGCGAGAGCCACGCGAAGCAAAGGTGAATGCATGGAGTGCCCCGCCAGAACGCAAGTTGCCCAAGGCCACCAGCGCACCGCCAGTGCACAGACATTCATTCTGCATGTGTGCCCAGAAAGCGTGTAGGCATACACAGGGTACCCTTGCATGCGCGTGCGCGTGTGTGTGCAAGCTCTCGCAGGCCTGCCTGCCACTTTTACAACAGTCCAGCGGCTCAGAGGCCCATGCAGGCTGCTCACCAGGGCAGCTCGATCGTGAGGTGCAAGCGGCGCTTGGGGGCCGATGAGTCCCTTGACGCGTGCAGGCTGATGCCTGTGGACGCCGCGTCGCTGATGACCGCCACATTGCGCGTGCCGTTCATGAAGTGGCCGCGCTCGACCACTGCGTGTGCGCACGCAGGGGCGGGGTGGGGGGAAAGGGGGGTGGGGGTGGCTTGTGCATGTGCATGTGCCCATGTGCCCATGTGCCTGTCTGTGCAACACTGGTGCGCCCTCACAAGGCAGGCGCCCTCCACCGCTGCACGCCTGCTCCGCTGCGTGTGCTTCGATGAGCAAGTCAAGGGCAGGTGCCCCTCCAAGCGGCGCATGCAGCAGCTTGGCAACAGGCTTTGGCAGCATCTTGCACGCTGCGACGGCTGTGCACGACCAGCATTGGAGAGGTGGGGCTTGATGGTATCGGAGCCGATGCATGCCATGCATTGATGTGGGTGTTAAGGAGTCGAGTCACAAACATGGATGGAGCGGGTGATGATACTGACCAAGAGTGAGCTCTTCACAGATATGCAGGGGGCTGTGGCTTTGTGTGTGAGGTGGGCACCATGGAAGGAGTTGGCAGGGCGGTGAATCATCGCATGGCTGGGCAGCCTTCCAGCCGTATTGCCTTCACCCCTCACTGTTCAGGCTATTCATGGCGTTGCTGTCAGGTTTGGATCGCAGCTTACACACACACACAGCCGCTATGGACAGGGTGGTTCATGCACACACACTGTTCAGGCTGTTCGTGGCACCGTGGTTCATGCGCGCACACACCGTTCAGGCTGTCCATGGCGTTGCTGTCAGGCTTGGCTCGCAGCTCATACACGTAGCCGCCATGGACAGGGTCTCTTACAATCCGTCCTCGCCTGCCCGTCATTTCAGCCACCTGCTCCAAGATGCGTCAAGAGGCGATTGCAATGTGCCTGGTTTGAGGTAATTGACAACACACACGCTTCAACGCGCACAAGTCTGGGACCATCAGGGCAATTTCATGACGCACAATAATTGAGCGACACAGGCAGCCTTGGTGTAGCACATGCACACCTGCACTCTTGCAGTCAATGGCGCCACCCACCAGCAAGCTCCTCAGCAAATGCCATACATTCTGATTGATACACGCGCCCACACTCTCTTGCTGTGAGAAAAGAATGGGAAAACAACATGGGCAACTAACATACTCCCCACTCCCCACATCAACGGAGGAAACGGGGCCACCTTTTGGGTCAAAAGGCACCGTTTGTCCACTTGCCACCTTTTGGGTCAAAAGGCACCGTTTGTCCACTTTTGCCATTTCAAAAGGCACTGTTTGTCCACTTGCCACCTTTTGGGTCAAAAGGCACTGTTTGTCCACTTGCCATTTCAAAAGGCACTGTTTGTCCACTTGCCATTTCAAAAGGCACTGTTTGTCCACTTGCCATTTCAAAAGGCACCGTTTGTCCACTTGCCATTTCAAAAGGCACTGTTTGTCCACTTGCCACCTTTTGGGTCAAAAGGCACTGTTTGTCCACTTTTGCCATTTCAAAAGGCACTGTTTGTCCACTTGCCACCTTTTGGGTCAAAAGGCACTGTTTGTCCACTTGCCTTTTCAAAAGGCACCGTTTGTCCACTTGCCTTTTCAAAAGGCACTGTTTGTCCACTTGCCACCTTGGGTCAAAAGGCACTGTTTGTCCACTTGCCTTTTCAAAAGGCACTGTTTGTCCACTTGCCTTTTCAAAAGGCACTGTTTGTCCACTTGCCACCTTTTGGGTCAAAAGGCACTGTTTGTCCACTTGCCTTTTCAAAAGGCACCGTTTGTCCACTTGCCATTTGAATCATGGGCCCCCCTCCCCCCGACCTAGCTGACGCAGGGCAGCAAGCAAAGCTGCCGCATCAAGCACTCCCCCATGTGGAAATCAAGGCAGAACACGCACTTGGCCGGGCCCGCCCAGCTCATCCACGATCTCATCCAGGAAATTGGGGGGCAGGTCCAGCTGCTGGATTGCCTCAAAGAGCTCCTGCGCATGCACACACGTAGCCAGCATGTGTGGGGGTGCTCCACCCACCCTTACAAAGCGCAGCACACCTCGAAGCCAAGCCCAGTGCGACGCCGTGCACCCACTCCCACAACACACATAACATGCGCACAACACACACAACACGCGCACAACATGGTGCACCCCACCTCTTGGATGGATTTGCACTCCTTGGCCACACTCAGCCGCTGCGTCATGTCTTCCCCCCCTTCTTCAGCTGCTCCCCGCCCAGTGCGCGCAGGGCCCGTGCTGCCAGCCCCCGCAGCAGTTGCAGCAGCGGCAGCAGCAGCCTCCAGGGTGTCTGACATGTTGCCGCTCTCATGCGCCTCTTCATGGTCTGCCGGGCACGCACGAGGTGTGTTGAGTTGAAGCAGAAGTTACATACGACCAACCAGAGGTCATGTGGCCACACGCTTGGAGTTCCGCGGCACACGCGGGAATGCGGTGTGCATGGCCTGCTGCTGCGCCTCCGGCTGGCTTTGCAGCGCAAAACACGCGCATTGCTGCTGTTCCTGGGGACAATGAGCCGCTCAAGAGGAGGGCCACACACGGCATGCGTGCCAAGCAGCGGGGCACGTAGGTACCCTTTAATGGCTCTAACATATGCTTGTGCTTCATCACACATGATGCGGCCTGAGGAGTACCAACAGAGGGTGCTGCCTGAGGCATATAAGCACCAGACAGCACCTTCATGGGCTGCCGCACACGGCTGCTCACGGCACAGGCAAGCGCCTTACAATCCATGGACCGTGCACCGCAAGCACTTGAAGGCAAATCCTCACAGCTCAAGCAGGAGCAGCAGCACACCCTTCAGCCACTGTAGCGGTCGAGCGCACCTGCATGAATGCCGCTGCCTCTGCTACTGCTGAGGGGCACGTGGGTGCGCACAAAGCGCACGAGCATCTCCTTGGTCGTGCTCACCAAGCCCGGCACAGGCCCTGGCTCCAGCCCCAAGGACGCGTCGGCCGCCTCGCCTGCCCGCACACAGCACGCACAGCGTTTTGCGTGCGCTGCACATAAGCTGCTTTGCGTACACTGTGCAGCTGGGGCTGCAGGCACGCAAGCATACTCGAGGACGCGCGGGATGCTCCCCCAGCCGCGCTAGAAAAGCCATGCTTGACCAGCGCGCCTTGCTCAACCAGCCTTGCTCAACCAGTGCGTCTTGCCCAACCAGCACATTAGGCACGTGCACGCACAGCGCCACCAGATGCAAAACAGTCTGTCAAAGGTCACAGTAGAAGCTGTCACAATAGCAGCTGCGCGGTGTGCATGGTGCTGTCACAGCTAGGACGCAGCAGCATGTGAGCACGCGTCCAATGGGCACTGCCCTTTTCAAGGCCTCAATGCTGCCGGCGGTGCACTAGCCCTCTGGAAGCGTGCTCCGGCAGCCGCATGCTCTGTGACAGCCAACTGCACCCTAGCGGCTGTGTGTGCTGTAACAGCTTACTGCACTCTAGCAGGCAGGGGTGCTGTGACAGGGAATTGCACTCTAGCAAGCGTGTATGCTCTGACAGTCAACTGCGCTCTAGCAGCTGTGTGTGCTGTGACAGTTGTGTTTCACGCCCTTCCAGCTTCACAGGTATGTGAATAAAGTCCAAGCGCTGCGCCGTCCAAAGCGCATGATCACAGACGCATGTGCGCGCAATCACAAATTGATCAGCATGTGCAGCCTCCAAAGGTGCACTGTGCAGGGGCATTTGGACACCAGCTTTCTTCCAGCGACAGGGTAAACGGTTTGACAGGCAGACATTGATCTTGATGAACAACAGATTGATCTCGATGAGCAACAGAGGTTGTGCTGCACCAGATCGATCCCAGTGAGCAACTGAGCTTGTGCTGCACCTGTGCTTTGGAGGCCGATCACCACGCAGTAGCCTTGCTCCAGCGCTTGCTTGGCCTCTGCCACAACGCGGGGCACCTGGAGCACAAGTGCGCAACTTCCCATGCATGATGCAACAGGCCTGAGCACGCGATGGTGTGTGCATGTCACGCCAGAGCAGCTAGAACCTGAGCGTGTGCATTGGGGGGGAGGGGGAATCACGCCTGGGCAGCTCGCAAAAGATGAGCGCCCCGTGGGCCTAAGTATGTGCATGTGCATTGGCGTGGGGTTCGATCATGCCTGAGCAGCTCGCAAAAGATGAGGGGGGTGGGCCTGAGCATGGGCACGCGGCAATCACCTTGAGGGTGAGGCAGACAGACAGACAAGTAGACAAGCAGACAGACAGACAAGCAGACAGGCAGACAAGCAGACAAGCAGACAGACACACAGGCACACAAGCTGTCTAGGGGGCTTTCCGGTCGTTGTGACTCACAGGCGGGTCACGGCAGCTGCAGCAGCGAGGTGCCAGCGCAGGGTCACCCCACCTTAAGGGACACGCACAGCAGCTTGAAGAAGCGCTGCATGGTGGCCCAGTACGTCTTCATCACATCCCTGGGGCTGGTGCCAGTGAGCACCATGGCCGCGTGCAGGCCGCTCTTGATCTTGGCCCAGACAGCCACAGCGGCATCATACATGCTGATCTGTTGGGCGGGCGGGTGGGGATGGGGGAGGATGCATGTGTGTGCTTGTGCATGTGCATGTGCGTCTGTGTATGTTTGTGTGTATGTATGTGTGTGTAAATGTGTGTGCATGCGTGCGTGCGCACACAGGATGAGGTGGGCGGTCGGGGGCAGTTGACCATGTTGTCTAACAAATTTATCTGTCAGCATCATTTGGGCAAGTCTGTGCTTGCATGCACACAGTGTTGCGGCAGCATATGGTTTGCAAGGTCATACACCCGCAATGATGTGATAAAGCAGTTGAGAAGTCATCAATGATGTGTGAGCAGATAACTAGACCAGGACACTGTTATTGGTGACAGGGGGGAGATGCTACAACAGTCTCACCTTGCCAAAATTTGTAATAGTCACAAACACCTGTCCGCATCCTAAAATTTGCCACTTTATGCAGTTGAGCTTAACAAATGCAAGATGCGCTCACGGTCTGACTTGCCAATTGTCATAAAACTCACCTGCTCAGGTGTGAGCTCACACTCGATTTCACTGAACTCTGCGTCTTTGAAAGAAAGACCCCGTGCAACATACTTGCCCCTGAAATTTCAGCATGGCAAGCACAACACAATTGATGAGTAACGCCATTGGACCTAAGTCCACCTTTGCTGCACTGCCCAAAGTACCCACCAGCATGAGTTTGCTTAGCTATGGAACGCAATCCACAAAGTGTGACACGTGTGAACAGAGACATACTTGCATTCCAGGTCCTGGGCAGCTGCATGAAGCTAATCAGAAAATGACCGGATGAGCAAGCCTAACATAGGAGCTCATTCACTCACTCAGCCTTCATTTCCATGGCCAGGAGCTCTAAGAAGCTGATGCCTGCACAAGGGAAGGGCATGTATCCATGATCGGTTTTGCAAAAGTCCCTCAAGCACAAGCTGTTACATTTCAGCATGAAGTAGATATGTTGTGTTCAGTGTGATTGGTAGGGTGCACGCATGCCTTGAGCACTTAAATTAAGCCAGTATCTGCACAATACTACAGTTTCTGTGCGTATGAGACACGGATACCTTGAAAAGGCACTCATGCGGTGTACCAGCATGAATAAACTTACATGCGGTGTAACAGTATGAATAAACTTACATGCGGTGTAACAGTATGAATAAACTTACATGCGGTGTACGAGCATGAATAAACTTACATGCGGTGTACCACCACTTACATGCGGTGTACGAGCATGAATAAACTTACATGCGGTGTACCACCACTTACATGCGGTGTACCAGCATGAATATACTTACATGCGGTGTACCAGCATGAATAAACTAAGGCAATTGCCATGAGCTACATCACTCATTGTCATGCATGCGCATCCTGTTGCCTCATCCACGCCCAAACACTCAATCGAAGGAATTTTTGCAGTCCACATGGCTTAGGATACCCTATCGATTATGGTTTTAGGATATCAGCTTACTTTGGTTCTTCATTTGGTCCAGGAACTGCTCAAAATCCTTGAAGGCGGTCCCTGTGGCATAAGGCAGAGGTAGGATTTGTTGATGTCGATTTGATCCAGTGCGAGTCATGCTGGATGACAGTAAGCTGATGGAGGCAATTTATTTGTCCGAGTATGCCGGCTAAGGTGCCAACTTCAAATTGCAGGAGTCCTTGCTGAGCTAAAATGCAGTCTTTGGAGGTACCAGCAATGACCAATACAAGGTGTGCCGAGCACCGCACGCCATGCGAGCCCGGCTGGGCAAGGGCGTCCAGCGGCATGCTGCAGTGCAGTGCGTGCAGTTTATGCAGTGCATGCCGTCCATTGCCATGCGAGCCTGGCCGGGCAAGTGCGGGCTAGTGCATGCAGTGGCACTGCGCAGCTGAGTGCACGCTGCCCAGCACCCCTGCGATCGCAAGCCTCAGGTGCGCACCCTTGAGCTGTAAGCAGCCCTCACACTTTTTTGTGCACCCAAGCAAAGCAGCCCTCTGTACTTTCGAGCGTCAAGCAGCCAGCTGCATTCCTGAGCTGCCTATGCAGGCCGCTCAGTTGCACCCCAGCTGCACCCCCCACTCGAGTTGCACGCCTGATCGCTCAAGTTGACCCTAAAGAACTCACCAGGGCCCCAGAGGGCCATGCGGTCCATGTAGGCCATGTTGGCCACCTGCGTCCAGGTGCCGGGTGCAACGGATTGGTGCTCTGGTGCTCTGGTGCGTCCAGGTGTTGGGTGCAACGGATTGGTGCTCTGGTGCTCTGGTGCGTCCAGGTGTTGGGTGCAACGGATTGGTGCTCTG
>LKMJ01005653.1_pt1 | contig 11793 bp, 10 predicted proteins | sample 643391 | NCBI WGS metagenome assembly LKMJ01 (sample SAMN04112250, study PRJNA286221) | soda lake metagenome | biome: soda lake; feature: Kulunda Steppe; material: water; isolation source: sample PL-Br10 brine of Picturesque Lake | place: Russia: Kulunda steppe | collected 2010-07
AAGGCAGATGTCAGGAAAGCAGGTGTCAGTAGCGAAGAGAAACGCTGGCGTAGGTCGGCTCACCACGAGCCTGGTCGAGGGCCATGACGGCCGACGAGATCGGCTCGGCCGGATAGGCCTCGAACGACAGCAGTTCCAGGTTGGCTCCCAGCTGCTCACACGGCGGTGGTACAGGCAGCCTGACCGGACTCGCGCCCAGCCGTTCGTCTCGAGGCGGCTGACCGAAGAACTCCCGGTAGCATTTCGAGAAGTGCGGGGTGGAGACGAAGCCACAGGCCGACGCCACCTCGATGATCGATATCGAGGTCTGTTTGAGCAGCTGTCGGGCGCGGGTCAGCCGCAGCTTGAGGTAGTAGCGCGACGGCGAGCAGAGCAGATATTTCTGGAATAGACGCTCCAGCTGGCGACGCGACACGCCGACATAGGCCGCCAGTTCCTCGAGCTCGATGGGCTCCTCGAGGTTGGCCTCCATCAGCGCCACGATCTCCAGCAGCTTGGGCTGGGTCGTGCCGAGGATATGCTTGAGGGGCACCCGCTGGAGGTCCTGCTCCCCGCGCACACGGTCGCAGATGAACATCTCGGAGATCCCCGCCGAGAGCTCTCGGCCATGATCACGACCGATCAGCGTGAGCATCATGTCCAGAGGGGCGGTGCCTCCCGAGGCAGTCGACCTGTCGCGGTCGATGGAGAATAACCGTGTGGTCAGCAGGGCACGGGGAAAGGACTCCTGCATGGCGGCCAGGCACTCCCAGTGGACGCTGGTCTCGTAGCCATCCAGGAGCCCCGCCTTGGCCAGCGCCCAGCTGCCGGTGCAGATGCCCCCCAGTCGACGGGAGAGGCGTGCCTGCCCCTGCAGCCAGATGACATGCTCGCGCTGAACGGCGCGCGCCGGCCCGACTCCGCCGCACACCACCACCATGTCCAGCGCCAGCGGCACCGTTATCGCCGCATCCGGCGTGACCTTTAGGCCATCGCTGGCGGAGATGGGCTCGCCGTCGAGGCTCAGGGTGAACCAGCGGTAGAGCTCCCGACCGGCCAACTGGTTGGCCATGCGCAAGGGCTCAATGGCCGAGGCCAGGGAGAAGAGGGTGAAATTTTCCAGCAGCAGAAAGCCGATAGCCTGGGGAACGGCCGGCTTCTGCGGCGCCTGGGAGCGGGTCATCATGGCGAGGCTCCTTTACGGGGTCGTACTCGAGTTGTTGTTATGTTCGCATCAGGACGCCCACCGATATCCGGCTGTCGCGATCAGACAAGTCTGTTCCGATAGTCACCGCAAAGCGTCGCGATCTGACATGTCAGAATTGCACACCCGTGGGCGGGGAGCGAATGAATCACGACCATCCCGTCGCTTTCAGGGGGGCGAGATGTCGCTCATAGGCATGGTCGGATAAATCATTGTCGGCGGAAGCCCGCCAGGCCTTCCGGGATCGTCATTCGAGGGAAGGTTCGGGCATGCTGGCCGGCACTCGACAAGCGCACCGGCGCTGGCTAGCCGCCGGTCATGTTCATGAAGCGCACCACCTGGACGTCGCCATCGGTGGTGAAGTGGTGACGCTCGGGCTTCTTCGTCATGGCGGCGACGATGGTGGCCTTGAGGCGCTCGGTGTCGCCGGGGTGGCGGCGCAGCACGGCGCGCAGGTCCACCGAGTGCTCGTTGCCGAGGCAGAGCAGCAGGCGGCCCTCGGCGGTGACCCGCACCCGGTTGCAGGCGTCGCAGAAGTTGTGGCTATGGGGCGAGATAAAGCCGATGCGCGAGTCGCTGTCGGCCATGCGGAAGTAGCGCGAGGGGCCCAGGGTGGTCTCGGTGGTAGGCACCAGGGCATGGCGGGATTCGATGATCGCCCGCACCGTGTCGCTTCCGCAGAAGGTGGCGGCGCGGTCGTGGCCGATGGCCTGGCCCAGCGGCATCTCCTCGATGAAGCTGATATCCACCTGCTCGTCACGGGCGAAGTCGACCAGGTCGAGAATCTCGTCGTCGTTGCGGCCCTTGAGGATCACGGCGTTGAGCTTGATGCGCGTGAAGCCAGCCTCACGGGCGGCGCGGATGCCGTCGATGACCCTCGCCAGGTCACCGGTGCGGGTCAGGGCGCGGAAACGTTCCGGGTCCAGGGTATCGAGGCTGATATTGAGGCGCTTGAGCCCCCCGTCGCGCAGCGCGCGTGCGTGCTTGACCAGGCCCGCACCGTTTGTCGTCATGGCGAAGTCGGACAGCCCTTCCATGGCGCCGACCTCCGAGACCAGGGTCTTGATGCCGCGCTTGACCAGCGGCTCGCCCGATGGGGGGCGCGGTCTCGGACCGCATGGGCAACCGGCGCTTCGTGATGCTCTGCTACATGTTCGGCATCGGCATCGGCTTCACCCTGATGGCGATGATGAACGAGACCTGGCCGCTGATCCTGGCTATCGCTATCACGATCTTCACCTCCTTCTTCGTGCAGGGCTCGGAGGGCGCCACCTTCGGCATCATCCCGTCGATCAAGCGCCGCATCACCGGCCAGATCGCCGGCATGGCCGGTGCCTACGGCAACGTGGGGGCGGTGGTCTACCTGACCATCTTCACCTTCGTCACCCCGACCCAGTTCTTCTACATCCTGGCGGCGGGCGCCTTCTTCAGCTGGATCGTCTGCTTCATCTGGCTGAAGGAGCCGGAGAGCGGTTTCGCCGACGAGTACCATATCTCCTCCGTGGACAAGATGATCGAGGAGCAGGAGCTGCTGAAGGCCAAAGGCAAGACCTGAGGTTCCCTTTCTCCCCCTGCACTGCGCCCGGCCCTGCCGGGCGCAGTTGCGTCAGGCCCTCAGAAGCCGCGAATTTGATTTCCGATACCGCCCCGCACCCGATACCGCTCTGGCACCCGACACCCGGGGCCGCGGCCTGGCCATCGGCCTGCTGCTGGTGGGCGCCGGCTACCTGGTGGCCCAGGCGACCTAGCCAGCGAGAGCGTGCCCCGCACCGGGATGCCTGTTATAAGTGAAGGAATAGGCGACACCTATCCCGCCATTCGGCAAGTGACTCAAGCGTACGTAGCTTCTGCACTGGCTCAAAAGCGTCGCCGGGAGATGAACAGGTTATGGCTTCTCAACACCCAGCGACCCCCGGACGCATTGTGGCCATCGGTGGAGCCGAAGACCGGACCTCCGATCTCGAGGTCCTGAAACAGGTCTTCGCCCTGGCCCCCGAGGGCAATAGCGAGGTCGCCGTCATCGCCACGGCGAGCCGCATTCCCGACGAGGTACTGCCCGACTACGAAGCCGCCTTCTCTCGCCTGGGCGCCAGTCGAGTCCACTCCCTGAGCCTCCGCGACCGCCGCGAGGCGGCCGACGCCGACACCATCCGCATGATCGAGCAGAGCGGCGTCATCTTCTTCACCGGCGGCGACCAGCTCCGCCTGACCAACGTGCTGGGTGGCTCAGAGACCATGAAGGCTATCCGCAATCGCCAGAGAGAGGGCGCGGTAGTCGCCGGAACCAGTGCCGGCGCGGCCGCCATGCCGGGCACCATGATCTACAACGGCGCCGCCGCCGATGCCCTGCGCAAGGGCGCCGTCAACTTGACCTTCGGCCTGGGACTCGTCGAGGACATGGTCATCGACAGTCACTTCCTCGAGCGCGGTCGCTTCACGCGCCTGATGGAGGTTGGTGCGAGTAACCCGGAGTATCTGGGCGTAGGGCTGGGCGAGGATGCCGCGGTGATCATTCACCCCCATGGCATTCTCGAGGCCATCGGCCCGGGTCATGTCATCATCATCGACAGCCGCGACCTGGCGAGCTCGAACATCGCCGAGCTGTCCGTTGGCGAGCCGGTGGCCGTCGAGAACATGATTCTGCATGCGCTGGTCAGCGGCCACGGGTTCGACGTCGAGGCTCGACGCTATCTCGTTGCCGACGAACTCAGTGCCATTCTCGCGGAGGGAAGATGAACATTCTCGAGCATCGGGCACTGCGCGGCCCGAACTACTACAGCCGCTACCCGGCGATCTACATGCGCCTGGACATCGGTGATCTCGAGGAGCAGCCGAGCGATACCGTCCCCGGTATCGTCGAGCGCCTCACGGCCCTGCTGCCGACACTGCAGGAGCACCGTTGCTCGGTGGGCCGCCCCGGTGGCTTCCTGGAACGACTGGAGCGGGGCACCTGGGCCGGTCACGTCGTCGAACATGTGGCCATCGAGCTCCAGAACCTGATCGGCTTCTCGGTCGGCTACGGCAAGACCATCGACAGCTACGACACCGGCATCTATAACGTCGTCTATCGCTATCGGGATGAAGCCTGCGGTCTGGCCGCCGGGGTCGAGGCTGTCGACCTGGTCGAGCGGCTGTTCGCCGGCGAGTCGATCGACATGCCGGCCATCATCGACCGCCTCAAGCAGGTGCGCGACGCCCACATGCTGGGGCCCTCCACCGCCGCCATCGTCAACGCCGCCGACCAGCGTGGCATTCCCCATACTCGCTTGAGCGAGGAAAACAGCTACATCCAGTTCGGCCATGGCCATCGGCAGCAACGCATCCAGGCAACGGTGACCGGCCATACGGATCTGATCAGCTTCGGCATCGCCGACGACAAGGCCTGGACCAAGCAACTGCTCGGCGATGCCGGGATCCCGGTACCCCAGGGGCGGGTATGCGACTCCTTCGACGAGGCGCTCGAGGCCGTTAGGGGCATCGGCTATCCCGTCGCGGTAAAACCGCTGATCGGCAATCATGGCCGCGGCGTGAGCACCAATATCGAGGATGAACAGGCGCTGCGTAATGCCTTCGATATTGCCGCCCATCGCAACCCGTCGGTGATCGTGGAGCAGTACATCCGCGGCGAGGATCATCGCCTGCTGGTCATCGATGGCAAGCTGGTTGCCGCCGCGAGGCGTCGCCCGGCCCATGTGGTCGGCAACGGAATCGATACCCTGCAGGCCCTGGTCGACGAGGAGAATCGGGATCCGCGTCGCGGTATCGGCCACGAGAACCTGCTGACCCAGATCCAGATGGATGAGCAGTCGCTGCGGATGATCGGCCAGCAGAACCTGACCCCGCAGAGCATCATCCCGGCCGGCGAGATGGTCTTCCTCAAGCCGACGGCGAACCTGAGCACCGGAGGCACGGCCACGGACGTGACCGACGACGTTCATCCCGAAGTACGCTTCGCCGCGGAGCGCATCGCGCGCCTGGTCGGGCTCGATATCATCGGCATCGACCTGCTGGCCGAGACCCTGACCCGGCCGCTGGAGGAGCAGTCTGCTGCGGTCGTCGAGGTCAATGCCGGCCCCGGCTTTCGCATGCACCTCTCGCCGACCCACGGGCAGGGCCGGGATGTGGGTCGCCCGGTGATCGACATGCTGTTCCCGAACAGCGAAGCCGACGGTCGCATTCCCATCGTTGCGGTGACCGGCACCAACGGCAAGACGACGACGGTGCGCGTGATCTCACACCTGCTGCGCCAGGCGGGACGCAACGTCGGCATGGCCTGTACCGGCGCCATCGAGATCGACAACCACGTCATCATGCGCGGCGACTACAGCGGGCCGCAGGCGGCGGCCATCGTGCTGCGCGAGCCCACGGCCGAGTGCGCCGTGCTCGAAGTGGCCCGCGGCGGCATCATGCGCCGCGGCCTCGGGTTCGACGAGTGCGATGTGGGCGTCTTGCTCAACATCGCCAGCGACCACCTGGGCGAACACGACATCCATACCCTCGATGAACTGGCGCGCTGCAAGACCGTGGTGATCGACGCCGTTCGCCAGGGCGGTACCGCCGTGCTCAATGCCGATGACCCCAGGGTGCTGGCCGGCCAGGAGTGGGCCCGTGGCGATATCATCTTCTTCACCCTGGACCCCGACTCGCATCCCGTCCGCCAGCATGTCCGCAACCAAGGGGTCGCCTTCACGGTCCACAATGAGCGCATCGTGATGCGTCAGGGCCAGATCGAGGCCGAGGTGATCCCGGTGGTGGACGTTCCGATCACCTTCGAGGGACACGCCCGCTTCAATGTCGCCAACGCCCTGGCCGCCAGCGCCGCGGCCTTTGCCCTGGGGCTCTCCATCGCCGATATCCAGATGGGCCTGCAAACCTTCCATCCCACCCCGGGACAGAACCCCGGGCGCACCAACCTCATCGAAGCCGACGGCATCAAGGTCCTCATCGATTACGGGCACAACGTGCCGGCGCTCGAGGCCCTCGCCGAGCTGGTCGGCTGCATTTCGGCCCGGCGCAGGATCAGCGTGGCCAGCGCCCCGGGGAATCGTCGCGACGAAGACCTGTTCACTCTCGGCACCCTCCTCGCCCGGATGCACGATGTCGTCTACATCTACGAGACCGACCCCCGCGGACGCACCATCGGCGAAGCCGCCGGCCTGCTCCGCGACGGCGCCGAATCGGTGGGCGGCGCCTGCCGGGTGGAGATCATCATGGAGGAGGCCCGGGCCGTCGACAGGGCCTTCGATGAAGCGAGCGCAGGCGACCTGCTGGTACTGCTGATCGACGACGTCGAAGGCGCCATCGAGCGCTTCCGGGGTCGGCGCTTCACGCCCACGGCATCGACGGGTCCCAACGGCGAACCGGCATGATGCCTCTCGATGAGCGGGACGCCCCACTGCTGACCCTGCTGCGCGTCGGGCGCATCTTCGCGCCGGAACTCCTCGAGGCCAACGAGATTCTCATCGCCGATGGTCGGATCGCGGCCCTGGGTCGCGACCTCGCCATACCGCAAGGTTGGCCGGTACGCCTGGTGGAGGCTCGCCACCTCACCGCCGTACCCGCCTTCATCGATCAGCATGTGCATGTGACCGGTGGTGGCGGAGAGGGGGGCTGCGGCACCCGCTGTCCGGAGATCACCGCCCGGGAGATCGCCGCCATGGGCATCGGCACCGTGGTGGGTGTGCTGGGCACCGATGGCATCAGCCGCTCACCGGCGGACCTGCTGGCCAAGGTGCGCGGGCTCAGGGCCGAGGGTATCTCGGCCTACATGTACACGGGATCCTACCGCGTGCCCCCCCCGACCCTCACCGGCGACGTACAGCGCGACCTGGCCTGGATTCCCGAGGTCATCGGCCTGGGCGAGATCGCCATCTCGGACCATCGCTCCAGCCAGCCTCGCCAGGACGAGATCGAGCGTCTGGTCAGCGAGGTGCGGGTGGGTGCCATGCTGGCCGGCAAGCTGGGCATCTGCCACTTCCATATCGGCGATGGCAAGCGCGGCCTGGAGCCTTTGCGCCGCCTGCTCACCGAGACCGAGATCCCCGCCGAGCAGGTGATCCCGACACACGTGAATCGACATCGCGACCTGCTCGAGGAGGCCGCCGACTATGCGCTGACCTTCGATGCCAGCGTGGATGTGACCGCCTTCGACGACGCCGACGAGGACGACCTGAGCGGCTTCGGTGCCGTGTCGCGACTGCTCCGGCGCGGCGTCCCGGTCGAGCGCATAACCATGAGCTCCGACTGCAACGGCAGCCTGCCCGAGTTCGACGATCGAGGCACCTATATCGGCATGCGGGTGGCGGGCAACACCACCCTGATCGCGGACTGGCAGCGGCTGGTCCGCGAGGAGGTGCTGCCACTGGAGCAGGCCCTCGGCCTGATCTCGGGAAACGTGGCGCGGGTGCTCGGGCTCGATGCACGTAAAGGCCGCCTGGCCGTCGGCCATGATGCCGACGTGACCCTGCTAGACGACGACCTCCAGCCGCAGCAGACCTTCGTGGCAGGGAAACGCATCTACGCCGTTGACCCTTGACTAACGAAGAGTCTCTTGCCCGGATGAGGGCGGAGGCGGATCACTTCTCGGTGAGGTCCTCGATCCAGGTCAGGGCGGCCACGCCGGTGGGCAGGCCTAGGGTCGGGATGGCCAGCATAGCTACCTGCTTCAGCGCCTCGGGCGATTCGCCCTCCTCCAGGCCGCGACGGGCATGGGAGTGCACGGCCCCTTCGGAGCGAGCCCCCACAGCCAAGGCCAGCTTGACCAGGCGTCGCGTGCGATCATCCAGGGGGCCGGCCTCGGCGCAGGCTTTTCCCAGCTCGGCATAGGCATTCCACACCTCGGGGTACTGCTCGGCCACCTTGCCGGCGCCGGCGGGAAGATCCTGCTTCGACATTTGATACTCCTCATGGGCATTGAATAGAAGAACAGTATAGGACATCCGGCAAAACGTTCGGCTCACGCCAGTCAGGAGAGCGGAGCGATTGAGCGTCGCCAGGACCACCGCGCCTGACCAGGAAGTCGTGCTCGATCATCACGAAGCTCGCTAGCCGTCCTTGCCGTCCGCGCGGGTCGTCAGCAGCGGCACCGTGTAGTGGAACAGGAAGATCAGGTAGGCGATGCACCAGGACAGGATGCTGAGGTTGTAGGTCCAGTGAGTCATCTGGGGAGACATCGCCAGCACCGGCGAGCGCAGCACGGCACCGACGAAGAGCAGCCCGAGCCCAATCCCGATACCCGGTAGGGTACGAATCTCCCGGCCGGTATGGCCCAGCGCCACCCGGGACATCATCGCCAGCATCATGGCGGCGATGCCGCCGATGGCCAGGGCGTGCAGGGCCAGCTCCACCCGGAACAGCCCGGTCTGCGCCAGGGCCCACATTATCAGTCCCAACACGATGAAGGCGTAGCTCAGGTGCAGCCCCCACAGCAGCGGCTCACCCAGGGCACGCCACCCCTCCCAGCGGGCCAGGCGCACGGCATTGGCGGCGGCGGCTACCAGCATAGCCCAGCCCAGCAGCCCCGACGGCAGCTCGACCCTGAGTACCACTGCCAGCTGCAGCAGCACCACGGCGTAGATGGACCACAGCGAGAGTCGCTCGAGCATTGGCCATTCGGCGGGCTTCGGGCGTCCCAGCTTGCGTGAGGTGAAGAAGGGAATCACCCGGCCACCGAGCAGGACCATCAGAGTGGCGATCAGCAGCACCCCCAGGTAGCCACCTTCGCGGATCGGTAGCAGCTGGCCATGCATCACCCCCAGATGCATGGCCAGATTGGCCACTGCCATCAGCAGCAGGATGGGCACGAAGACCAGGTTGTGCCACTGGCGCACCGCCACCACCATTCGCCCCATGGCCAGGGCCGCCAAAGGCAGGAAGGCAAGGTCGATAGCCAGCAGCAGACCGGCAGGCAACCCCATGGGAAAGGCAATCAGCAGCCGGGCGGCCAGCCAGACACCGACCAGCCCCAGCAGAGACGCTCCGCGGAGACTTGGCTGACCGGTCCAGTTCTGAGCTGCGGTGAGCAGAAAGCCCACCGCCACGGCAGCGCCGAAGCCGAAGATCATCTCGTGCTGGTGCCACCACATCAGGCCGCCGTAGGGACGCAGCAGGACATTGCCCTGCCAGAAGGCGAACCACACCGCCAGGGAGAGCACGCTGAACAGCGAGGCCAGCAGGAAGAAGGGGCGGAAGGCGAGCCGGGCGATGGGCGGCCCGACTGGCTCGGGCAGGGGTGACGTCATGGCAGCTCTTCGTGGGTGGCAGGGTCTGCTCGAGGGCAGCGTGCACTCATTGTGCCTCGCCCGGGCCCCCCACAGCCATGACAGGCATCAATAATGCTTCTTATCACGACTCCCGGCAGGCCAGCCCATGCCTCTGGTCCGGCAATCGAATGGCTCAACGGCAACGCCCCCGTGGGTTTCACCCACGGGGGCGTTCTTGCCTGGCGCTGTGGTCCACGTAACGGGTTCATCCGCCGGGATCGTTACCCCGGTCGTAGTGAAACGTCATGAAGACGATGCCCGGCGTCATCACCAGCCGCCAGGCCAGCTCCACCTCGTCATCGAACTGCTCGTCGTAGACTCGAACCGTGTCGATCAGCGTTTCGAGCCAGAGGTCATAGAGCGCCGGGGCGATGTCGAGCTGCGCGCGACTGTGGCTGGCCGCCACCTCCTTCAGGTAGTAGTCGGCATGGCTCGACACGTAAAACGACAGCAGGCGATAGAAGGCCTTCTTCAGCATGGCCCGCTGACGAGCCATGTCGGTATGGCGAAACTTCTCCGCCACCTCCGGTGAGGCCGCGAGGAAGCGATCATAGAAGTCCTCGAAGAACACCTGCCCCCCGACCTCCCGGCTCAGTACCCGCACATAACTCGCATCGAATAGACATTCAATGTCCATGGCCACACCGCTGATGAGCATGCCTGTATCAAGACTAGGCCAGGCGCCAGCGCAGGGCCTCGCCGAATATCCACCTGATGGCCCCGGCGCGACCTGTCTCTCGCCGTCCGTGAATCCCCCTTGCCATGACGCCAGTCAAATGGCCGCGGGGGATAGTCGACTAGCATGGTCGGGTTTTCATCGAGAGGAGGCTCACCATGGAGCTCGTCTGCCCCGCCGGCAACCTGCCCGCCCTGAAGCGCGCCGTGGACGAAGGGGCCGATGCCGTCTACTTCGGCTTCCAGAACAGCACCAACGCCCGCCAGTTCGCCGGTCTCAACTTCACCGACAAGCGCGCCCGCGAGGGTATCGACTATGCCCACGCCCGCGGCAAGCGGGTCTTCTGCGCTATCAACACCTACCCGCAGCCGGACGGCTGGGGCATGTGGACCCGCGCCGTGGATCAGGCCGCCGAGCTGGGCGTCGACGCCCTGATCCTGGCCGACATGGGGCTGCTCGACTACGCCGCTCGCCGCCACCCGGAGCTCGCCCGCCACCTCTCGGTGCAAGGATCGGCGACGAGCCATGAGGCGCTGCGCTTCTATCACGACCAGTTCGGCATCAAGCGCGCCGTGCTGCCCCGGGTGCTCTCCATCACCCAGGTGCGTGACCTGGCAAAGAAAAGCCCGGTGGAGCTGGAGGTGTTCGCCTTCGGCAGCCTCTGCATCATGGCCGAGGGGCGCTGCTACCTCTCGTCGTATCTCACCGGCGAATCGCCCAATACCCGCGGCGTCTGTTCACCCGCGGCCCACGTGCGCTGGGAAGAGACCCCGGAGGGCCTGGAGTCGCGCCTCAACGGCGTGCTCATCGACCGCTACGCCGAGGGCGAGAACGCCGGCTACCCCACCCTCTGCAAGGGGCGCTTCGAGGTCGGCGGCGAGACCTACCACGCCATCGAGGAGCCCACCAGCCTCAACACCCTGGAGCTGCTGCCGGAGCTCGCCGAACTGGGCGTCAGCGCAGTGAAGATCGAGGGCCGCCAGCGCAGCCCGGCCTACGTGTCCAAGGTCGCCGGCATCTGGCGCCAGGCCCTGGACCGCCTGGAGCGAGCGCCTGGCCGCTTCCACGTCGAGCCCGCCTGGATGACCGGCCTTGGCGAGGTCTCCGAAGGCAGCACCACCACCCTGGGCGCCTACGAGCGCCGCTGGAAATAGGAGAGCCCATGTCCGCCACCCCCACGCTCCAGCTGTCGCTCGGCCCGGTGCTCTTCTACTGGACCCGCGAGCACTACGCCGACTTCTATCGCGAGGCCGCCGACTGGCCGGTCGATATCGTCCACCTCGGCGAGTCGGTCTGCTCGCGGCGCCGCGACATGAAGCTCGACGACTGGCTGGGGCTGGGACGCGAGCTGACCCAGAGCGGCAAGCAGGTAGTGCTGTCCAGCCAGGCCCTGATCGAGTCCGAGGCCGACCTGCGCGACCTGCGCAAGCTGTGCGACAACGGCGACTTCCTGGTCGAGGCCAACGACCAGAGCGCCCTGCAGCGCCTCTCGGCGGCGGGCCACCCCTTCGTGGCCGGCGCGTCCCTCAACCTCTACAACCCGGCCACTCTCTCGGTGCTGGCCCGTGTCGGCATGCAGCGCTGGCAGGCCCCGGTGGAGATGTCGAAGGGCGATCTGGCGAGGCTGCTGGCCGACTGCCGCGAGCAGGGGCTGGAGGCGCCCTGCGAAGTGT
>LKMJ01005655.1_pt1 | contig 11791 bp, 19 predicted proteins | sample 643391 | NCBI WGS metagenome assembly LKMJ01 (sample SAMN04112250, study PRJNA286221) | soda lake metagenome | biome: soda lake; feature: Kulunda Steppe; material: water; isolation source: sample PL-Br10 brine of Picturesque Lake | place: Russia: Kulunda steppe | collected 2010-07
CCCAAGGCAATGGGTAATGGTGCAAAAGGTAATGTACACAGCTTTACGCCAAACTCTGCTCCCCCGAGTTACTCCTAAGGCTGTGGTCGTACCTGATAGCATCTCTACCCGAAACGGGTACTTTTCAAGTGTTCTAGCCTTTGTGATGCAGCATTTCTTGCTGGAACTTGACGGTTTGTTCCTTGGACAAGAAGTCGGTGTGTGAATGTCTGAGTTTTTGACTGGAAAATCCCATTTCCCTAGGGATGGGGATATGGCAGGCGGTCACGCGGGATGTCAAGTACACATCCCTCAGTCCGGTTTCAAGATTTATTTGTGTGATGTGTGTGAAGAGCATTGGTCTGTTTTCAAATTGGAGCAAGTTAATGATATAATATAATAAAGAAGCTCAGCAATAGATTGATTGACTGTGAACATGAAACGCTGCAAATGCCCTCCCATGGGTTGCGCATCATCTTAAGATTCACCAGCTTCCCACAATCTTGGGGAAAAAACAAGCTTGACAACTTCAAACGGTACATAAATAGAATGGTGCCAAGCATGGATGATGTGCGCACGTCATGTGTGCACGCACGCAGCGTGCGCACATCTGTGCATGGAGCGCCTGGGCATACCACTGCCCAGAGCATGTTGTGCGTGCAAACACCCAGCAACACATGAGGCAAGCTGCATTGCGCAGTCCAGGCGAAACAGCTGAGCAGAAGGTGCTCGCACGTGCGAGCAGGCTGCATCAAGCATGGAAGGGTAGCATCCCAGGGGGCTGACCTGACTCTCCTGTACCTTGAACAGAATCCTACTCCTCCTTTGACTTCTCTCCTTGACCCTGCTTGTGATGCTGCAATCATCTACTGGCTGACCTGAGAGAAATACTAAATTCAACAGCCCAGCTCTGTGGGAAGATCCCTGGGCAAATTTCTATGACGCACACTGTCCGCAGAGGCCCCGGGGCCCTACTGGCAAATTTTGGAATTTTCAGGGGGTAAGGGAGGAGGGGGGGGGGAGGATCCCTGCCTGGGGATTTTTCACCTTCAGGGCAGGATGAGGGAGCGGTCACACCTGCCGCATCCCTCGCAGGAAAAAATACACGAGTGTGGGCAGAATGCCATCAGGTGTGACCGCCCCCCAACTAGGCATTAATTGCTCCCTGTGTTGGGTGCAACAGTTAGCCAAATTTGACTGAGTGCCTCCCATATTTGCAAGTTGATGCAACAAGAATGTGTGATGTGGCCCTACTGGAGCTTACCCCGCCATACGGCGCATTCTTTACCCGCTAATGCAAGGCGCCGTTCACCCCGTGTTAAATTGTTAATGGGAGGCACAAAAAAGCGCGCTGTGGGGCACTGATGGCAGGTATACAGCAGCAGGGTACCCAGGTGCTCCCTCATGCCGTGTGTTTCAAAAGCGCAATGCACCCCCATTTTGCTACACTTGTGTTGTCTTGACGCAGACGCTATGACGCCCAGCAGGGAATTGCTGAGCGACCTATTTGTCAACCAGAATCTTCCTGTAGAGCACTCATTGTAGCTAAATATTACTATATATTTATCATCAGGGTTGTGAACCCACGCCTAATAATTAATTAATAATTCTGACAATCTAAGCGATACGGTGACGGTGCGGTTCGATAAAAATTGTAAAAACACGGTCAGGAGGGAGAGATGGTGGCAAATCAACCAGTACAGAGGCACCGTCTGCCAGCTTGGCCCTACCAGCATGCTTGCAAAGGCTTGCAGCTTCGATATCAATTGCTTCAAATGTACATATGAAAAGGAAGTCCTGATGCAAAAAATTAGAAAAAAGCATGGTAGGCCTTGGCGGGGTCGAGCCTGCCCTCCCCAAGTAGCCTGCAGGTCAGCTGACAGGCTCTCCCCCATCGGCCAAGTTTGAGGGCTTTCCCCACATCAGGCCTCAGCATAGGTCTACCCACACACGCACAAGCAAGAACATGGAGACAACACCGGGGTGGAGCAAGGGTAAGGGCCATCCCGGGAGCACGGCGCGTATGCTTATGCGCATGCAAGTGAGGCCACTCCTGCCATCCAGGGGCATCCATTGGCTCCTGTAGCTTGGCATGGCACCACGCAGAGGCTACTGGTGCTTGTGCTGTGCATGGTGCAGCAGGGGAGGGGCAAAAGGGGTGCACAGGCTGTTTTTGGTACATGCCCCAAATCCCAGGACTGAACCGTATACCACAAGGATGTAAACAGCACCAGTTTGGGAGGTCCCCACCGGTAAAATTCGGGTATAATTCGCATTTTTACGTATATGTCGTCGAATTCACCTGGCAAAAACAGAAGCAGGGGCAAGAGGGTCTGGGGAAGCCTAACTAGCCCCACAACTTCCATCCAACTGACATATATGGCCATTAAACATAAAAGACCTCCACCTTAGGGCCCTGGGTGGTGCTCTCAGAAGAGGAGGAGGAGGAGGAGGAGGAGGAGGAGGAAGGGGGGGTCCAGCAGTGGGGGGGACTTCAGTGATGAGGATTAGAGAGGAAGTGCTAGAACCGCATTTGATGATATATAAAAATACAGCGACACTGAATAGGAGAGCGTCCCTGAGCAAGGCTGTGGCTGCCAGCCCCCCCCCCTGCACTCTCGAATTTTACAGTATTTTTTTAAGGCAAAACGTTCACAGCGAATTTAAGGCAATTTTTTCCAATACGAAAATTGCGCTGTTTACATCCTTGGTACAACAGACCGTTTTTCACCGTCTGGACGGTCCAAAATTTCAAAAATACGGTAAAAATCAAAGGACGGTGCCGTCCCGTCCTTATTGTACAGCGAACCGTCTACTGTACTTTCACAACCCTGTTTATTATGGAACCAGTTGGTCTGAATGAGGTTTGGGCAAATACCCAGCCTGCCTCTACCCAGCCTGCCTCAGCTCAGCTTGCCCTCTTTCCCCACCAACAGCAGCAGCAGCAGCAGTCGCAGCAGCCACTGCCGCCGCCGCTGCAGCAGCAGCAGCAGCAGCAGCAGCAGCAGACACTTCTCCTGCATCAACAACCCCAGCAGCTGATGCCGCCCATGCAAGCACATCTGTTAGAGAGCAGCAGGGAGGGACTGCAGCATGAGGAGACACTCAGGGGTAGGGTAGGCAGCGCAGTGGGGAAGGGCTGGATGAGGAGCAAGAGCATCAAAAGGGGCGCAAGCTGGGTGACAACAAAAATGTCTGAGTTGGACGGCTTCGTGGATAATGATCGTGGGCTGTGCAAGTGTGTGCCATGCTCATGAGTAAAGGAGCAGGTGATGCTGATTTAAATGTTTAATAAGGATGCAGTCAATTCTCACATGGGCACCAAAACATGCAAACACTCCAAGCAGCAGCAGCAGCAGCAGCAGCAGCAGCCTTTCACCATCTCTGATAGCGATGATGAGTTAGCCTCAGGCAAGACATTTGGTTCCATTTGCATGGCCGCTACTTTGAAGGCTGGACTAGGAGATGTTTGCGTTGGTGGGGGGCAGGATCTGACAGTTGGTGTGCAGATACCCGAAGTGTGAAATTGTGTGTAGTCTAATCATTTATTATCACAAATGATGTTATCGAAGGCGCAGCCAATAATTTTCAGCTTTACTGCACTTTTTTGGTAGGAGCAACGTTGGCTGCACACCCAAAAGCCTTACGAAAAACACTGCCCCCTTTAGAAAAACACTGCCCCCCCGGGCGCGCACTCTAAGTTACCGTCAGTCTTATAATACCTCGTGATCATGAGCATAAGGGCAAAATGGAGGGGGGGAGGGAGAGGGGGTTCCTGAGGGAGGGAAGGGCCTTTTTCTGCTGCTGGGGCTAGTCATTCTGCATGGCAAGGTACCTTGCAGTGAGGAATGATACCCAAGGGTGTGGCAAGCTTTGCCTGTAGGCATAAGGGCTGAAGGAAGTGGCGTGTGGTACAAAAGTGAAGTGACTGGGTTAGACATGTGTGTGGATTGGGCAACAGGGGCAGCAAAGAGGTGGTGTGCATGGTGGATGCAAACACCTATCAGCAGCTCCTCGGACTGGGGGCCAAGGGGGTGGGGGGAAGGCGGAAGGAAGGGGAGCAGTCAAGCTACCTCCTCACAAGCATTTTGTGATCTTGCGGCAGGATGAACTACACCCTACAATGGCGGGCTAAGAATTGGCCAAATGGCGGGGTAGGCTCAAGAAGGGAACATTACAGAGTCTAAATACGCTACCTTTCTTCTGCTATGAGGGGAAGTCGGCTATCCGCCCCCGCAGCCCTATGGGTTCAGGGTTCGAACCTCACTGGAGGCTCTACAACCGGCCAAGCTGCCCTTGTTCAGCAGGTACAGCTTTGTAACCTTCAAGCTGAAACCTCAATACACTTCAACGGGGTGCTGATTAATGAGAAGTCCAGAAATGCCCTGTCTCAATAAAAATCTGCTATCAATCTGGATGTTGGGCTTAGTTGGGGTCAGTGGATGACCTTGCTTATGTTGGCAGGTTTGCAGCCTGCATGTGACCCTAGTGAGCAAGATAAAGATATGTGATGAGGCAATGTGATGCATTCCAAAGTCAAGATGTAAAAATCCAGGTTGGGAGGAGGTCGGTTTTGCCCCTTGTTGTCACCATCTGCAGTGCCACCCACTTGGTTTGTAATCCCTAGCAACTTGCGCTTCTGGACAGCTTTTGAGCTCAGTGGGCAGTGCCTTGTCATAGAAACATGAAGCAAAGCTTCGTAACATTTCTTAATATACACTTCCTCGGTCCGCCCCACCATCCCTAAAGGGGTGCTTTCTGCTCTACTGCCGTCCTGAGCGCGGGCGCTTCCCTAGGTTTCAGCTGTGGCACATTTGTGGTGACATTAACACCAAGCAGCACACAGTTAACTTCCCTAACAGATAATCAAATGGACTGCCTTCGAAAGTGCTGCTGCCTAAAGCACAAATGGACATAAGGCAAACACAAGTCAACCACGCTTGCACACAGGTAAACCACGCTTACACCTTCCTTATGTATAGCCGCAAGATGGAAAGCCTCACCTATTCAAGACGGTGCGGCCATTGTCGCTCGTGTCCACGCCCACGGCCTCCAACACCACGCAGACATCTTGCCCATGCTTACGCAATTTGCGCCGAGCTAAAGCCACACCCTGGTCACAAACAAATGTGGAAACATGCATGCAAATCTGAAGGTGAGGACGCATGCACATACAAATGCGTGAACACACTTATCTGAGCAGGCAGATCCACAGGCCCTCTGCTGCACCGCCAATGTGCACACACACTTGCAGACATGCACACCCCACCATAATCCAAGACCCCTAACCTTGTTTCTCTCACTTCAGCAAAGCATTTGCAGCCCTTTGTTTTAGGGCCCTGTGCTCCCTGGCATCGAAGTGATGCACAGTGTGTAGCGGGGCAATCATGCCAAATAAATCACATGCACCTAGGACTCCAAACACGCGTAAGCCGAGCCAACACCAGCTAAAATGATAAAGCATTGAGTACGGCAGCAATTGCATTGTAGGGATGCATGAGGTGCGGACTGAGAAATGAACAGAGACTTGCCAGGGCCAGACTCGGTAAGACCACCCCTAAGCTACCAGCTAGAGTTGGAGTCGGAAAAACAATGGTTAGTTTATATTGCAAGCTCCTTCAAGAGGCATGCTTCTTATAATGGCCCAATGCATGCACCAACCTTCAGGGTGTTCACTGCTGCCTGGGGACCAAAGCTTACGAAGCACACTACACCCCCATGGCTACCTCGAAGCATGTGCTGTCCATCTGCTAACCTTTGCCTGCTTTGAGTGCTGCTACTGCCCATGTCACCACCATTGCTACTCAGACCACTGCTTGCGCTGCTGCTCCTGTGGGCAATTCTACTGCTGCCTCTGCTGTGGCTCAATGCCTGTAGCTGGCTAAAGAATTGGGGCATAAACAAGTCAAGAATGGAGGAGGCAATTCGGCTGGGGCTGCTGGTCTTGGACACTCGAAGGGTGGCGGTTGGGATCATGGGGCCTGCGGTTGCGGAGGCAAACTTAAGGAGTATGAAGTCCAATTACTGCACACACATGCTAACTGGAATCCATAGGCACGCACACGCTCAGTAATGCACATGCATACACACATGCAAACACTCAACGCACGCACGCATGCATGCATGCGCACGTGCGCGCGCACGCACACACACACACACACACACACACACACACAGCGTGCACAACAAGTTGTGCTCATGCACTGGTAATTTGCATAACCAAGGATGTAAACAGCGCCGGTTTGGGAGGTCCCCACCGGTAAAATTCGAGCATAATTCGCATTTTTACGTATATATGGTTGGATTGACCTGGCAAAAACAGGAGCAGGGGCAGGGGGGTCTGGGGAAGCCTAACTGGCCTCCCAACTTCCATCCAACTGCAAATATGGCCATTAAACATAAAAGACCTCCACCTAAGGGCCCTGGGTGGTGCTCGAGGAGGAGGAGGAGGAGGGGGGGGTCCAGCAGTGGGGGGGACTTCAGTGATGAGGATTAGTGAGGAAGTGCTAGAACCGCATTTGATGATATGAATTTCTTTTATCATGCAAAAAAACAGCAACACTGAATAGGAGAGCGTCCCTGAGCAAGGCTGTGGCTGCCGGTCCCCCCCCTGCACTCTCGAATTTAACAGTATTTTATAAGGCAAAACTTCCACAGCGCGAATTCAAGGCATTTTTTCCCAGCGAAAAAAATACGAAAATTGCGCTGTTTACATCCTTGTGCCATATCATAACCATGTGCCAGATCAAGTACTTGCACCATATTCGCTGCATCATTGGAAAGGGCAAATAAAGTGGGAGTTCAAAACGAGACGCACTTATTCTTGATGAGGCACTCTCAAGCTCCAGGGCAGGCAACACAATGTAGTGCATTAAGGGCAAAGTGTAACACCAACATGCAAAAAAAAATCATTAGTCCAAGGCCCAAGCAACTTCTGGAACAAGGAGGCACCTAAGTACACACCCGAGAACTTGCATGTCTCTGCTTAAGGCCTTGGGGCATGGAAAAACCAGATAAAAAATTATGTCAGCTAGATAATTGATCACTTGCACAAGTCAGAGAGAATGAAGGACATAGATTAATCAAGCACCTCAACACTAGCAACTCCAGCTTGCCCTCGTGTGCATAGACCTACCTGCTAGCAGCTTGCGCACGTGCAGGCGGTAGCTGTCAACATTCAGCAAGGGCCCTGATCCAGAGTCGCTTGTTGTTAGCTTTTGCACGTGCTTTGAATGACCATAAGGACCCTGCGCAGGAATAAAGGATGAGCATGCTGATTATGTGCAAGCTCAAACATCCAAATTGGCCTGTTTTGTTTAACATTCAAGCATGGATTCAAACTGACAGGTATGCTTGTATGCATGTGCGCACACACGTGCAGGCACACACGCAACACAAATGCACACGTGCACACACAAACACAAACGTGCACAAACGCGCGTGTACAAACACATACACACAGCACACGTACACACACACACACGCTCACATGCACGCAACACATGTGCGCGCACACAAACATGCTCAAACACGTGCGCAAACTCACACATGCGCCCACATTCAAACAGAGGAGCATGCCCATAAGTGTTATAACCTGCCGGAGACAATTGTGCTTGCATGTTTTTCCTTTCTTTGTGCATCCGCTGTTACTCCCTGTTGTCGCAAAGCAGAGGTGAGCTACCTTGAGTGCTCAGCTAAGGCAATAAGCTGTAAAGAAAGGCACTTACCTCGTTATACTTCAGTTCATGCTTCTGGACACTTTGATATGAAGTTGACTGCTTTTGGCGGAGGACCTTCGGGCTGGAAAGCTTGTAGGCATGAGGATGGACGAGGGTAGGTTGCCATGCTGGCATGTGGGCCTCTTCTCCCTAGAGAGAGTCATTGATCAGACAGACACTGAATAATGTACCATTCGCTAAACAAGCTCTCTGAACTTATGAACAATACAAAATGCAAACCCAGATCCTTTTCAAAACCGATCATGAGTACATGGCATGGCTATGCCCTGCAAGTGCAGCAGCCACTGAAGTGCGAAGCAAAAGGCATGCATACACAACAAACAAGTTTGCTCTGAAACCTGAAGCGTGTAGGGAAGCATACCTGAAGCATTGTTTTTGTGCAGCGCAGGACCCGGATGGCTGTGAATAGGCCATCATCCCCCGCGCATTCTACCAGCACTCGGCCATACATGCAAAGCATCTGCCCAAGAAAAAAAGTTGAGAGTTATTTTAACAGCCAATCACAGGTAGCAGGTAGCAGGTGCAGTCTCATGACGATGCAAGTGCTGCTCACTTTGTTTGCGAAGCCTGCCATAGAGCCAATGCTGCGAGTTGGCCGTGCTCGTACAAATGGCCAAGCAAAGCTGTTGTATCCTCTCAGAAAGACTTGGCTGTGTTCCTGGTCTCCCATGAGCAGCACACTGGGATCCAGGGAAAGGACATTTGTGGGGGAGAAGTCTGAGGGCACTGTCCGGCCTTGGAGTTGGATGGCTTGCTGAGAGTGAAGCTCTTGATTTGGATCCTGCTCTTCACTTCTCCCCGAGCCAAAATCATCACGCAGATTAGCATAAGCTGAGTTGCAGGACGCTCCAAGAAGCGAAGCAGGCAGGCCTGCGTGGTCCACGGCTGGCGTCCTTCTAGCCAGAGACTGTTGAGGGTAAGGCACGGTAGCACTGCTGGCGAGCCGGGCCTCACGAGCAGCACTATGACGCCGCCTACGGGCCCTACAGCATGCACTGCTGGGCGCACGCGCGTTGCTCGATGCTGCAAGAACAGAGGTGGACAGCTGCGTGCACAACATCGGATGTTATAAATGAAAATTTTCTTTTACATACTATATTTAAATTTATGTACACACTTTCACATCAACGGTGTGCATGACATGTAAGCAATTGTTTACCTGCGTTCACACAGGCTGGAATTATCAGCAATTTTTTACCTGGACTCACACAGGTAAATGCAACGATTAGAGCCTAGACAGCCAGTGAGATCCTAGGTGCCCAAGCAGATAACATATCATCAGGCATGTACAAACAGAGGGTATGAAGATTTGCAGTATGCGTGTGGGTTCACAAATTGTTAAGCGTACGCGTGCATGTGAAGTATGATTCATGAGGGGATCAGCTTAGGAGCAAGGTTGTGAATGTGCCATTTTCCCTGCCATTTTCCAGCCAAATGGTGCAAAATGGTGCCAGAATGGCCAATGCCGTGCATGCCACGTCCCTCACCTCACATTTTCACACAGCCTGGCTATTTACAACGCGTTCATACGTCATGATTGGTTGGGACTGGCAATGGGGAGAGCATGGGGGCAGAAAGGCAAATCCGCCAGGGCTGGGGGGGTCCAATGGCCATGGTGGGTGTGACCCTAGAGAATGTACAAGAAATTAAATACCTTGGCGCAACCCTCAGCAACAATGAAATCCCAGAAGACGATAAATGCCTCAAACCAGATGGCGAGCAATTTTTCAGGCGCCGTAGTCAGATCTGACTCAAGAGCCTGGAGGATTTGTTCTGAGTTGCGTATCAAGAATGTTCTTGATGTTAAAACTGAATTAATGTGAACATGCTCTGGATCTTTTGAGTCTGTGCACTTTCTGCAGGCCTATATGGATGTCAGGTTTGGCTTACAATTACACTCACATTCACAACATCGACTGAAACGAAAGCCCACATCCATTGCGAATGTTTTTTTAAGAGCAAAGAAGCACATACACAAATTACCTATAATAAGAGACAGGCCAAATACTACTTTATTTCTACTGATTCAATTGTGTAGTCCGCTTTCGGAACAGCCTGCTCATGACAAACAGTATGTTATTGAGCAAGATCGATGAGGCTGGTTTGTTGTTGGCACACACACTGTAGAGCTGGACATCTGAGGTCTTACCTGCTCTTCGCAATATACCTGGAGCTGTGCACATCTCTGCTATCCTGAGCCGTTCAAAAATCAACATGATTGACTTTGAACCGTTGCTGCGTGAGCATATCATACAGAAATGGGGATATTGACCAGAAACATCCACGTGATGCGCAATTCTCCAGCATTGTCATGAGGACATACCACATACATTTTTGAATGGCCATCCGGGGTCAGAGCGGGTGGTGGGATGATCAAGATCGCACAACCAGGCCAACCCATCCATCTTACCTCCAACAAATTGTCCCTTATCATCTCTCGCACTCTCTCTACGGACTTAGAACCTCCGGTCACAACCTGAATGTCAAGCTGCTCCAGCAACAACACCAAAGAGTCCCTCACAAAGGGACGAAGTGCGAGCTTAGGATCTGCACTTAATGCAACTGGCACTGTGTGCAAGATGAAGGGCATGAACTTGTAGACTGCCTGAGTGCCCACTCGGCAGACTTGCTTGTCAAACACCATAATCTCTTCCGCAGCTTCTTAAGTTGCTCAAGCTGGCTTAGAGATAATGCCAGTCAATTAGACACCACAGGGCTGGGTGTGTTTGTGCATGAGAGCCTGGATTACTGTGCCTTGGGATTCAGAACACCACCATGCTTGCTTTTGACTTGGCCTTGGCTGCAGGCCTCTTTGGCTTTGGCTTAGGTGCCCTCGCTCATCAGGTACAGATATGTTACTTAACCCAACCTAGTCTTCAAGGAAGTTCTACAAAACAATGGATGTGCCGCTGGTTGAGAGTGAGCTGACTGGTGTCCTGGCTGAAGGTCTGGTTAAAGGAAGGATGGCTAACGCTGATGCTGAAAGCCCCCCATTCCCTCTGCACCCTGTCGGTGCTCTACTTCTTGATGCGGACCTAGAGTTGACAGTGGAGCTTGTTTGCTTTTATAAGGCATTTCCTCAGTATGGCCTCTGGAAATGCTGTATAACATCTGGACAGGTTGTGCAATTGGTGACCACCAGCGAGCCATTGCTTGGTCGGGATCCCTTGTGGAAACTTCATAGGAAAATCCATGCATGGATGGTTCTGTTTGATGGTCCTTCAAGGATCTGCAAGTTTTGCAATGCCAGACGGTCTTTGCTGCCAATATCCATTTCAAAGTTGAGCAAAACATATCCCCCTTGGGAGCTTGCTCCAAAAGCTATCAAAGTATGTCTGCAGGCAACATTGTGGCGCACAGAAATTAGACCGGAGAGGTTCTAGTGCTGACAACCTCAGGTTGTTGGCTGATATGCGTCGAGCTCTGTCTTGATACACTGGGCATTCAAGACCGCTGAAGGCTTTTAAGTGGACAGCATGCTTCCGGTTGAAGAAGGTGCCTGTGCAGATGTGGAATTTGAAGTTTTTTCATGTTTAAGTTGGCCATCATCCAGACCGTGTTGCTACAATCTTTTGTGAAAAGGAAGCAAACTCCGATAAAAAGAGTCGTGGCCAGTTTGAGGGGTTGCATGACCAAGCTTATCCATTGAGTGCTTGCATTTTCAGAGCATGTCATGCTCTCTCTGAAACAAGTATGTCACGCCAAATTATTGCATTGCCAGATTTATGCTGCAATGTGACCTGGAGGTTAGTTGAGTTGGTTGGCCAACTGGTAGAGTATGTGATCCTGTTGTCAGTTCAGCTATAGCTGTATTTGAGCACGTCAAAGACGAACTCGTAGTAATATCTTATTAACTCCTAGCGACCTTGTAAGATATATGCCAGTGAGTAGACCCTCTAGCCCTTGAGGGGCAACAGGGGTGGCAGCGCCCAGTCCAGTCCAGTCCGTCCACTGTCCAGTGTGAGTGCATCCGACAGCAGCTGCATACAGCGCTGACCTTGCCTATTTGCAGGCTGAAGAGAGAGAGAGAGAGAGAGAGAGAGAGAGAGAGAGAGAGAGAGAGAGAGAGAGAG
>LKMJ01005656.1_pt1 | contig 11790 bp, 17 predicted proteins | sample 643391 | NCBI WGS metagenome assembly LKMJ01 (sample SAMN04112250, study PRJNA286221) | soda lake metagenome | biome: soda lake; feature: Kulunda Steppe; material: water; isolation source: sample PL-Br10 brine of Picturesque Lake | place: Russia: Kulunda steppe | collected 2010-07
CCATCACATCATGACCGTCCATCGCATCATGACCATCCATCACATCATGACCGTCCATCGCATCATGACCGTCCATCACATCATGACCGTCCATCGCATCATGACCGTCCATCACATCATGACCGTCCATCACATCATGACCGTCCATCACATTCCAATGAGCCCCTGCAACCTCCAGCTGGAGGACAACCCCCTCATTGCGACTATCACTTCGGTTGCAAGCGCGGTTGCAGCAGCAAAAAGGGGAGGGGGGCGGGGGCAGCATTCGAAGGTGGACAGGGGCAACTGACACATGGCAATGCAAATGTCTGCGTCATGACTTTGCTAACAGAAAATTTTCCTGCTGTGAAGCCTCGCTGTGATGACAGCCACCGACCCCTGTGCATGTTGCCATGCGCATGTGCCACTTGCATGTCGTGCAGCAACACCATGATGCCCGCGAAATCAGCTAGCGCACCACGAGGGCTGCAAATCCAGCCCGCACACCAGCACACCATGGCCGCACACCATGACGGCCCCAAAATCAGCCAGTATGCCACACATCATTCCTCTGTGGTAGTACAGCGGGGGGCACAGCAATGCAAATGCGGCCCACATGTGTGCAGATGGGTGGCATGCGGATGCCAAGGGGGGGCATGCAGATGCATGAGTGGGTGGCTGACATGCAGGGAAAGACATGGATGAAATGCATGTAGGTGCCGATGCAGCTGCAGGGCATGCAGACACATGCGTGCAGCACACTGCCAGCAGCCTGCACGGAACTTATAGAGCAGCACAATAATCAACTCGCCTACACTATTGTTGATTGTTGTGCTACACTCACAATGAGGGAAGGACAAAGAGGGCGATGCATTGCAAGTGCATTGACTGGAACGTGATGTATCCAAATATATCAAAACGTATCAGACAAAGATCTGGACATTAGAGACTTGCAGAACGGTTGCAGGGGGGGGGGTGCATACATTTAGTTAGTCATTTTTAAGTCATCAAGTTAATTGTATTGAGTCTGCCTAGGCTATTCACACCTTGCTGGGGTGCAGCGGCTGCCGTGACTCGTCAAAGCCCACCAGCCATAACCGTGGCACTTGATAGTACTGCAGGCAGCACAAGGTGATAGAACTGCAGGCACTTGCTAGTACTGCAGGCACTTGCTAGTACTGCAGGCACTTACTAGTACTGCAGGCACTTGCTAGTACTGCAGGCACTTGATAGTACTGCAGGCACTTGATAGTACTGCAGGCAGCACAAGTTGGTGTTGGTCAGGAAGATGGGGAGGCAGTATCCAAGGCTTATTTGAGGTCATACTGTGTGTGCGTGCATGAGTGTATAGGTGCCAGTGTGTATGAAAACCTGTAAAAGCGTGTGTGTGTGTGTGTGCACGAGCATGTGAAAGCGTGAATACTTGTTAACCTGACCATGCGTGTATGTGTGCATGTGGCTGTGTGCATGAGTGCATACGTGTGAGTGTGTGTGAATGTGAACGTGTGCATGTCTGGTTGAGTTTGTGTCTGTGTCTGTGAACGTGCACATGTGTGTATACGCGCAAGTGGGTGTGAATGTGAATGTGTGCATGCGCGTACATGTGCAAAGTGGGTGTGAATGTGAATGTGTGCATGCGCGTACATGTGCAATTGTGTGTATGTGTGCGTGCAAATGTGTGCATGCATGCATACGTATGAATGCGTGCAAGTGTATATATGCTAGTGCGTGTGCGCGTGTGCATGTGTATCAGTGCGTGTATGTGTATCTGTGTGCGTGTGAATGTGCGCATGTGTGTAAACGTGCGTGTGCGCGTGTAAATGTGTGCATGTGTGTAAATGTGCAAATGCATGTGCGCATGTGAATATATGGATGAGTTCCTCTCCCTTGACAGGAACGAGGGAACCAGAGGCGGTTAAACAGTTTCTCCAGTCCTCAGACGAGGAGTCTGGGGGATGTATGCGTGCATATGTGTGCATGAATGTGTGCATGTGCGCATATGTGCAAGTGTACGTTAATTTGCGCGGCTGTGCGCGCATGTTCTATGCGTGTGCGTAAGTGGAGGTGTACGTGCCGTGGTAGGTGCCTCCTGTGCATCAAGCAATTTGTGAATCATACCATGGATGGAGCTAACTATTGATGAATGGATAACGAGGATTGATGGATGGATGATGAGGATTGATGGATGGATGATGAGGACTGATGGATGGATGATGAGGATTGATGGATGGACTATGAGGATTGATGGATAGATAGAATTGATGATTAATTGATGGAGATGATGAATGGACTATGAGGATTGATGGATAGATAGAATTGATGATCAATTGATGGAGATGATGATTGATCAATGCATCATGCCATTTGGATGGAGTTGCGTGGGTGGGGCTCAAGGTGCCAGACTGTGCGGGTCAGGCAGAGTGAGCAGCTAGCACTTCAAAACAACATTTACGATGTGTATTGTCAACTCCATTTTTTGTTCAAGGGTCAGGCAAAGCGGGTACCTAGCTGCTCAAGCTGGGTTAGCGGTGCTAGACGGCGAGTAAAGAGGCGGTAGAAGGCACACGCGCCATGCATGATCCATGTGCATGCCTCAGCGGCCTGGCCTGCTTCACACAGCTTTGTGCGGCTTGCATGTGCTTGCGGCTTGATGGTAGACCATTGTCATCAGGAAAGCCCACAACGTGCCGCACGCTCACGCATCTAGCCGGTGCTCAACATGCGGCGTGCTCCGATCACACATTGCGCTGACAATCAACGCGCAGTGTGTCAAACCAATCACATTCAGCGCCATTGTTCAGCACATGCAGCATGCTCCGATCACACATTGCGCTGACAATCAACACGCAGTGTGTCAAACCAATCACATTCAGCCCCACTGTTCAGCATATGCAGCGTGCGTACCTGATCGTAGGTTATATAGAGGTCGTATGTTCTGGTTCTGACTATGTTATCCTCCGGCTCCTCCGCCCGCAGGTAACCAGGCTGGCCATGAGTTGCCGTGGTAGGCAGGGTGGCCTTTAAGCAGGAGAGCAAAAGGCCAGAGCGGCAGCCTCAGAGGTGTGTGTCTTGATGGAGGCAGGCAGCAGGGCAGCAGGGCGGTGGGGTAGATGGCTTGTGGGTAGGCCACCATGTATAGATAAAACAAACAGCACGTGCATGCATGACCCAGGCAGTTGACTGGGTTGCATTGCACCCTGCTGGGAACCTTGGGATCCCCTGCAGCTCTGGTAGCTCCACTTTCCCCGCCGCCCTGTTGTACGTGCAGAGCTCGGGCACATGCCAACAGCGTGAGCGCAAGCCCACTGAATGGTCTCAACCAACCAGGGCAGCAAGACGGCACAGGCAAGACGCATGCAAAGGCCCCTTCCTTGCACAGCTGTGGGGACCCGGCTGCCCATTTGTGAAGGGGGCGCAGGCGCTGCATGGGCTCTGCCGACAGCATTGGCAGATAGTGAGGGGCGCGCCCCCAACTGCCTGATCACAGCCAGTTGCGGTACCGCGTCGCCTTCCCAAGTGCAGACAGACAGGCAGTCCCACCTCGTCATCCGCCTCCACCAGCTCAAGTTCGCTGATGTCCGGGCAGTCATCATCCCCGTCCCCAGCGGCGACCGCCCCCTCCCCCTGGTTGGGCTGCTCGTCCAGGTTTGGGATGGCCTCCTCACCAGCATCACCTGCATACCAGTGGCATGCCAAGAAAGGGTGCAAAGCATTCAGCACCAGCGTCGCCTGCGTACCAGTGGCATGCCAAGAAAGGGTGCAAAGCATTCAACACCAGCTGCTGGCATACACCCACAAGTCCAACGCTGGCTGTGCGGGGTCCCTATGCCTCCCACCCATCGCGCTCCCCCTGCAAAGAAGCCCAGCAGCTATACACGCTGCAGCGCCCAGCACGCGCGCACGCACCTGTGCCTGGCTGCGCAGGGTCCCTGTGTGTGGCCACCCAGCCCTCCTCCTCTCCGCCTAAGGCATACTCCGACTGCAAGGCGCCTGCCTCCATGTCTGCTGCGCGCCGCAAGCAGGGCACTGCGCGTGCACATGCACGGGAGCGGGGGCGTAGTGGGGCGGAGAAATGAGGTGCAGCGGTGGCAGCGTGGAAGTGCAGCAAAAGGGTGCTGCACAAGAAGCAGCAGAGGCACACAGCCGAGGCGTAGGGAGTAGCGACAGTGAAGCGCAGTGAGTGGTGGCCGGGAGGTGCAGCAGCGGGGCGGAGAAGTGAGGCGTAGTGGTGACAACGATGATGGGAAGCGCGTGGCAGCATTGAAGTGCATCAGCGAGGCGGAGAAGTGAGGCGCAGTGAGTGGTGGCCGGGAGGTGCAGCAGCGAGGCGGAGAAGTGAGGCGCGGTGGTAACACCAATGATGGGAAGCGCGTGGCAGCATTGAAGTGCAGCAGGGGCGCAGCATGCAGCAGCAGCTTGACCCAGCAGAGGTGCGGGAGTGAGGTACTGCAGGGGCGCAGCAAGCAAGCAGCAAGGTGTGGCAAAGCACAGCGCTTTGGTGGGCGTGCCTTGGGGCACAGACGCAGCAAGCAGCGCTGGGGCACTCCAGTATCTCCCCGCCTCTCGTGATGAGCAAGACATGTCGAATCCATCTCCATATGCCCTGTGTCCCCATGCCCTGTGTCCCCATGCCCTGTGTCCCTCTCATCCGCCTTACTAAGTGGAAGTGGATGGACGTGCGAGACACAGGATGGAGTGTTGCATCGGCAGCAGCGCGCCTGGGCCCGCCTACTTTGCAGCCATTTGCATAAATACGCAATGAAGCAGCACTGCGGTCCAAAAGGGGCCCTCCGACAACCGCAGCTCCCTTTAAACACTGACCCAAGACTTATGACTGAGAGGCGCAGCACACAGTGCATTACAGGGCTCTGCTAGATGATGATCTGTGTGCAAACCCGTGCGCTAGAGACATTTGCCACCAACTTGTTGCATCTGTCCATACCATTGCGCGTGACAAGGAACTGCTTGTCAGCAGGGAAGTAGGAGCGCCGCTTTTTTGGGTCACCTCCTTGCCTGAGGAACAAACAAGCACGTGCGCTTGTTATGATGACATGCTTGTTCTGCCCACGCCCGGCATGTGGCCCTGGCTGTGACAGGCAGCAGCAGGGGATACAAGCTGCATCCCACATGTACTGCCCAGACATAGCATGTGCTCGCACCAATTTCTTTAGCACGCTGCAACAAGAAAGGCAGCCTCCATCTAACAGGGGGACAGGGTCTCACTGCATTAGACACAAGAAAACTATCTCGGTTGCCAGTGGATGTGATGAAAAGTGCTGCACATGCTCACCATGCCCATGTGGGGCATGCTCGGACTAGGTAGTCGCCCGCTGCTACAAACTCATCAGGCGTGAGGACCTGAGAGGCAGGTGCATGAGCACACACTCTCGTTGCACAAGAATGCTTTTTATGTGCATGTTTGCTTTGAGCTAGGCACAGCGGACTTGGTACAAACATCCGTGCTCATATCTGCAGGAAGCTGACAGTATGGAACCACATGGTCAGACGAGGCGGGATAGGAGACAGGAACTCTTTCTCTGGAACTGTGCTCGCGCAGTGAAAGCTGGAATGATGAAACCCTAACCCTTTTTTGTTCGTCCATTAGTGCACCATGCCCTTCATGCCCATTTCAAGTTAGATTACGCGCACCTTTTTTTCCTCAAACTGGGACTTCCTCAAAGGACCGGTAACACTCTCTGTTGCACGCTTGAATACGCCATGTGCGGAGTGTTTGATGCTATCCCATGCCATACTCGTAGTATACAGATATGAAAAAAGTTATTCAATTAGAAGAATCCTGTCCTTCACCCAACTTTACCCAATTGTGAGAGCACGAGAAATGAGTGATTTTTATCGTAGAGCAGAACCCGTTCCAAATTTGTTGAAGTGTCAAATTTTGCGTTACTGCTGATGTGCACAGTCTGGCAGCTTCCTCACAGCTGACGACAGCTAAGGCATTCGGTCAACACACCTTGATTGGCGCGTGTGACGCTGTGAGTCAAGTCTGAACTTAAGTTGCAAGGATGCACTATTCTTGACACTGTTTGGACTGTCTGGCTTTCACGGATAGCCACTTGCATCTCAATCCATTTTACCTTGCTTGCATGCACTTGCTTGCATGACCTGAATACGTGCTGAAGCATGCGTACTGGATGGACACAAACCTATTTTGCATGCCGCGACTGCTTATGTGTCCTTCAGAGCTCCATTGGCCAGCAGGGGGACATCATGCCTCCCATTGACTTCACTGCCCCACTTGATGCCACGGCGCTGGTGGCTGAAGTAGCTGCGGGTACCTTTGCTTTCAAAAACAAAATTAAGGGGAGCCAAATTAGGGTAGGTATCAGTTCCTCCAGGGCACCAGGACCATTATGCACAGCATCATGAGTAACCACCTGAACGCACATCTACGCTGTCCGCCTTCCTCGTGCAACACATTGTCCTCCCAACCCTTATCCTGCCATGCATCAGCCATCTGTTGCTGGAAATAACTGTGAGCTGATGTCGTCTGCGAGGATGGTCGATTTGTCTGGACATCTTACACACTCCCATGTTGACCTGCATGCGCACAGGCACTCTGGGACAATCTGAGCGTGTTCATCATCGGCACGCTGCAGCGCCAGAAGGGTGTGCTGCTGCCCAACTTGGGTAACTTCCGGGTCGGACCTGTGGTTGGTGACTCGTCGCAGAAGAAGATCAGGCCCAGCTTCAATCTGCTGGAGGGGCGGTACGGGGGCGTGTCCCAGGAGCGCCCGCGTTACATCATTGGCGAGTTGGCTTCCTGCATGTGGACAACATCAATGATAGACCCTGTTCCTTATGAGCACAACAGCTCGCTGTGTATGCGCAGTGCAGGGTAAGGAACTGCTCCTGTCTGCGAGCAGGGGCGAGCTCCCAGAGCCCTTGGGATGGTACAAGTGCACGGAATTGCTTGAATCACACGACCTGCGCTCCTAACCTCACAAAAAGCCGATCCCCGGAGCACGCCGGCGCTCTTGCCTCAAGCTGGCTCTGCTCGATGCTGGTCCTCAGACCACGCTGGCACTCACACTGTGCCTACTCTCACACAACCCCAATTCTCAAACCATCACACTGCCTCCCACACCGCGCTGGCTGTGCGCAGGCGGCCGCTCCCCCATCGTGCAGCCCAATTACGGGCTGTTGTCTGTGCAGGCCGCGGTGCACAGGGGCGCCACGCAGCGGCTGCTGGGGGAGCTGCTGCAGCGCCTTGGGGTGCATATTTTGTCTGGGCGGCCCCTCAAGGTGTGGCAGCGGGGAGGCAGAGCATGTGTCCATGGCTGCATGGTGTGGGCTGGTGCGCGTATGTTTTGGTTGTGCGTGAATGTGTACGTGAATATGTGTTTATGTTTACTTGTGTGCGCATGCAAGCGGCTTAAGGGCACCTGAGTAGCCCCCTCACTCAGGCCACTCCTGTAACTGAAATCCTCCTGGTTTGGTGTCACGAAGCAGCAAAGCAGCAGAGGGGGTATGCATACGCACGTGTACAGCCGCCCGAATACGCACAGTCACACCTACACCCACACGTGCACTAACACGCAGGTCGAGTTCCCAGGCTTAGGCTGCATGCTGACCAACAAGACTGGCCGCTTTGACTTTGTCTTTGCTCCGCTGTTCATGGAGTACTTCGAGCGGGAGGCGTACGCAAACGTGAAGGAGGTACGGTCGCAGTTGCTGCCTTGGTGCATGCCTGCAGATCGCGGGGGCTCATCTGCACCCGGTGCACACTGCTGATTTAGCGCTTTGCAGCAGTCAGATGAAGCCCTGTGTAAGCTTTCCGCTGGGCTGTCTTAAGTGGGCCTCTCCCTCTTCCTCTCCATCCCCATCCATGCACCCCCATCTGCTCACCACTAGCATCCCTCCCTGTGCACCTGCGCAACTTAAAGTGATCACTAGCATCCCTCCCTGCGCAACTTAAAGTGACCACTAGCATCCCTCCACCTGCGCAACTTAAAGTGACCACTAGCATCCCTCCCTGTGCACCTGTGCACCTGCGCACCTGCGCAACTTAATGCGATTGCAGCACAGACAGTCCGCGGCAGCCGCTGCCACAGCCATGATGCACGTGCGCCTCGAGCAACTATGCACGCCTCTTGTGCCTTGCACACACGCCCTGCTGAGTGTGCCGTGCCTGTGTCTGCTGCGTGCGTGTGCGCCCTGCTGACCGTGCAGTGCCTGCATGCACTGCATGCATGCGCCCCCTTTTGCCTGCTCATGCTATGTGTGTATGCACCCTTTGCTGACTGGCGCCTGCCTCCTGTGCTCACTTGCTACATATTCACACACACACGCCACGCACACACGCACACACACACGAGCGCGCACACATGCACATATTTTTCACGCCCGCCAGGCCCCATTGCTTTGCGCAGATGGACCTGCTTGACGCTGAGAAGAAGCAGGTGCTGAAGGGGCTGCAGCACGTGCACCTGGCCAACCCGCCCTACATTCTCAGGTGGGCGTCCTTTGTATGTGACTGTAGAAGTTTGGCTGGGAATCACGCTCCCACAAGCACACAGGTGCATGCTCACACCCCCGCACACCTCTCCAGTGTGTGGTGGGGTGCTTTAAGCAAGTCCTAGTGTGGTAAGACATTTGGTGGTCCAAGGATGCAAGAGAGTGGGGCAAGAGTGACCATGCATGTGCCAGTCAGCACCTTTTCATGACCATACATGTGCCAATCAGCACCTTTTCATGACCATGCATGTGCCAATCAGCACCTTTCCATGACCATACATGTGCTAATCAGCACCTTTCCATGACCGGACCTCAGACACATCTTCCGGGGGTCGGGGTCGCCCTCGCATTGGAGACTGTTCCTGCACACAATGACCTTTCCTGGATGGATCCCTGTGCGCTTCCACATACTCTCGCGCAGGCCGTCCAGCCAGACACACACACACAAGTTGACCAATGCACACATGCACATTCATACTTGGCCTTACACACATGCACACGTGCGCAATGCGCGCACACACATGCTAACACATGTGCACCCGCATGCGTGCGCAGTCCCTACAGCTCCCGTCCTGCTTCTGCCTCCGTCCAGCCTCGCCCCTCCCGCTCCCCCTCAGCCGCCCCCCCTTCCCCATACATGCGTCCCGCCAGCGGGGTGGCGGGCGGCGGTGCCGCGCGCGCGAGTCCCGGGTCTGTGTATGCGTCCCCGCCCAGCGCCGTGGACGACGAGCGGCAGCCCACGCCGCAGCAAGACCAGCTGCAGGCGCTTGCGCGGCTATGCACGGACCTGGACAAGTGAGCGCTTGCTCCCCTTGCGCACGCCTGTACATGCGTGCGTGCGTGCACATGCGTGTATCTGTGTGGATCTCTGTATGTGTGTGCACATGCGTGCGTGTATCTGCGTGGATCTGTGTGTGTATGTGTGAGTGGGGCGCTGCACAGGGAAAGCTGGAGGAGCTCCGGCCGTGCTTGGCTTTGACCCTGCCCGGCACATATTGAGCACTTGCACTGCTGGACATACATGAGCCCCCACCTTCTTGCGCCCCTCTGCCACCGGACTGCAGGAAGAGCTCCGGCTGCATCCCCCGCTTGGCCCTGGAGGGCTTCCTGCACAGGGAGGTGCGGCCCCTGCTGACCCAGATCGATGGCGCCACCATGCTGGACCTGCTTGAGACGTGCACGTTTGGTGGGTGTTTGGGCACGCGGGTGTATGTGTGCGCACGCATGTGTATGTGTGCGTGTGTGTGTATGTGCGCATGTGTGTGCGTGCGCGCATGTGTGTGTGCGCGCATGTGTGTGTGTGTGTGCATGTGTGTGTGCGTGTGTGTGTGTGCGCGTGTGCACTTGGTTGAGCTGCTTGCTCCTGGCCCGAGTGGGCAGGCTGGTAGAGCTGGGAATGCTGCATCTGCTGGAGGATTGCCGTACATTTTTGGTTAATGTGCCTGCGTGAGTGTGTGTGTGTGCCCTCACCTCGCACAGCTTTAGGCCTACCAAGCACCATGGCCATGCTCCGTACCCCCTCATCCTAAGGCCCCTGCATCCATCCAGCCCATTACTGGTATGCCTAGCACAACCACGTTCTGATTTGGCCCAGCGTCGTGCTTTGCAGGTGGCAAGCCTGATGCGCTCCTGCTCCAAGTGCTGTGCTTGGCTGCTGCAGCCTCGGCTCAGCCTACAAAGTCAGCAAAGGCCAGTGCCAAGCTCACTCACTTGCCATGAGCCTTGCTCGCCTACTGCCCCTGCATGAGGCTGTCTTGCGTGTGTGTGCAGATTGCAGATGGCACATCTGCCGAGCCTCCTCTGCACAAGGCTTGATCACTTGCATGCGCGGCTTGCAGGTGGCATGTTTTCCATGCCCGACCTTGGTCACAAACTCGGTCTATGCGCGCAAGCCAAGCGCTGACAGAACACACACACACACGCACACAAGTGCAGATGGCACACACACAAGCGCAGATGGCACACACACACAAGCGCAGTTGGGGCATTTACACACAAGCATGGATGGCGCACGCGCAAACGCAGTTGGCGCGTCTGCCAAGCTCAACCTCTTCAGGCCCTCTCTGGCCAGCCTGCAGAAGGCTATGTGAAGGCCGACAGCTGCTCACCTGCCTGCGCGTCTTCCTTGTGTGCCCCTCCTGCACGCAGACGGCAAGTCTTCCAAGCTCATCCTCTTCAGGCCCTTCCTGGCCAGCCTGCGGCAGGCGCTGAAGGACAAGCAGGCGGCGCAGCCCAGGGCTTTGTTCTACGATGATGAGGTGCGCTGCACTCTAGCTGTGTGTGTGTGTGTAAATGTGTGTGTGTATTTGTGTGAATGTGTGTGTGTGTGCACCCTTGGCCACGGATTGCCTTGCATCTTTGCATATGCAGGCATGCATGGACCCAAGCATCACTAGGCCCCTGTTCATGCGGGTACAGCTTGGTCGTCAGACAAATTTCAAGACGCCTCGTGATCTCAAACTGATTCAATCCGCTCACCCCATCTGCTTTCGTAGCGTTGCCGACTGACCTGGCTTTTAGGCCACCAGTATGCATATGCATAGTCTACTTTGGCACGCCGACACCATTGGTGGCAAAGCCCCGTGCACTGAGGGCGTATGCCCTTGCACTCGCGACCCCTTGCACTCGCCGACACTAGTGGTGGCAAAACCCCGTGCACTGAGGGTGCATGCCCTTGCACTCGCCGACACCGTTGGTGGCAAACCCCTTGCACTGAGGGCGCATGCAGAGGCACATGCATGGACATACGTGCGCGCGCACACACGCACACACACATGTGCGCGCGCATGTGCGTGTTCGCAGATTAATGGCAGGCCTTCGCAGGACGACGGGCAGGACCACAGGAGCGACATCTCCCTGCAGGTAACACCACAGGAATTAATGGCTTAAGGGCTGGCTTAAGGAATTAATGGCAGGCCTTCGCAGGACGACGGGCAGGACCACAGGAGCGACATCTCCCTGCAGGTAACACCACACGCTTGAGCGACCGCAGGTAACACCACACGCTAGAACAACTGCAGGTAACACCACGCTAGAGCGACCGCAGGTAGCACCACGCGCTAGAGCGGCCGCAGGGGTCTCCTTGCAGGTGATTGGCAGGGATATGACACTCAGTGGGGGCTGGAACCTTTGCGGGGTAGCCGCAGGGGTGACACATCCTTGCTGGTGGGGTTAAACCGGGTTTGTACCTCTTTGTAGGCAAAGCCAGAGGGCCGGCTCCAACTGTGCAGCAGTACTCCCCAGACTTGTGCAACTTGTGTGGCCGCCCGATTCTGTGTGACTGAAGCGGTGCTGCCCGGCGGAGTGCAGGAGCTCCCCAGCTGAGCTTGGCAACCC
>LKMJ01005657.1_pt1 | contig 11790 bp, 12 predicted proteins | sample 643391 | NCBI WGS metagenome assembly LKMJ01 (sample SAMN04112250, study PRJNA286221) | soda lake metagenome | biome: soda lake; feature: Kulunda Steppe; material: water; isolation source: sample PL-Br10 brine of Picturesque Lake | place: Russia: Kulunda steppe | collected 2010-07
GGGGGGGGGGGGGGGGGCAGGGAATGCAAGGGCAAAAAGAAGGGGCCAAGATGGTGCAGAGGAGCAAGGGCGTGCTGCACGCTGGGCAGCACTTGGGGGAGCGAGTGGAAGTGGATCAGGGGTAGAAGGCTGCAGGGCAGAGGGAGCAAGAGGGGGCCTTGAAGGGGGGATCGTGCGGAACAGGAGTGAGAGAGGCAGGCTGCAGGACAAAGAGGGAGCAAGAGGGGGGCAGGGGGGAGGGGCGGCCTATGCATAGTCCGATGGTGCAGAGGTGCAAAAGGTCATATGGTGCAGAGGTGCAGAGGTCTTAAGACGCAAAGGTGTGAAGCAGGGATGCATTGCACTGGTGCCTGCAGTGCCCAGCCCCCCCATGCCTGTTTGTGCCCCACAGGTGGGAACCCTCGCGTCCTCGGTGTGCATGCTGGCATGGTACGACAAGGCCCTGCTGGAGGACTTGTACGAGCGCGCCCTGCAGTTGGCCCCACATCTCACCATCCCACAGGTGCGTGTGTGCGTGTGCATGTGTGTGTGTGCGTGTGCGTGCGTGTGCGTGTGCGCATGTGCGTGTGCGTGTGCGTGTGCACGTGCGGCCACGTGCGCCGGCTGTGCGCCATGCATCCATGGCACATGTGGGGTTGCACACAAGTCTAGTTGCACGAAAGTCTAGTCAGCAGTTGCACACAAGTCTTGTCGCATGAAAGTCTGATTGCAAAGCTGGACGTGCGAGCTGGCTGCTCTATCCCTGCAGTGCACTGCTAGAGCGTATGTGGACCAAAAACAGAGAGCCCAGTGCATCGTAGTCTTGCCTGCTAGGGGCACGCTGCTGCTTCAATGTTTTGCCTTACTGTTGGAGGAATTCGCAGGCTGTCCTAGTTGTGTGCGTGCTCTAGGTCCTGCAATCATTGCTCACTGCCTGTGTGCTGCACACATAGTTTGGTCTGTCAATAGTGTGAACATGGACGAGGCTTTCTTTGTCTATCCTTCAATCTGCTTTCATTGTCATACGCTGGTACACAAGGTGCCGATGCTTTGTTCCCTGGGCATGCATCCATTCATCTGCGCTACCTGCCCACCTGTCGTTTGGTGCCTGCTCGAGGGGTGTGCTCCCTTTGTCTGCTTTAGCCCTCGGAACCGTCCTTGTGTGTCCCTGTGCCTTGTAGCCCTTGTCTTGTGAACCGCCCTTGTGAACCCCCCATGTGTCCCTGTGTCTGCTAGCCTTACCCTTTTGAACCTCCAGCTCCTCCCACACATGCCCTCCAGCACGCAGTGCCCACCATCACTCACACAAAGCCCTCTACCTCGCAGCAGCCATCCATCACTCACATTAAGCCCTCTACCACACAGCAGTGCCATCCATCACTCACTTGGTGCCCTCTACCACACAGTGCTCTCCATGATACAATGCCATCCACCACACAGCCGTGCCATCCACCACACAGCGCCCTTCATAAGTTATACCGCACCCTATGTTTTAGAGCACCCTCCATCACACAGCACTGCCACCCATCACACCACAGAGCTCTGTGCCACACAGCAGTGCCCTGCATCACACAGTGCCCCCCCAGTCGCAACATGCCTGTTCGGACAGAGAGCGTATCTGTCTGCCTTTCTGTGTCTTGGTAGATGTCCTCCATAATGTGGTGCCTCTTCAAGATGAATGTGCCCCGGCCAGAGCTAGCACACGCCATGGTGGAGCGTACGCTGGGGCTGCTGGATTCACAGCCACCTGGGGCAGTGGAGGGTGATGTCATTTATGTAAGTTCCAAGGGGAAAAGGGTGGTCAGAAGGACATGAGCGTATGGCGGTGTGGGGTTACACCACTTATGCAAGCTCCAGGGGGGATGATGGGGGTTGGAATGGGCATGCGCTTGCAGCAGTGGAGGTTGACATCATTCATGCTAACCTCAGGGGGTAGGGGGTGGGAAATTACAGTGTAATGCACGCATCAGTGGTGTCAGGTTCTTCTATAAATGAGGCGCTAGGCGGCTAGTGGGCGGGCCTGCATTTTTGATTCCATCTCATCCTGTGTATCCTAGCGTGACCAGAGGCTGTGAAGCAACACTGGACGCAGTAGCTAAGTTCTGCACCGCTGCCTGTGCAGCTGATGTCTTTCAGGGCAGGCCTGACGTAAAAGTTTGAGCCTTGTGTCTCACGCACCAACAGGTGCTGGTGTCCTTCAGGGCCTGGCAAAATAAAGCTTGAGCCTTGCGTCTTGCGCCCCACCAGGCACTTTCGCCTGCTGCAGGCCCTTGGCCGAGCCGGCTCAGTGCGAGGTCCAAGATGGCTCTATGCATGTCCTCACTGCTGCTTGCGCTTGGGCTGCCACTGGTGTAGGTTATGTGGGGCTCTGTGCTGATGGACACCAACCGCCCCGAGATCGTCCAGCGGGTGCTCGAGGTGAGAGATTGCGTACTTTGTGCTGGATGGGATGCCGGCTTTGCGCTGCCTCACAAGCACGTGCTCTGTACCAATGCCTTGTCGGCACCAATACGGGGTAAGGGAGGAGGGAAAGGGTTGCAAACAACCCTTCCATCCCGAGTTGCAAGCACGGCGTATTGCTGGACTCCCGCGTGCTTGCATACGCGCACAGCCCCATGACCACGCCCTCAACTGTCTACGCCACTGTCCCTCCCACTCCCCCGCCCACTTTTCCTGACTAAGGTGCCTATTGCACGCAATGCGGGGAGCGATGTGCAACTGCGGGGGGGGCCTGCGCGGAGGGGCGGAGGGCCACAAATACTCCGTGCAAGCACGCGTCAGAATGCCATGCTTGCCCCCTCCAGCCCCTTTTCACACTCATTTCTGTCACCAAAACACCACAGTGGACAAATTTGGACGGTTTGCTGAGCTGCAACCACCGCCCAGACACGCAAATGTTGCTCTGTCCAACCATCATTGGATGCCTTGTGCTCCAATGACATGCTTTCACGTGAATTTGGCTGGTGCAAAAACTGGCCAACCACCCGCACCAATTGGTCCAATTGGCTCTGACAAGGCGTCAGTACAAAACACATGCCTGCGCCCCCATGGGCGCCCCTGTGCTCCAAGTCGAAGCCTCTGATGCTCTTGAAGCGCTTGAAATTCTAGCCTCTTGTATGCTCTCATACACTGAGCCATGGGGCTGGATGTGCTTGCCCATGTGTGCAAGTGCTTGTGCGCATCTGTTGAGGCACCTGTGCGTGTCTGTGTGCAAACAGGCGGGCAGAATCCAGCGCGCAGCTGTTGACTGGGCTGCTGTCTTGGGTTCACCAGATTTTGCAGGGCTCGTCAGTCATGCCATAGCCTGTGCAGTGTCTCAGTCAATGCGAGTTGGCTCAGCCAATGTTGCTGCTGCTGCTGCTGCTGCTGCTGGAGCTGGGAGCCGTGCATAGTACGCGTAAGCTCTTTCTTTAAGGCGTACGCACGTCATCTTGCTGCTGAGTGCACATCATGTTTGTATATCACATGCCGTGCCATGCTCATACAATGCTGTATTCTGTGTGGATGTGGGATGCGCAGGTCATGTCAGCGAGACCGGACAGGCTTCAGGCCTCGTACTACGGTCTGATTTCACAGGTGGGAATGACCCTTGTGTTGCGTGTGTCGTGATCAGAGGTGGACACTCTCTAACTACTGTCATGGGTGCAAAAAGCTGCATTTTGAATGTCCAGGCATGACCTGCATGCAGGCAGAGCCTCTGCGACAAGCACCTTCATACATGGCATTTTTTGCCAGAAGTTCTTTCTGTGCCTCGCATCTCCGGCCCTTGGGTCTGCAAGTATCTCCTGCATGGCCCTTGGGTCTGCTGGTATCTCCTGCATGCCCTTGGGTCTTCTGATATCTCCTGCATGGCAAGAAGTAGCTGGTTATGCCACATGCCTGGAGCAAAGCAGGTCTCTTTACGTCACCTTCCTGAGAGATGTGAATGCGTTGGTACCCAAAAATAGTGCTGTCAGGTCCTAGGTGGGCACGGCTACCTGGTCACTGGCCCCAATCTCAACAACGTGGGCTACAGAGCCTAACTGCAAAGAATACCCCCCTGAGGGGCGGGTACGCTGGCATGCAAGCAGGCCTCGCCTCCCAACCGTCTCCAACCAACAAACTTTCACGCACTCTGACAGGACATCAAGCTGGTGTCTGACAGCGCAAGTCATCTGCGCTTCAGGAGCATTCCCTCTGCACGTATTGCTTCATAAGCACCAGCACGGCTGAGCCTCACCGTGCCTGCTCTGTATGGCCATAGCACAGCAGCGCCCTGGGCTGCGCAAGCCTCATGCAAGGCCTCCTCCTTCTGTCTGCTTACGCCCACCGCCTTGGCATGTAGCACGCTTTGGCACGCAGCTTGAGATTCACCATGCAGTGTGGCGCGTCATACGGCCTTATGTGCTTGCATGCCCACCGAGACTGCCGCAGGTCATTCTGCACATACAAACCTTCAGCAGCTGGCCGTTTGTGCTTGCATGCCCGCCAAGACTGCCGCAGGTCATCCTGCACATACGGACTTTTAATAATCAGCCGTACGTGCTTGCATGCCCGCCGAGACTGCCGCAGGTCATCCTGCACATACGGACCTTCAACAACTGGACGACCGAGCAAAGGGCGTGGCTGGATCAGCCCTCGCCTCAGCTGAAGGAGCTGATCGACAAGTGCGCGCACCATAGATGCACACTGCTGTTCCCTTACCCCCAGGCTTAGATCTGCCAGGTCACGGGTCAGGTGTATCAAGTCACAGGCCTGGCAGGCTTCAGGCAAACCTGCCCTCATTTGGCAGGTACAGCTGCGGAACCCGCACCGAACCTCCTGTGTTCCAGATCTCGGTCCATCTGAGAGCACCCACTGCTGCTCTCGTCTGTCCTCCCCCCCTCCTTGTGTGAGCCACACACATTGCCCCTCCTCTGCCATGTGCACCTGAATAAGCGCGCGCGCCTTTGGGCCAAGGAGAGGGAGAGAGGGGGGGGAAACAGGTGGAGCCGCAGGCCTGGAAGGGCTTGCTTTCACGGGATCATACCTGCAGGAGCACAACAGCTCTGTGCCCCTTATGGGGTTTATTTGCCAACAGATCCCCATCGCACTTCCTCCACCAGAAACGCGTCAGCCATGCGCCCTGTGTGATCTCGTTTCCCTGCAGATCCCTGTCTTACTATGCTGGCAAGACCGAGGACACCAACATCAGCTACACCCAAAGCATGGTGGGGCCACGTTCCCTTAGTTTGATGCGCACCTGCTTGGCGCGATGGCCAGCTTGGGTGTCTGGGTGATTGTGGACATGCGTACGTGCATGTGTGTGTGCGCTTGCGTGCGTGTATACTGTTGGCCTGAGTGCTGAGGTGCTTCCTAGTCTAAAACTTGGTCAAAAGAGCACGAGCGAGCGTACATCATCTCCCTGGCGGTGCATGGCATCCCCGGTCCAATACTTGGCACACAAGGAAGGCAATTAGAAACAGGGCCGCCTTCATCACGCCTGCCCCCTGGCTCCTGCTTGCTACAGCACCCGCACACTGATCCCTCCCCTGTACCGCCTTGCATTGAGTGCTGCACAAGCTTTAGTCACTAGCAGCACCCTTGCACTACACGTTGCAGTTGTTAGTCACTAGCACGTTGTTAGTCACTAGCAGCACCCTTGCACTACACATTGAAGCTGTGGCCCTCAGGCTAGGGTTTCTGGAAGCAGTGTTACAATTGCCAAATTGTGTGCTGGTATTCCAAAACATATGGAGCACATTCACCGCATCTAGCAACCAAGAACCCTACTTTGACCGCATGGCTCCTTACTGGGGATGCGCACAGGTCAAGAACGCGCTGGCGCAGGTGCCGGGCGTATCTGACGTTCAGGACGAGGCCCTGACTGAGGACAACATGTTCAGGTGCCCTGAATGTGAAGTTACTTCCTGAGCATAACTGAGGACAATAGGTGCACCTGAGAGTGAAGTTACTTCCTGAGCATAACTGAGGACATTTTAGGTGCACCTGAGAGTGAAGTTACTTCCTGAGCATAACTGAGGACATTTTAGGTGCACCTGAGAGTGCACCTGAGAGTGCACCTGAGAGTACAGCTGCTGCGCCCTGGCTGACAATAATACGCACAATTGGGTGCAACTGCCATGACCTGATAAAGGACAGCATGTCCTAGTGCCCTGAGGGTGAAGCTGCTGTGCCCCACAACATGCCTGCTCCCTTTACCGGGGGCGAGACCTGCAGGCTTGAGTGATGTGCGTGCGGCGCATGCCTGTCCAAAGCCTTAGGGCACCTGACAGCAATCACCCCACTGAGGACATGGCATTCAGCAGGCTCATGCCATATCTGCGCCCCAAGCACGCCCCGTGGCTGAGCTAAGCAAACTAGGTCCAGCTGGAACCTGCTGGTGGAGGCACGCGGCTCTGTGCACGCCTCCTGTGCAGAAGTCTGAAGCTGCTGGGCTGCTCTCTACTGTGGGCTGTTGCTGCCTATTCCTGCTGGGCCGTCTGCTGGGCTGGGATCTGAGTCTGATTCTTGGCTGCTGTCTGCCTCTGCTTGGCTGTCCGCTGGGCTGCGGTCTGGCGGCCTGCAGGGATTCAGCCCCCCTGGGTCTGCTTGCCAAGAGCATGTGGGTGTGCTTGCCAAGAGCCTGCAGGTCTGCCGGCCTGCGGGGAGCTGCAGGGATTCAGGGCCCTGGTGTCTGCTTGCCAAGGGCTTGTAGGCTTTGGACACATGGGTTGTGCATGCATATCCATGTCCCAGGGAGCTGATGGTGTAAGCTTTTTGTGGGTCCTTTTTGTGGGCTACAGCGTCCTGCCTGCAACACCTGTGTACCTGCAAGATCTAGACAACGACCAGGCAACCAACAGTCAGCTTGTGTGTGTGCACACCTGTGTCCAATGCTAAAAGGAGGCGCAACCTATCAGCTTGTGTGTGTGCACACCTGTGTCTAATGCTAAAAGGAAGTGCAACCTATCAGCTGTCTACTAGCTTCAGCCCATCAGCTTCCCTTGCTTCACACTCATGTTCCCCAATGGAAATCTTTGCAGCATTGACATTGTGGCTAAGTACAAGTCCAGAGCCATAGCCATCGAGGTAGATGGGCCCTTCCACTACATGGTCAACAGGTGTGTGTGTGCTTCTGCTCAGGTCCACTTTGCAATGATGAGCAGAATGAGCAGTGTCATTGGTTGATGGATTTCCCCCTATCTCAGTAGTGGGCTATCTGTGAGAGTCCGCAGCCGCAAAGCGCGGCATGGGGGCATGCATGCCTTCAACATTGTGCTCCGTCCAGTGGAGCCCTCAAGATCAGAGGCCTAAGCCCAGGCAATGCATCACATACACCTTAGGTGTGCTCATGTTCATGGTTGCGAACACGCCCATGCGCGTGACTTGCAACCACCCATGTGCCCACAAACACACACCCACTTACATGCACAGACGAGCCCAAGCAGACAACGCAAAATGTGCAGCGCACGCTTAGGTCGACAACGTAGGACACGCCTGTGCGTGCATGAGCATTAAAGTTGTGCTTGTGTGGACGTGCAAGTCTAAATTTCACGCTCACGCACGCAAGCCTCACTCAATAAGCCACCTGTGCACTTGCATCTTATGGACACCACGCCGATGCAGGCCCGGCATCATCACAGGCGACACATTGTGGCGGCGCAAGCACCTCATTGCCAAGGGCTACACTGTGCTGCCCGTGCGAGCCACAGAGTACATGGACATCACGAGCGGCGAGGCGCGCTTGAGGTGGGTGATGTACGGTCACCGTGTGCTTACCCACATGGTGCTTGTGCGCCTGCTTGTTGCGTGTTTGCTGCCTGTGTGTTTGTGTGTTGCTGTTGTGCGTGTGTGTGCTGCCTGCGCATCAGCCTCAAGGTGGCATAGATGCAGGTAGCAGCAGGCGCATGCAAGGCGGGAGAAGTAAGGGACAACCAGACGCACCAGATTGAATGCTATCTGAGCATTTAGGCGCTTGCGCTGCGGCTTGCAATGAAACTGCATGCTCAATCAGCAACTGCGGGCCCATTGCTTGCCTGCATGCGTGCAGCCACTTGCACACCTTCGCCTGCCTTGAGCTGCATGTGCCTGCCGGTTGCACATCTGCAGCCGCACCTGCACGCCCGCTGCCTGCCTGCAGCCACCTGCACGCCAGCTGCCCACCTGCAGCCGCACGTGCGCGCCTGCTGCCTGCCTGCAGCCACTTGCAAGCCCTTCTGGACGCCGCCGTCGAGAACCCCCACTTCCTGGAGAGCAGGGAGATGGAGCTGGGCAACTCTATGACCGTGTTTGACCAGCAGGTGCAAAATGTCACCTGCCGCATTCCCGGTGCCCGCTCCATGGTGCAGACCCAGTACACAGCACTGCTGAACGGCATGCGCAGTGCGGACTGCAGCTCATACCCCGTGCACACGTGCACCAAGTGTGAACCTGGGGTGCACCCAGAACAAGCCTGGAGCACAGCACCCAGAAGGCACACTGCCCCCTGTGTGAGCCATACCGGTCTGCGCCACCTAAGTGAACAACCCCCCAGTGAGGGTGAAGTGGCTGAGGAGGGTGTCCTTCTGATGCAGCACCTCCAAAGCAAGGGGTTAGGGAGGAACGGTGGGGCCTGACTGCACCCATAGTGTGAACCACGGGGGGGATCTGGACATTGGATTGGTGCATCGTGGGACATCATCGCGGCTGTGGGGGACAGCGCGGGGGCCTTGTGTTGGGGCAGGAGCCTGGGGTGGTTGGGTGGTTGAGCCTTTGGCCCTTAGCAAGCCATTTCCTGCAGGAGCACGGCATGCCATGCTTGTTGTGTGCAAGCACAGCGCATTGGGGTCTGGGACCCGCAGCTCAAACTATTGTTTCGCGCGCAGCACATATGGGGTCTGGGATCCGCAGCTCACTCAAATGTTTCAGGCACAGCACACCTGCAATGTCCCACAGGGCATCAGTTCGATGTTGGGATGTGTTTTGTGCACGGGCACGTGTTCTGCCAACAGCTTCTTTCCTGTTGTGTGCTTCTGCGCACGCAGCCTAAGCTTGGCGACAAACGAGGTGATGCCCTTGCCAGCAAAGAAGGCCAGCAGAGCCCACCTACCTCACCGGAGGCAAGCAGCAAGGAGCTTCTGAGGGTAGGCAAGCGACAGAGGAGGGTGGAGAGCGACACAAAGGCAGAGGAGCAGGACTCAGCACCAGCTCTGGAGGAGGAGGCTGGTGCACAGCCTCGGCAGCTTAAGCGCCTGAGGGCTGCCCAGCAGCAATCGGAGCAGGAGCAAAGGCAGGGGCGGCCTCAACAACAGCAGGGGTGGCAGCAGCAGCCGGACCCTCTGCCGCAGCCGCACCAAGGAAGGAGACAGCGAGGCAGGCCCAGGGTTGTGGAGAATGTGCAGCAGCAAGAAGCTCAACAAGCGGGTGTCGGGGAAAAGCCGCTGCAGCAAGAGCAGCAGCAGCCCACCAGCCCTCAGAAGCAGCCCCAAGCGCTGATCAATGATCAGCAGCCAGTGCAGCCGCTGCAGGCAGCAGCAAGATCTGCGAAGAGGCGGCCACGGAAAGTGCAGCTAGATGGAGGAGGGCAGCAGCTTGACCGCTCACAGCAGCCTCCATCTGGCATCAACAGTTCGGGCAACAGTGGCAAAGGTATGGGCTCAAACTCAACCAGAAGCCTCGTCCCCTCGCCCTTGCAGCTGGTTGCGTCAGCGCTGGTGCTGCCGCCTCGGTTGGGCGTGCACGGGAAGCCAATTGCAAGCAGGATGCGCAACAGTGTTTCGACTGGGCGGTACATAGGATATCTAGGCCAGGCAGCCCCACAGGGTAGAAGACAAAACCGGGATTAATCAGATAAGATGAATGCAATCCTTCAAAGTTTCTCACAGTTTTTTTTTTACATTCGTTGTTTCTGTCTTCAACTCAACCTGCCTTGAAGCCACCTTGCTTTGATTCATCAAGGGTTTACGAAGAAAGGCCTTCAGTCAAGAAGTGCAATTGCTAGCCTGCTCATAAGAAACAATATCATGAAGGACAAAAAAGGGTTACTGTTGTTCTGGCTCAAAAAAGTAGACACATCATGGGAACCTGTGGGAGGAAACAGCGACACGTAAGTCCTTGCCTGGTGCTTGCACCAGATGTAAACCTCTTCCTTTATTCATGTCAACAGGTGTTACCCAATTGGCGTAGTCTTACTCTTTTGTATTCCTGTTTCATTCTGTTTTATGTAAGTCCTGTGGAGAGTTCATGTGTATACGAGGATTTACAAGGGGTTTACTAGAAAGGCCTTCAGTCAAGAAATGCAACTGCTAGCCTGCTCAAAGAAAGCAACAAGCGCACGAAGGAAAATATTTTAGCTTCTTCTTGTCCTGGCCCAGAAAAGTAGGCACATTGTGGAAACCTGTGGGAGGTAACAGAGGCGCATAAGTCCTGTGGAGGTTAAGTAACTTAGCTGTATTCGCTGAAGGAGGCCTGCAACTAGAACAGAGTCTGGATAGGTGCCCATATCAGAAGAAAGGTAGAGTCCGAAAGCCAGAGCCTCATACATATATATACATATATATATATTTATGTATGACCTGTCACGAAGATTCATAGTCAGTGATGAATTGTAGTCAAACTGAAGATGGTTAGTCAGTTGCTTGTATTTCTGGCTGAGCAACAACTGAGCACCTCATGTTGTATGGCATGCCGCTTGTTTCTATGTGACGTTGATTTCGCCTGACAAACCTAAGGTTATGATGAAAAGCAGAACTCAGGAGACAAACCAGGAGACGCTCAAATGGGCAAGTTCACGAAAGCCAGGTTCTCATGCAAGGAGAGACAACAAGTTTGCAATGGCAAGTTCGGGGCAGATCTGCCCCGATCTCTAGAGAAGGAGACTTCTGCAAAGAGTTCTGTGGAGACAGACCACATGTGGATGGTTGCAGTTTGGGTGGGGTTTTCCAGGAGTACTTCTTATTTCCCTGTCTCTGGGGGGTTTGGCATACGGTACTTCGGACCTATACATATATGTGTCTCCCTTTCCTTAATTGATGCGGGGGGTGTTCTACTGCCATAGTTCTTTCTGAAAAAGGACATGTTGCTCATCTTGTACGTCATTAGCATTGCACAACACAAATGCGGTGAGTCCAGGTCGCTGTTTCAACTCGTACGGTGAGGGCACTAAGTCTGAAGCGTGCCACGCTGCGGATAATGTCATGGGGAAGGTACAAACATGTATCATGGAAGGATGTATGGCGAATGGGTGACCAGGACCCTCTTTGTAGGGAAGGCGCACCAATGATGATAGTTTGAGCGTTTGCTTTTGCGCTCTCGTAGATGCAATGAAAGGTACCCAATATTCCAAGTGCATCGCAACAAAATGACAAAGATGAATGGGCTCACACTTTAGCAGCCTTCTTAAAACATATGATATGTCAGACCATCCATGGCAGATGGAATGTGGAATGACTAGCAATCGTCGATCGATTTATTTATGTAAAAAATCTCGGATTCAACTTAATTTCAGACACATGGATCTCAGCAATATTTTAGTGCTGGTACTGCTGCCATGCTGCTTGGGCGCCCGCTACCCTCAGCAAACTGGCACGACACTCGGTAAAATGGTGCAAATGCCCCCTGTATGGCCTGACCGGCTCGAGGTATGCAGATGCTGCAGAGCGTGGCCAGAATATGACTAGGGCTTGGGACAGCTTGGACGAGCCCTCACATGTGACAGGCCAGTGCATACTGGTATGATTTTGCGCGCATACACACACATACACACACAATACACACACGCACACGCGCGCGCGCACATTTACACACGCACACACGCGCGCGCGCACACACACACACACACACACACACACACACACACACACACACACACAC
>LKMJ01005658.1_pt1 | contig 11789 bp, 9 predicted proteins | sample 643391 | NCBI WGS metagenome assembly LKMJ01 (sample SAMN04112250, study PRJNA286221) | soda lake metagenome | biome: soda lake; feature: Kulunda Steppe; material: water; isolation source: sample PL-Br10 brine of Picturesque Lake | place: Russia: Kulunda steppe | collected 2010-07
CCCGAGCCGACAGCGAGGCCCAGGCGGCTATCGTCGAGATGCTCGAACGGGAGTACCCCGATGCGGTCATCGTCGGAGAGGAAAACGACCAGCAGGAGTCGATTCCTGAGGAAGGGATGGCGTGGCTCGTCGACCCCATCGACGGGACGAACAACTACGTCACCGGAAACCGACGCTGGGCGACGAGCGTTGCGTGTCTCGTCGACGGCGAGCCCGTGGCTGCCGTGAACGCTCTGCCTGCTCTCGGGGACACCTACGTTGCGACGCCGGAGGGCGTCCGGCGAAACAGAACGCGGGTCACAGTCAACGACCGGGCCGACCCCGAGACGTTCCGCGTCGCCCCGGTTATCTGGTGGCCGAGAGACCGCCGGGACGAGTACAGCGCGGCCGCCGACGCCATCCTCCACCGATTCGGCGACCTGCTCCGTTTCGGTTCCACGCAGGCAGCCCTGTCCTTGCTCGCTGCTGGCGGTATCGAAGGCGTCCTGACGAACGTCGACGCGAACCCGTGGGACACCGTCGCCGGGGCGGCGATGGTCGAGTGGGCTGGAGGAACCGTTACCGACCTCGAGGGGAACGACTGGCGACACGACAGCAGCGGTATCGTCGCTTCTAACGGAACCGCTCACGAGGTCGTTCTCGACGCCGCCCGAGAGATAGAGACTGTGTAAATGCTCACCTCGCGGCACCTGTAGAGTTTCACATCATTGAGATCAGATGGGAGCCTTTTCCTACGGCGCGACGAACTAGCTACGTGTACACCTATGACAATCAAAGACATGGCGCGTTCGGAGGTCGTCACCGTCGACCCGGAGACGACCACGCGTGAGATTTCACAGACGCTCGAACAGGAACGCATCGGCAGCGTGATCGTTACCGAAGACAGTACACCAGTCGGCATCGTCACCGACCGAGACCTGGCGTTAGACGTCATCGGCGAGAACAAGGACTCCTCGAAAATTACCGCGGCGGACGTCATGACGACGGACCTGTTCACGGCCGAGACGGACGAGAGCATCTACGACGTGCTGGACGGGATGCGCCAGCGCGGGGTTCGACGTGTCCCCGTCCTCGAAGACGGCGAACTGGCCGGTATCGTCACGATGGACGATTTCCTCGTCCTGCTCGCGAGCGAACTCGAGAACATCTCCGGTGTCGTCCGGTCCGGGATTCCGGAGTACTGACCGCTTTGCCGTTGTTGCTTCTCTCATAGACTCGACGCCTGTACACTCGTTTTTGCCCTGTGAAGCTATCTTGATTCAGCGAGAGGCTCCCGTTGCCGACGGCACTTCGCGCCGTCTGCCCGTGGCGCCTCCGACACCACGCTGTTCACGGCGGACGTGAATTGCGTAAGCCCGGTTATTCTGTGCACGGGGAACTGCCGGGCAGGGTGTTCCACTTTCGCCCCGGTTCACAAGCCATTATGTAGCCAGCCCGTCACAGGCTATGTATGGCGAATCAGGTCACGCGCACCTACGTTGCATCCATTCGTAACCACCAGCAAGTGCGTGACGACCTCGATTCGCTTGGGTTCGTCGCCTCGAAACTCTGGAACGTTGCCCGGTGGACGTGCGACCGTATCTGGGGTGAAACCGGGACTATTCCCGGCGACAGCACGCTCAAAGCATACCTCAAGAATCACGAACGCTACGCGGATTTGAACGCACAATCCAGTCAGGCAATTCTCGAAGAATTGGCTGAAGCGTTCGAGTCGTGGTACGCCCACCGCGAGAACGGCAACGCAGAGGCGAACCCACCAGGCTACCGCAAACGTGGTGACGACCACCCACGCTCGACGGTCACGTTCAAAGAGGATGGATTCAAGCACGACCCCGACCACGGCCGGATTCGACTCTCGAAGGGTTCGAATCTCAAAGAATCATGGTCGGACTTCGTTCTCTGTGAGTACGCCACCGACCCGGACGTGGACGTACAGAACGTCCAGCAGGTCCGGGCCGTCTGGGCCGACGACGAGTGGGAGTTACACATCGTCTGTCGTGTCGAGATTGGCGATCCGGGCCCACCCGGCGACCGGGTGGCCGGTATCGATCTCGGCATCTGTAACTTCGCCGCTGTCGTAGTCGGTGACGACACTTTCCTGTACCCCGGTGGCGCACTCAAAGAGGACGAGTACTACTTCCAGAAAGAACGGGCCAAGTGCGACGACAGCGTCTCTCGGAAGGCGCGACGGTTGGACAATAAGCGCCGTGCCCGCCGCAGACACTTTTTACACGCCGTCTCGATGGACGTGGTGACTGAGTGTGCCGCACGGAACGTCGGCACGATTGCCGTGGGTGACCTGTCGGGCATCCGTGAGGACGCCGACTGGGGCGATCACGGTAACCTTGATCTGCATGGATGGGCGTTCGACCGCTTCACGGAGATGCTGGAGTACAAAGCCGCAGAGCGCGGCATCTGCGTTGAGCGCGTAGACGAACGCAACACTTCGAAGTCGTGTGCTTCGTGCGGGACAACCGACGATAGCCAGCGCGTTGAGCGCGGGTTGTACGTGTGCAATGACTGTGGGCTGGTCGCCAACGCCGACGTGAACGGGGCAGAGAATATCCGACAAAAGGTACTCCCGAATCTCGCCTGTGACGGGGGAGATAGGGATAACGGCTGGATGGCACAGCCAGCGGTGCGCCTGTTCGACAAATCCACGGGCAGAGTACGCCCACAAGAACAGGTGCGCCGTAAACCATAGTATCCCAACGCTTGGGAAACCTCGGCGTTTACGCTGGGGAGGATGTCATCAACGGGGTTTTTTGCGGGTAGTGCGATAGCCCACGTATGGCAGACTTACTCAAGAAAGCAACCGAGCCCGATGTCCATCGCGGACTGGAGGGCGTCGTCGTCGACGAAACGGAGCTGAGCGTCATCGATGGGAGCGTCGGAGAGCTCCGCTACCAGGGGTATCGCATCGAAGACCTGGCGAGACACGCCGACTTCGAGGAAGTCGTCTATCTCCTCTGGCACGGCCACCTTCCGAACGAGGCGGAGTACCGGGAGTTCGTCGAAGAGATGGCGAACGAACGGACCGTCGACGAGGGCGTTCTCCAGATGGCCGAGACACTGGCGGCCAGCGACGAGGAGCCGATGGCCGCCATTCGGACGCTCGTCTCGATGCTCTCGGCGTCGGACCCCGAAGCCGACGCCGACCCCGAGGACATCGACGCGGCACTCCGCAAAGGCCGACGCATCACCGCCAAAATCCCGACGGCACTGGCCGCGTTCGACCGGTACCGGAACGGCGAGGAGCCGCTCGACCCGCGGACGGAGCTCGGACACGCGGAGAACTTCCTCTATATGCTCACCGGCGAGGAGCCCGACGAGGTCGCCGCCGAGATATTCGACGTGGCGCTCATCTTGCACGCCGACCACGGGCTGAACGCCTCGACGTTCACGACGATGGTCGTCTCCAGCACGTACGCCGACATCTACAACGCGGTGACGGCGGGCGTCGGCGCGCTGGCCGGTCACTGGCACGGCGGCGCGAACCAGGACGTGATGGAGACGCTCATCGAACTCGACGAGAGCGGACAGGACCCACTCGAGTGGGTGCAAGAGGCCATCGAGGAGGGACGACGGATTCCCGGCTTCGGGCACCGTGTCTACGACGTGAAAGACCCGCGGGCGAAGATTCTCCAGGAGTTCAGCGAGGACCTCGCCGAGGAGAGCGGCGAGCCGCGGTGGTACGACTACACCACGAGCGTCGAGTCCTACCTGCTCGACGAGATGGGGCTCGGCGAGAAAGGTATTGCACCGAACGTCGACTTCTACTCGGGCTCGGTCTACTACCAGCTGGGTATCCCAATCGACCTGTACACGCCCATCTTTGCCATGTCTCGCGTCGGCGGCTGGGTCGGTCACGTGCTCGAATACCAGGCCGACAATCGCCTCATTCGCCCACGCGCCCGGTACGTCGGTCCCGACGGCCGGGAGTTCGTCTCCCGAGCGGAGCGATAGTCACGCGCCCGGAGGCAGGCCGAAGATATGCGGGGCGTGACCGACAGTGCCGACCCGCCAGGACGGTGTATGCAAGAGACGACCCATCTCGGCGACCTCGTCGAGACCGTCTTCGAGTCGGCGGTGCTGTTGGCCGCTCAGGGCGGCGCTATCGTCAGCAGAGCACTTCTCGACCGGGGGGTGCGACGTTGACCGTCTCCGCCGCCGACGAGAATAGGCCATCGGCGAACACACGGCTCCCCACGACGCGCTGTTAGGCGTGTTTGACGCGACGGCGACGGCCACCACCAACGACGAACCCGACGAGGTACGGGCTGGGGAAACAGTCTGGATGCCCGCGAACGAGCCACAGGCAGTCGCGGCTCCAGAACCGTTCAGGATGCTCTTGACGATGGTTCGGGAGGGGTCGACTACGGTCGCTTCAGGGTGGCGCACCTGCCTCCGGCGTGCTAGCGTTGTTCGGCCGCTGACCTACCGTGGGGTTCGAAGAGAATACCGTCGACAGAGACGTTCCCACTGCTGTCAGCCACGACTGTGTGGCCGTTGTACTCGAACTGGACTTCGACCGCGTTGTCGGATTCGAGAAGGCGGTCCAGCGCGTCCGGGTCGATTACCTCATACAGCGTCGGGTTCATCGACAGCGGGTCGCTGTCGACCACAGTGGCCAGTGCCTCGACAATCCGGTGACTAACTTCTACTGAACCGTCTATTGATTCCATTGCTTGCATTGCTTGTTGAGACGGGTCCGCTCTGTATCTACCTGACCCTTATAGGGATTGTCCCACCGCACTGACGACGCTATATGTATACAGTGATACGAGCTATCATGATCTGTCGAATGCCCCCGTCTCGGACGACGCAGGGTATGTAGTGGTGATGAAGTCATTCACCGGTGACGAGTGGAAGTCGGATGAGAAACGTTGCGCCGCCGAGGCTGTTTTCGGCTGTTCGCTTGTCAGGGTCGTCGTCGAGTGAGAGCTCACCACCGTAACTCCGCACGAGTTTGTGCGCGATGTACAGGCCGATTCCTGTCCCACTCGACGATTCTCCTCTCCACCCGCGTTCGAAGAGGAACTGCCGGTCGTCGTCGGAGATGCCCGACCCGTTGTCGCTGACAGCGATGACAACTTCGTCATTCTGACACATCATGCTGACGACGACTTTCGGCACCGCTGCGTCGTTGTGACGAACGGCGTTTGTCAGCAGGTTCCGAAAGGCTGACCGGAGCAGGTCGTTTGCCCGAACGCGGACCTGGGGAGCGGTTCCGTCGAGCGACAGCTCCGCATCTGGATACGACGACTGACAGTTCCGGAGTTCTGCTTCGAGCAGCGGTGCCACCTCGACTGGCTCGTGGTCGGAGCCGGAGTCGAGCATCACCTCCGCAACGTCCCGTGCGGTGTTTGTCAACTCGACGGCCTGTCGGACGCTCTCCAGCGCAGTGTGTACCTGCTTCTGGGTGCTGTCCTGTGCCTCGAGCAGTTCCAGGGAGGCCAGCGCGACCTGCAGGTCGTTGCGGATGTCGTGTCGAACCATCTCGTTGAGCACGCTCAGGTCCTCGCGCTGCTCTTCGAGCTGGCGTTCGTACTCCTTGCGACGGGTCACATCCTGCTGTACTCCCACGTAGTGTGTCACCTGTCCGTCTTCGTCTCTCAGCGGTGAGAGCGTCACTTCGTTCCAGAACTGCTCGCCGTCTTTCCGGTAGTTTCGGAGTTCGACCTGTACGCATTCGTCGTTCTCGATTGCCTCGCGCATCGCCCGGACCGGTTCGGGTTCTGTCTCTTCCCCCTGGAGAAACCGACAGTTTCGACCGAGAATCTCGTCTTGCGTGTAGCCGGTAATCCGTTCGAACCCCCTGTTGACGTATATCAGTGGCTCGTCGTCCTCCTGCATATCTGCAATCGTTATGCCGAAGGGCGTCTCTTCGAGTGCGCGACGCTCGAGAAGGATATCGTCCACCTGCCCGATAGCCCCCTGTGTGCTCTCTGTTGGTTTCGACATGCTGTCCCTTGTTATCCTGTATACTGGGGTCTACGGTTTGGGTGTTTGGGTCAGTTACCTACCGCTGAAGCGGCGGGGCTGGGGACTGTCTCGCTCTGGATTCGCTGTTCTCGCTTCTCGAACGTCTGGCACTGCTCCCGTCTCCAGGCGTCGGGCCGTCACCAGACCATACCTATCTAGAGAAATGACATAACACTACAGCATAACTCATCATCCTCTTAAGTGTTCGCGTGGAAAGGGAGTATAATGAACACGAGTCGCCGGTTGCTTGAGCTGGTCAATCGGTCCGGGCAATCTGGGGGATTCGAGAGCCTGGAGCTCGCCCTTGAGGCCTCACAGGCGGTTCTCATCGGCAGCGAGGGTGGGGTTGCTGGCGCTGGACTGTTGCTGGTCGCGTTGCTCGGGCTTGCGATGGACGAGGGCCCGACTGACGCTCTCTCGGAACTCGCGGACAGAGTGAAACGACTGGCTGACGGCGATGACGATGTCGAGTTTCCGACCGACCGCGACGACGATATCGGGAGACTGGCGGACGCGCTCGACGGTCTCGCCGAACAGGTTCGACAGGACCGCAAATCCACTCACCGGTACAGCGAGTACACGGCGGAGGTGCTCGACGCGCTCGACGACGTGTTCTACATGCTCGACGAGGAGGGGAACGTGCTGCAATGGAACGAGAGCCTCGCTGACGTAACCGGGTACACGGGCGAGGAAATCGACAGTATGCACGCGCTGGGTTTCTTCGACGAGAGCGAAAGCGACCGCATCGCAGCGGCCATGGAGACGGTGTTCGAGACTGGCGAGGTGCGCGTGGAGACGGAGCTGCTGGCGAAAGACGGTCGCTCCATCCCGTACGAGTTCTTTGCCACACGGCTCGAAGACCCGGACAGCAACATCGTCCTGGCCGGTATCGGCCGGGACATCTCCGAGCGGAGAGCGCACGAACGGAAACTCCGTGAGCGAGAGCGAGAGCTCTCGACGCTGATGGACAACATCCCGGGGATGGTCTATCGCGCTGGAAACGACCCGGACTGGCCGTTCGAGTTTGTCAGTGAGGGCTGCCGGGACGTGACCGGCTACGAACCCGAGGCGCTGGAAAACGGCGACGTGAACTGGGGAGAGGAAGTCATCGCCGAGAGCAACGACGGGCTCTGGGAGACGGTTCAGCAGGCCGTCGATGCCAAGGAGTCCTACCAGGTCACGTTCCAGATAGAGACCGCCGATGGCGACACTCGCTGGGTCTGGGAGCAGGGGCGAGGCGTCTTCGACGAGGACGGCTCTCTCGAAGCGCTTGAAGGTGTTATCCTGGATATTACCGACCAGAAAGAGCGGGAGACGGCACTCGAACGGACGATGGACTTCCTCGACCAGACACAGCGCATCGCCAGCGTCGGTGGCTGGGAGATGGACCTTCGGGGCGGTCCGCCGTTCGAGGGCGAGTTCACGGACGAGCTCTACCGGATTCACGAGCTCCCCGTCGGGACGGAGATGAATCTAGAGCGCGGGCTCGAGTACTACCATCCCGACTACAGGGACCGCGTTCGCTCGGCTGTCGAACACGCTATCGAGTCCGGCGAGCGCTACGAACTGGAGGCCCTGTTCGTCACCGCAGAGGACAACGAACGCTGGGTCCGGACGACCGGTATCCCCATCTACGAGGACGGAGCGCTCGTGAAGCTTCGCGGCGCGGTCCAGGATATTACCGAACAGAAGGAGTGGGAGCTCGCGCTCGAGTCGCTTCAGGAGACGACTCGGGGGTTGCTGGGAACCGAAACCAGCGCCGACGTTGCTCAGCTCGTCGTCAGAAACGCCTCGGAGTTTCTCGACACGTCGGGAATCGCAATCTACCTGCTCGATAACGAGACGAACGAGCTCGAACCAGCCGCTGTCAGCGATGCGTTTGTCGACCTGTGCGGCCAGCCCACGTCGGTGGCAATCGACCGGAGCGACTCGGCCCTGTGGGACGCGTTCATCAGCGGCGAACGGACTGTCGTCGATGCAGCGAACGCGGAAGGACCACGCGCGCTCTGTGCGGAGGTCGAGCACGGTTTCGTCCTTTCGCTGGACGATTACGGCGTGTTCGTCGTGGCGACGCCGAAGTCAGCTCTCGACGACGAGTCAAGCCGCCTCATCGAAACGCTCGTCGCGACGACCGAAGCGGCGCTCGACCGCCTCCAGAGCGAGGCGCTTCTCCGTCAGCGCGAGTCCGAGCTTGCGAGCAGAAACCGGCGGCTCAGGCGCCAGATACAGATTAACAGTATCATCCGGTCGATACACACGTCGCTCATCGGCGTCGACAGCCGTACCGAAATCGAACAGACCGTCTGCGAGCGCCTCGTTGACGCCGAGCATATCCGCTTTGCGTGGATTGGCTCGCTCGACGCCGACGAGACGGCGTTGAACGTTCGTGCCTGGGACGGAACCGGCCAGGAGTATCTCGATGAACGTCCGCTCACGGTCGAAGATAGCGACGAGCCAGCAGCTGTCACTGCGCGCACCGGCGAACCCACGGTCGTCCGAAACGTCGTCTCTGAGCTTAGCGGTGAGGACTGGCGACAGCGCGCAGCGCTCCGGGATTTCTACTCGGTCGTCAGTGTCCCGCTTGCGTTCGACGAGTTCTCCGTCGGCGTTCTCACAGTGTACGCAGACGAACCCGACGCGTTCAGCGACCTCGAACGGACGGTGTTCACCGAACTCGGCGAGAGCATCGTCAACACCATCGTCGCCGTCAACACGCGACAGGCGTTACACGCCGACACGCTGGTCGAACTCACGGTCGGTCTGGAGTCCGAGTCCTTTTTTACACGGGTCGCACGGGAGACGGACTGCCGGATTCAGTACGAAGGGATGGCCGCACACGATAGCGACGAATCTCGCCTGTTTTTCACCGCTGTCGGCGCAGAGTCCGAGGCTGTGCTCTCCACGCTCGAGGAGCTCGTGTCGGTGGCCGACGCCAGACTCGTCAGTGCGTTCGAGGACGAGTGTCTGTTCGAGGTAGCTGTCACCGAAGAGACCATCCCCGTCTGGCTCGCCCGCCACGGCGGCCGTCTCCTGTCTGTTCAGGTCGACCAGGAAACGCTCGAGTTCGTCGTCGACGTCCCGGCGACGACCGACGTCCGCGAGTTTCTCGGCATGCTCGAGGAGGAGTACAGCGGGGTCGAACTGCTCTCTCGTCGCAACGTCGAGCGGTCGAGACAGACGAGACAGGGGTTTCTCGACTACCTGTTCGAGGAGCTGACCGACCGGCAGCTAGAGGTGCTCAGAACGGCGTACTACGCTGGCTTTTTCGAGTGGCCCCGTACCAGCACCGGTGAGGACATCGCGTCGATGCTCGACGTGACACAGCCGACGGTCAACCGCCACCTCCGTCTCGGTCAGCAACGGCTGATGGACGTACTGTTCGAGCACACTGCCGTCGACCGTGAGTGACGCCGGTTCGAGACACGGGCCGTGAACACTCACATCGGCTTTTATTAGCTCGTGGGCCCACTGTTCAGCCGGAGACATGAACACAGAAACGCTACAGTCTGCGCTCGAGGAGTCGGGCGAGCTGATGCTCAACGTCGAGGAGTTCGACGAGCCGCTGGAACTGCACCTCCACGACACCGAGTTCGACGACGAGACGATAACGCTCCAGTTGGCCGACGGAACGTTGACGTTCTCGGTCGACGCGGTGGTTGGATACTGGCATCATCACCACTCGCTGTCGGACTACGGACTGGACTGAGCGGCGGGACATCGTTCGCTCGGCGCGACAGATTCCTCCGCTGCGATTCCGGGTTCGGGAGCGACAGCGTCTCAGAACAGGCCGTCGATGTCCCCGTGCTCGTCGACGTCGATGTCGGTCGCTGCTGGCTCGTCTGGGAGCCCTGGCATCGTCAACACGTCACCGGTGAGTGCGACGACGAACCCTGCTCCAGCCGAGGGGTACAGCTCGCGGACGGTTAGCTCCCAGCCGTGAGGGACTCCCTTCTCTTTGGGGTCGTCAGACAGTGACGCTGGCGTCTTCGAGATACAGACGGGAACGTCCGTCAGGCCCAGCGTCTCGAGCTGTTCGATGTCCGACCGTGCCTGCGGGGTAAACTCCACGCCGTCTGCGCCGTAGACCTGCGTGGCGACCGCCCGGATTTTCTCGTCGACAGGTGCCGACAGGTCGTACGTCGGCACAAGCTCGCCGTCTGTTTCGGTGGCCGACCTGACAAGCCGGGCGAGTTCGAGCCCGCCGTCTCCGCCGTCCCGGTGCACCGTCGAGACGGCGGCCGGAACGTCCCGCAGCTCGCAGTGGTCGAGCACTGCCGCCACCTCCTCGTCAGTGTCGTCGGGAAAGCGGTTCACGGCGACGACAACCGGGAGACCCATCGCCCGAAGATTGTCGACGTGGTGGTCGAGATTCGGGAGGCCGGCGCGGAGCGCCGCCAGCGAGTCATCGCCGTCGGCCATCGGAGCGCCGTGTTCACACAGCGCGTCGACGGTCGCGACGACGACGGCCACAGCAGGTTCGAGCCCCTCACGTGAGACGATGTTGATGAACTTCTCCGCGCCGAGGTCCGCGCCGAAGCCGGCCTCGGTGACGAGGTAGTCTGCGAGACGGAGGCCGACGTGGTCAGCGAGCGCGGAGTTCGTCCCGGTCGCGATGTTCGCGAACGGTCCGCCGTGAACGAATGCGGGCGTCCCTTCGATACTCTGGACGAGGTTCGGCCGTAGCGCGTCTTTCAACAGGGCCGTCACCGCGCCGGTCACACCGAGATCCGCAACCGTGACCGGCTCGTTGTTCGTGTCGTAAGCGACGATGATGCGGCTCACCCGGCGTTTCAGGTCCGCGATGTCGGTCGCCAGACAGAGTACTGCCATCAGCTCGGAGGCGGCGGTGATGAGAAAGGAGTCCTCGCGGGGTGGCCCGTTCGTCTTGCCGCCGAGTCCGACGACCGTGTTCCTGAGTGCGCGGTCGTTCACGTCGAGCGCCCGGTTCCAGACCACACTGTCCGGCTCGATGTCGAGGTCGTTGCCATGGGTCCGCTCGGCGTCAACCATCGCGGAGACAAGGTTGTGTGCAGCAGTCACCGCGTGAATGTCGCCCGTGAAATGGAGGTTGATATCCTCCATCGGCAGGACCTGGCTGTAGCCGCCACCTGCCGCACCGCCCTTGATACCGAAGACGGGTCCCTGTGACGGCTCGCGGATGGCGACGACGTTCGACTCGCCGAGCTGACCCAGGGCCTGTCCCAGCCCGACCGTCGTGACGGTTTTACCTGCACCTCGCCGCGTCGGCGTCATCGCCGTCACGAGCACGAGGCTGCCTCGGCTGGGCTGGTCGAGCGTCCGTCGAATCGCGTCCCACGTCAGCTTCGCGACCCCCCCGCCTTGCGGGTCCAGGTCCTCGGCCGAGAGGCCGAGCGTCGCACCGACATCCTCGATTGGACGACGGGAAGCGTTCCGAGCAATTTCGATGTCCGGTGGGACCGTCTGTCGGTCCGGGCTGTTCGAGGAAGTCATGGCTCTGGTCGTGTTTTCACCCGGACACGTCCTAAATGGGGTGTCACGTTCCCAGCCCCTGGCAATCGTGGACTCACAGCGCGTCTCAGAGAAACAGCTGGCTGAACAGCGTCCGTTCGGCCCGGTGCAGTCGCTCGAGAAACGCCGACTTGCTGATACCCAGCTGTGTTGCGACCTCCTCGGCCGTGACTTCACGCGGAATCGAGAAGTAGCCCATCTCCAGCGCTGTCCGAATGCAGGCTTCCTGTTTGGGGGTGATATCCCACTGCTGAGTCGGACTCGGCTCGTCTTCGCTCTGTAGCTGATAGGCGCGTCTGAGCTTCACGCCCACC
>LKMJ01005659.1_pt1 | contig 11789 bp, 9 predicted proteins | sample 643391 | NCBI WGS metagenome assembly LKMJ01 (sample SAMN04112250, study PRJNA286221) | soda lake metagenome | biome: soda lake; feature: Kulunda Steppe; material: water; isolation source: sample PL-Br10 brine of Picturesque Lake | place: Russia: Kulunda steppe | collected 2010-07
CGCTCACAAACACTCTCATACGTCTCTTGCAGCCGCTTCTCGGCAGTTTCCCACTCCCCAGCTGCCACTGCTCGAAGCGCTGCAGTGACTTCCTCGTCGTGAGGTGGCGAGAGGTCACCCTCGAGGAACCGCTCTTTCTGGACCGCAACGAACGCCGGAACCGCTGACTCCGGTACCGTTCCATCCTCGAGTTCGAACTCGCCGTCGCCACTGGCGACCGCTTCGAGGGAGATATCCCGCCCCTCGATACGCGTCCGTAGGTCCATGATCGCTCGGTACTCCGCTTGATCGATGGTGCCCTCGAGCGTGGCCGGTGGAATCACTTTTGGACAACGGGTTCGGAACCGACAGCCGCTTGGCGGATTTCGTGGGGAGGGAACGTCCCCCGAAAGTGTCGCCCGTTCGCGCTCTCTCTCCGCTGTCGAGGCTCGTGGCACGCTCTCGAGCAATGCCTGTGTGTAGGGGTGGGCGGGTGCCTCGAAAATCGTCTCGACCGGCCCGATTTCGACGATTTCACCGAGATACATCACCGCCACCCGATCGCAAATGTGGCGGATCACCGAGAGGTCGTGGCTAATAAACAGGTAGGTCAGATCGAAGTCGGCTTGGAGATCTGCAAGCAGATTCAACACCTGGGCTTGCACCGAGACGTCGAGTGCACTCGTCGGCTCATCGAGGACGAGAAACGCCGGTTCAAGCGCGAGCGCTCGAGCGATACCGATTCGCTGGCGCTGTCCACCGGAGAACTCGTGTGGATATCGGTCGAGTTGGTCAGCGGCAAGGCCAACCCGCTCTAGGAGGTCACAGACCCGTTCGCGTCGCTCGCGGTCGGTGCCGACGTCGTGGATGTCGAGCGGTTGGCGCACGATTTCGCCGATTGTCATCCGTGGATCGAGACTCGAGAACGGGTCCTGAAAGACGATTTGGGCGGCCCGGCGAAACGCCGCCCGGTCGTCGTTTGAGAACTCCTGAATGCGATTGCCGTCGAACTCGACGGAGCCATCTGTTGGCGCCTGGAGGTCAAGGAGCGTCTCCCCGGCTGTCGACTTTCCACAGCCGGACTCGCCGACGAGCCCGAGCGTCTCACCTTCGTAGATATCGAAACTGATCCCGTCGACCGCCCGGACGGCAACCGGTTCGTCGCCGAACAACCGGTCGAGTATCGAGTCGTTCTCCCAGAAGTACTTCTCGAGGTTTCGGACGCGAACGAGTGGTTCTGCCTTGCGTTCGTCGTCCACAGACGATATCGTGCCGTCATCGACAGGTCCAGAGACTCCGGACGGTGACTCCTCAGCGGTCATCGATGCTCACCTCCTCCGTTCGCTTCGGTGGGGTCGGCTCGTCGGCTCCGGCCGCCCGTTTTCCTCCTGAGCCCTCGTCGGTCCCGCCACCGTCGGACTCGTCACTCGCAAAATACTCCTCGGGCAGCGCTCGAGTCTCGTCGTATGGCTCTCGAGTCAGGACACATCGAGCGTGGTGTGTCTTATCCCCATCCCCGTCTTTATGCTCATCATCACCGCCCCGCTCAACTACCGACTCCGCCACTGGCTCGAGACAGCGCTCCATCGCCTTCGGGCAGCGGTCGGCGAACGAACAGCCCGCACGGAGTTCGCCATCGAGGAGGCTTGGAACGTTGCCGTCGATCGGTTTGAGTCGGTCCCCTGCGGTCTCGAGGGTGGGCATTGACTCGAGGAGACCGCGAGTGTAGGGGTGGATGTGGTCGTCGAAGACGGCCGAAAGCGGTCCGCGTTCGACGAGTTCGCCGGCGTACATGACGCCGACGCGGTCACACATTCGTGCGATGACACCGAGGTTGTGGGTGATGAGCAACACTGTCATTCCGGTCTTCGCTTGGAGTTCATCGAGTAAGTCGAGAATTTGGGCCTGGATCGTCACATCGAGGGCAGTCGTCGGCTCGTCGGCAATGAGCACGTCCGGCTCACCGGCAAGTGCTTGGGCGATCATCGCCCGTTGGAGCATCCCGCCGGAGTACTCGTGTGGGTATTGCTCAGCCCGTTGGACCGGGTCGGGGATGCCGACCAGTTCCAGCAATTCGATCGCTCGAGTGCGGCTTTCGTCACTGACATACCGCTTAGAGGGGAGCACTGTCGAGAGGGCGAGTGAGGTGAGTGAGTATTCCTTCGAGTTCGTTCGCGCTCGCGTTGAGCGTGGGTTTGCGTTGGCTCGCTGCTGGACTTCGACGGCTTCGGCGAGCTGTTCGCCCACGGTAAGCGTCGGGTTGAAACTGCTCTCTGGGTCCTGAAAGATCATACTGAACGATGTCCCCCGGAGTGACTGCCTGAGCCCGTCGGGAAGGGAAAGAAGGTCGACGAACGAGCCGTCGACTGCCTCCGGCTGCCGGTCGGCAACGGCGGTGGCGAGCGAGTCGTTTCGGTACCAGACCTCGCCTGCCGTAATCCGCCCCGGCGATTCGATCAATCCCATAACCGACCGCGCGGTGACGCTCTTGCCGCTGCCACTCTCGCCGACGATACCGAAAATCTCGTTTTGTTCGATCCGAAGGTCGAGATCCGAGACGGCATTGACCTGTCCCTCACTGGTGAAATATCGCGTCGAGAGCCCGTTGATCCGCAGCAGGTCTTCGGTCATCGGCCCTCACCCTCGATGTTCGGATCAAGCGCATCCCGGAACCAGTCTCCAAGCAGATTGACGCTGATTACCGACAGCACGATACCGATGCCAGGAATCGTCGCAATCCACCACCGCGTTCGCAGGTAGTCCTGGCCCTGTTGTATCTCATATCCCCAGGATAACGTCGTCCCCGAAAACCCAAGAAAGGAAAGCGAGCTCTCGAGGAGGATGATGAACGCGACTTGGATCGTTGCGAGGACGATCACCGGTGTGAGACTGTTCGGAAGGATGTGTTTCTGCAGGATCGTCAGGTCACTCGCCCCGAGGCTCCGGGCTGCTTTGACGTATTCTTCGTTGCGAACGGAGAGTGCTTCGCCGCGGGCGACACGGGCGAACCAGACCCACGTCACGAGCGCGACGACGATAGTGACGGTGCCGGGGATGGCGGTTGTTTGGGGCATTCCCTCTGTGAGCCCGGTCAAAACGATCGGATCGGGAACCCTGAGCGCGGTCGTCCCAAAGATTCCGATAAGGGCGAGTGCGAGCACGAGTGACGGAAACGCGAGCATCACGTCGGCGATCCGCATCATGCCGTCATCAACGCGGCCGCCGTAGTAGCCTGCAATCAGGCCGAACGGGACGCCGATCATCATGGCCAGCCCCGTCCCGAGAATGCCAACGAGCAGCGAGGTTCGAGCACCGTACACCAGCCGTGAATAGACGTCCTGACCGACGTTGTTCGTTCCAAGGACGTGATCAAGGGTGTACTCCACCTCGACGGTGGCGAACTCGCCGTCGTCGCTGATCTGGGTTGTGTAGCCCGTTCCGATCGGTGGGTAGCTGTTGCCGTTTTCGTCGAAATTTCCGGTCTGGTTCGGATTGTGGGTTGCGAGGAGGGGTGCGAAAATTGCCATCAGTAGGATGGCGACCAGCAGGACCAGTCCGACTTTTGCGAGCAAGCTCTCTTCGAACTCGTGTTTGAGGTTTGCTTTGAGACGATCCGGAATCATTCGTTGCTCACCCGTGGATCAAGCGACGCATACAGCGCGTCGACGGCGATATTTATTAACACAAAGGCGATGGCAATGAAGACGACAATACCTTGCATCAGCGGCCAATCTCGGGACTCAAGCGCGTTGATGAGTTGGTCGCCAAGGCCGGGCCAGCTAAAGACCGTTTCCGTAATCACTGCACCGCCGATGAGCGTCCCGAGTTGGAGCCCGAGAACGGTGATAATCGGGATCATGGTGTTTCGCAATACGTGTTTGTAGCGGACCAATACTCCTGGCAGCCCCTTCGCCTTCGTCGCTGTCACATACGGTTTTCCAAGCTCGTCGATCATCCCACTTCGTGTCAGGCGTGTGATCATCGCCGTAAAGTACGTCCCGAGAGTCAACGCCGGCAGGATGATGTGTCGAACCCACGTGAGTAGTTCGCCGGCATAGCCAGTGGTGAGGAGTGTCCACATCGCCGGGCCAAACCCCACTGGCCGTCGACCGGTGGGGAGGAGGCCAAGTTGCACGGCAAAGAGGAGGATCAACATGAGGCCGAGCCAAAAGTTCGGCGTCGAAATACCAAGCAACGAGAACAGTGTCGCGCTGTAGTCGGTCGGCTCGTTTCGATGTGCGGCGCTGATGACGCCCAACGGAACCGCGATGAGGATTGCGATAACCGTCGCTGCGATGGCTAACTCGAGCGTTGCTGGCACCCGCCTGAGCACCATCACCTCGACTTCTCCGCTGGATTGATACGAAAAGCCGAAGTCGCCGACGAGGATCCCTTGGACGTAGTCGAGGTACTGGACGATCATCGGCTCGTTTAAGCCGTACTGCTCGCGGACCTGATCGCGGATGTCTGCGTCAGCGGCCTCGCCAACGATGAGGTTGGCCGGGTCGCCGGGGGACACCGCCCGAAGGGCGAACATGATCGTGATGACCCCCCAGATGACGAATACGCCCTGGAGGAGCCGTCTGATGAGAAACTTTCCAAGTGACATGGTGGCGAGTGAATGTGACTGCTACTGCTTTGTTGGTGGCGAGTGAACGTGGCCCATACTGGCATGGAACTCTGCTCGAGTCGGGTATGGATCCCGGCTCGGTTGGCGCTGTCGTCGGTAGTGTCGATATGTTTTGACTCTCGCTGTGAGTCTTAGATATCCATCTCGTACGCCAAAATCGCCTCGTCTGGGCGTGGTTCCCACTGAATGTCCTCACGGACACCATAAATACTCTCTTGCAGATGGAGGAAGATCCACGGCGCTTTCTCACGTGCCATCTCGTTTACCGCCTGGAGTTGGGCCTCTCGCTCCGCAGGATCCTCGATCCCCTTGCTCTCTTCGATCGCTTCGTCGAGTTCCTCATCCCGGAAGCTTTGGACGCCGGCGCCCTCCTGGAAAAACCCGGAGACGCCGTAATCGGTGTCGCCGGTAATGACGCCCCAGCCGATCATAAAGAACGGAATATCGTAGTCGTCCATCCCGGCGGAGTTCGCATCCGAGACAACCCCGAAATCAACGATATCGACATCACAGTCGACGTTCTCGAGTTGGTCAATCTGGTCGGCAACACGCTGGGCGACGGCAGCATCGTTTAAGTATCGACCCTGTGGCGCGACGAGTTCGATTTCGGCCCCACTGTAGCCGCTCTCTTCGACGAGTTCCTCGGCCAGTTCGATATCCTGTCCGTAGGGCTCGAGGTCGGGGTTGTAGCCGTTGACTCCCGGCGCGACCGGCTGGCTCATCGGTTCACCGAACCCGCTTAAGACGTCACCGATAATTTCCTCGCTGTCGACAGCGTAGTTCATCGCCTGTCGGAACGCCTCGCTGTCGAAGGGCTCGGACTCGTTTTTCATCGCACAGAAGATGTTTCGGAAACTTGTCACAGTTCGCGCCTCGATGTCGGGGTCCTCCTGGACTGTGTCGACATCTTCAGGAAGAATATTAATCGTGAGATCGGTCTCGCCGGTCTCTAACGATGCAACACGACCGCTCGACTCGCCGTCAGCATTGAACGTAATGCGGTCAAACGGTGGCTCCTCGCCCCAGTAGTCATCGAACCGCTCGAGGACGATTTCGGTATCCGGGGTAAAGTCCACGACTTCGTAGGGGCCGGTGCCGTTGAACGCGTCTGCACTGTCGCCGCTAATGGCTCCCTCCTCGCCGCCCAGCTCCCGCGTCCAGTCGGCGTTCATCGCCCGAGCGTAGTTCCCAAACTCGAACTCAGCCAGTGCTGGCGCTCCGCTGTATTCGAAACGGACGGTGCTATCATCAATCGCCTCTGCCCCTTCAATCGAGCCTAGCCCGGCGACCTGTGGCGTCGCGGGTCCGACATCTTCTAACACCTGCCGCTCGAGTGTGAAGGCGATATCTTCAGCCGTAAGCTCCTGTCCGTCGTGGAACTGGACGCCGTCACGGATTGTCATGTCCACCGCCCCGTCACCGGTATGTTCCCACGATTCGATCACCCGGGATTCCGGTGGCTCACCTGCCTCGACATCAAACAGCCGCTCGTAGACGTGGTCATAGACGTCGAAATAGTCGCCCGTGATGTGGTCGACCGGGTCGATCGTATCGGGAAACTCCGAGAGCGTGATCGTGATTTCGACGCTGTCGTCAGCCGGTTCCTCGCCTAAACAGCCTGCTAGCGTTCCGAGCCCAGCTGTCGCCCCCGCTGCGCCGGTCAGTTTGAGCAGTGATCGTCGGTCCAGACGAATTGTGTTACCATCTGCCATATTCACATCAATCAATAACCAGTATCATAAGTGTTGATGAACTTATATTCTGTTTTCCGTCGTTTATTTGTCCGTGGGGACGGGTGTTGGTCCGGCCACATCGTGTGAGCCGATTGTTTTACAACAAATCGAAACTAATCGGGCTAGCCTGTTCGAAATCCTGATACTGACCCACAAACTTAAGTTGTATTCCTCACCTACAGTAGGTATGGCCGCTCACGGCCGGCCCGCACTTCGGGACCTGTTCGACGAGTCGCCGACTCCACACATTGCCCACCCTCCTCGCACCCACCACCGGGATTTTTATGTTGCCACGGACGGTTCGTTCCGTGACTCCGGTGGCGGGTTGGGGGCCGTCATCGAAACACGAGACGGCACACGCGTCGCCCGCGTTGCGACACCCGATGGGCCACCCGACAACAACGTCGCGGAGTATCGAGCGCTGCATCTCGGCCTCGATATCCTCGCCGCTCGAGCACCGAAAACGGCTCGCGTCGGCATCCTCGTCGATCACGATCAACTCGCTGGGAACGTAAACGCCGCCGTTTTGGCTGCGGCGCACCCCGACTACAAACCCCCACGACCGTTTTCGATCCCGCCGGCGACAGCAAACCATTGGCGCGGTATCCGTGCTCGCTTAAGTGGCTTTACGGAAATTCGGGCGGCTCGAATCGATAGCGACCAGAATCCCGCTCATCCGCTCGCTAACACGCCCGACCAGTACGAACACGTAAACAGCGAACTCGACCGCTGTGTGCTCCCCGTGGCTCCACAGCCGACGGCGAGTGACGGGCAGTTCCCGCCGCCATCTCGAGCGAACCGGCACAGTCCTGGTGGGCATACTGCGTCGTCCGGTTCTCACTCGCACTCGCACTCGCACTCGCACTCACATTCCAGCCCCAACGCCGGTCCCAACTCGAGTAGCCACGCCTCGGACTAACCTCGAATACCAACGGAGACCGGAACGGACCGAAGCCGTTTTTGTGCCACCACGAGAGGGGTCTGTATGAACGGCGGCAGCGATATGACACTCGCGTTCGAGCTTGCGGCGTTGCAAGAATTGGCCTCGCCGGAGGCCGTTTTTGAGGACGCCAGACAGTGGAGTACGTACGTCGGCGTCGTCTCCGAGGAACCAACCTACGTCGTGACGAACTTCACCCGCAAAAACCGGATTCGCCAGGACTTCTTTTCGGGCCCACGTGGCAAAGCTGAGAGCTTAACTAGCGTCAAAAGCCAGTTCGACACCGACCGCCACGTCTTCGTCGGCACGGGTGAGGCCGATGCGGCGATGGCCGAGGATGTCGACTGGGAGTATCTCGCCGTCGAGGACGCTGCTGAGGCTGCCGACTGGACCCTCGCGGCAGATGAGCCGGCAGGCGAGCAAAATGAACCCGTCAGAGACGACTGGCCCTAAGCGGAGGATGGCCCTTTCACTTTCGAAAACAGTCGACGACGGACTCTCGCGGCTGGCTTCCAAACGAATGCTCCCGCTTGTCTGTGCAGCGATTCTCGTCCAACTGGTCAGTGTTATCGGCACCCAAAGCCAACTCGCGATTCAGCGTGAGCAGTTCGGTGACGATCCGCTGTTGGCCGACCTCGTCCCGGAGGCGTTGCCGCTCGCGTTTGAGATGCCACTCGGCGTTGCCATCGGGGCGTGGCTGCTCGCACTCATCGCGGCCGTCACCATCTCAATCGTCGCCTTTCGTGCCTTTGTGGCGATCGAAACGCCCGGCGAACCGCTCCTCCAGACCGATGGCCTCGTTCGTGGGACCGTAAGCGGCGTCGCTGCAGTCGTGTTGCTTAGTCTCTTCGTCACCGTCGGACTCATCGCACTGATCGTTCCCGGCCTCGTTATCGCCACTCTCCTCCTCTTTACGCTTCCATACGTCGCCGCTGAACGGACGAGCGCCCTTGAGGCGATGGCCCGTAGCTACCGGTTGACACAGGGCTCTCGTCTTCGCGTCTTCGGTGTCCTCGTGATACTCGTGGTTGGCTTTTTTTCGATCAGCCTCCTTGGGACGATCGCCTTCGTTCTCTTTGGGACCGGTAGCGTCGCCGGCGAAGTGATTAATATTAGCTTCAGCGCTGTCGCCTGGTTGTTCGTCCTCGCCGCCCTCGCGAGCGCGTTCGAACAACTCGAGGAGCACCATGCCACCCGGGAAGAAAAATGGGAGGGCATTGACGACGAGTTGCTCCCCTGAGACGGATCGGTGTAACGAATTACAGACCGTCTGACCGACACCGAGTCGTCGGCCTTATTGTCACGCCGCCCGAACCCCAACTAATGGCTGAGCCCCGTATACCGGGTGACGAATCCGAGCGCCTCGAGTTGCCCTCCGGGACGTCGATCGATCCACGCCAACTCGATCTCGGGATGCGTGAGTACGTCGACTCGAGCGCTGACACCCGTCACGCGGTGGTTATGGATATTCACCCGCCCTCACGATTTTTCCCCGAATCGTTCGTGGCTGTGCTTCGGGAGCTAGTCGACACCGCCGATGATTTCGACCAGTTTGGGACGCCCCACCTCATGGGGATTGTGTTAGAGGAGTTTCCCGAGCAGGTTGCCGTCTACGATGGAAGCGACGACGGCACCGTTGGCTACTCGATGGTCTGGGTGACGGAGTTCGACGCCCGACGGTTACACGAGATTATCGTCGAGTTGGTCGTCGAATTGATGGAACACGCGATTAGCCACGCCGATGATGCGGCCGCCATCGAGGAGTTTGAATCGCAGATGCTTTCCTTTGATGTCGCGGAATTCGTCGAAGAGTACCGGTCAGTTCGAGACTTCGAGAGCGAACACGACCGAGCGGTGTAGGTTTCGACAACTGGTGTCCGAGCGCTGATGGCGTCGTTCGAAGCCCGTAAGCCGGATCTGACCGTCGATCGATTCTGCCCTCACCCTCAGAGTTACCGTCCCACCGCCAAATCAGCCAATAACGTTATCAATTTATATGATAGATTGTTGGCTACCAGACCACCGCTAGCAGTGGGGGGACTCACCATGGCTGATCAATCAGAGACGTTCGACTGGCTCCGGTCGCAACTCCACACGGTAGCCGACCCATGGCTTACCCTTCGAGATCAAACGGGGTCGCTCACGCCCGCGACGCTAGCCTCTCAGCGGGAATTCGACGGGGGAACGTACACGTTCGATTTGACCAAAACGACGAACCGCCACCGCCTTTGGCTTGAGGAAGACGACGGCATCCAGCATACCGAACACCACCACTATTGTTTCACCCTCGAGGGCGACTGGGACTTCACTCCCGTCGAACTCGTTTTCGAGCGGCCGGCCGCCGAACCCGGGGCCGAACCGGTCCCCGAGACGCCGTTGACCGTGACGACAACCGACCTGCGTGAACTCGTTGCCTCCCCAGCCGTCCAACCGGTTCCAACCGGTCGCGCCGTTGGCCTGCACCGACAACAACGCACCCTTCGACGGGTTCTCCGAACGAATCCGACCCAGTGGGGGCTGTCGCCTCAACCGCGGCTCCTGCTCTGTGGCCCACCGGGAACCGGCAAATCGGAACTGGTCACTGAAACCTGTCACGCGCTGTTTAGCCGGCCGCCGCTGACGGTTTCGGGTCACGAACTCGTCGCTGAACTGGGTCGCGACTCGGACCGGTCACTCGCTACCGTTCTCAGAAACATCCCAGAGCGCTACGCTCCGGTCGTCTTCCTGGATCATATCGACGCGGTTGCCCCCACCCAACGTGACTCGCCACTGGAGCCCACCGCTTTGGCACGCTCGAAACTGCTCAATGCACTCGAGGACCGACCTGAAGACGCACCCACAATCGTTGGGTCGACAACTATCACTGACCGTCTTGACCCACGGCTTCTCGACGTCTTTGGCCAGTCGGTGATTACCCTTCATCGCCCGTCCGCGGACGCACGCCAGGTGCTTTTCCACCGCTCGCTCGAGCGGATTCGGACAAGTGAGGGTGGACGCCTTGGCTCTGACCTCAGCGGGGCCGTCACGGACCCGCTTGGCTCGTCGGTCCTCGAAGAACTCGCTACCGCGACAGCAGGCTACACCGGAGCCGATATCGAAGCCATCATTCTCGATGCGGTGTCCACACTCACAACTGATAGCGACCGTAAAAATGAACATGAACGTGAACGCGACCCACCGGTCCTCGAGGCGACCGATATTCACCAGCAAATCGACGCTTGTGAGGGCCAACTCACCGGCCCGTCAGTGACTGAAACGGGGATCACCGCCGATATCGATCACTCCGTGCAGGTAGACGGTGACGGACAGGTCGCGCATCTCGAGGGGCCGGCCACTCGCGATGAACTGAATGCCATCGCGTTTGGATGGCACCAGCACGTCGACCACGATGGGGAATTTCGCCTCCGCACGGTCGCGACATCGACCCTTCTCGGGTCGACGGCGAGTGACACCCGCCACCGAGTCGGGCTCGCCTTTCAGCATGACGCTGAGACGCGCCTCTGTCTCTACCTTGCTGGCTTTCCGTCCGTTGCCCGCGCTGGAGGCCATACGCCCCTCGCGAACGCCGTAGTCGAAAGCGTTCACGAGGAACTGCTCCGGTGGGACGACCGGAATCTGTTGTTGTATGAGGCCGATGGGGTAACGCTCGAGGATGGCGACCGAAAGAGAGACCGAACGGCAGACACCCTCCCCGTGGCAGCCCCCACCCTCGAAGTCAGCATGGAGACCGACGAGCGAGACACGGTTTCCGTCGAGGACCTCGCCACCCAATGCTGGGAGTCGCTCAACGTACAAACTGGCAAACTCACCGTGACAAAACCGTTTACCCTCACCGGTGATCGAACCCGCCTCAAACTCCTGTTTGAGAACCTGTTTCAACACTGTCTCGAACGGGCCGACTCCAAGCCGTCGATCCGCATTGGGCCCATGACGGCAATCCACGTCTCGACTCGAGTTGACGACAAAACCGCCCCCTACGGCTTCTATCTCGAAGATGACGGGCCGCCGCTTGCTGCATCCCAGCGCGATATCATCTCGAAACGGGACGAGCCGACCGATCTCAACGGCACCGATTTCAGCCTGGCAATCGTCCGGAAAGCCGTCGACGCACACGACTGGTCCATTTCGGTCGCTGAGAGCACGGCCGATGGCACCCGGTTTGAGATCGTCGGTGTCGGGAGTGAGGGCTCAGGCTGAGTCTGCGGCTGCGACTGCGGCCGAAAGCTGGCTCTCACTCGAGAATTCGATCCGCACACGCAAACCCGGCTTCGATCGCCCCATTGAGGCTTCGCTCGGGATACTGCGCGCGACTGGCCATCCCTGCATAGTAGACTCCCTCACCAACCGTCGGCGAGAGATCATAGGGGACGACCATCTCGAGATAGCCGCGTTCGTACACCGGCGCAGTCTGTGGGTTGCGCGCGGTCTGCATCCAGTTGACTGCCGCGGCGTCAAAGGAGGGAAACAGGTCGGTGACGCCTGCAAGCCACCGCCGTTCGACCTCGTC
>LKMJ01005660.1_pt1 | contig 11787 bp, 10 predicted proteins | sample 643391 | NCBI WGS metagenome assembly LKMJ01 (sample SAMN04112250, study PRJNA286221) | soda lake metagenome | biome: soda lake; feature: Kulunda Steppe; material: water; isolation source: sample PL-Br10 brine of Picturesque Lake | place: Russia: Kulunda steppe | collected 2010-07
CCGATCACATCGAGGAGATGATCCAGCGGCTGGCGGTCGTTATCCTCGTCGGGTCGGCCGCGACGGCGCTCGGGCTGCTCTGGGCATCGGACGTCATCGCGATCATGTGGGCGGACGTCATCCCGGAGAGTGTCGAACGACCGCCACACGTCTATCACCCGCTGGAGCTGTGGCTTACCCGGATCAAGGTCGCTGCACTGCTCGGCATCCTGGTCGCGCTGCCGATGCTCGTCTACCAGGCCTATCTGTTCATGAAGCCGGGTCTCTATCCCCACGAGCGCAAGTACTACCTTGCCGCTGTGCCCACGAGCGTCGTCCTGGCGTTCATCGGGATGCTCTTTTCCTACTTCGTCATCCTCCCCATCCTCTTCGCGTACTTCACGTTCTACTCCGAGGGAAGCGCGGACATCGCCTACGCCCTCGGCGAGACGTTCGACCTCGTCATCACGCTCACCGGCTTCCTCGCGATCACGTTCCAGATTCCGCTGTTCGTCATCCTGGCCGTCCTGATGGGCGTGACGACCAGGCAGTGGCTCGCCGAGAAACGTCTCTACTTCTGGGCGGCGTTCGCCGGCCTCGCGTTCATGTTCACCATGGACCCGACGTTCATGGCACCAATCTTCGTCGCCATCACGATGATCCTGCTGTTCGAGGGGACGCTCCTACTGCTCAAGTGGTCGGGCAGGTGAAGCGGAACACCGTGCGGAGGTCGTCTCTGTGACGCGCTTCACATTTGGCGGGAAATCCCACTGGAGGTGGTGTCCGACGGTCCTTTTCAGTGGGATCCAGGAAACGTTAGCCGAAAGTGGCGACCAGGGACCCCCGTTCGAGCGGATCGGGCGCGTGTGATTCGAACTCGTCTCGCTCTAGCTCGTGTACGTCGTCGAAGTCGCTTCTAGCGACACCGGTTTCGTCGACCGCGTACACGACACCTTCGTAGGGCAATTCAGCTTCCCACGGATATCCGTCGGCGTCGAGCCCCGATACGGCACCACCCGCCCTGAGGAGGCACACGATCACCACGTCGTCGTACCAGTCGAACGTCTCGCTATCCTGTACGTAGTATCCGACTCGAAGGATGTGGCCCGATCCTCGGCCGGTACAGAGGACGTCGTGTGTGACGTACGCCTCCTCGAAGGATTCGACATAGTCGATTATCTCTTCTCGATCGAACGCCGTCGGGGGATCAGGATACGGAATGGTCGAGGCGGTCTCGAACTCGTGCGTCTCGCCGTTCAGATCGGCCTCGATCGTTTCCGAGTCCTTCTCACACTCCGGACGGGATGCGTCCTCGTCGAAATGAGCGGTCACTGAATTCCCATCAGAGCGTCCAGAATCCCCCAAATCGTCCGCTCCATCATCGTTACGGGTGGAGTCGAGATCCACAGGATCTTCGGAAAGACATCCTGTGAAGACAATCGTCATCGCGCCGATTCCGCCCAGTAGTGATCGACGATGCATTACCAGAACGGATTATTTGTACTTGAATAAACGTGGGGTAACGTAAAACAGCCGTTTCAGTCTAATTCGACGGTCGACGGTCGTCCGGCGTGTGATTCTCGACGTCGAATTCAGTTTCGGACGACATTTCGGTCGAAGTTGAGTTCGAACTGGACACCGAATTCGAACTGGACACAGATCCCTCCAAATCTCCTCGAGTCGATTCGTCCGCAGCTGGACTCACGCTCCCCGTTCGGTACCCCTGGAGATCGAGCGTGACGTGATCGAAACCCAGATCCAGTAAGGGATCGCGCACCGTCTCGGCGAACTCGACGTGGAGTGCGTCCTCAAGTTGGGCTGGTGCGATCTCGATCCTGGCGAGACCGTCGTGGTCACGAACGCGAAACCCCTCGAATCCCAGCGATCGAACGATCGCTTCGGCCCGCTCGATCCTGGTGAGTCGTTCTTCGGTGACTGACAGCCCCGTTGGAATGCGCGAAGAGAGGCAGGCCATCGATGGTTTGTCGGCGACCGAGAGGCCGTACCAGTCGGCGATCTCACGCACCTCCGCCTTCGAGACGTCGTGGGCCAGCAGGGGCGAGTGAACCTCGAGTTCCTCGACGGCCCGGAGGCCGGGGCGGTGACCCGCGCCCGGATCGTCGGCGTTCGTTCCGTCACAGACCGTTCCGATACCGAATTCTCGAGCGGTTTCGAGCATTCGTCCGAGACGCATCGTTCGGCAGTGGTAGCACCGGTCGCCGTCGTTCTCGACGAACGAGTCGCTCTCGAGTTCGGAGAACTCGACGATTTCGTGTCGGATCCCGATCTCCTCGGCCGTCCGGGTTGCGTCTTCGAGTTCGGCCGCTGGCAGTGTCTCGCTCTTCGCCGTGCAGGCGATCGCCCGTTCGCCGAGTGCGTCGTGTGCCAGGGCGGCGACGACGCTCGAGTCGACACCCCCCGAGAACGCGACGAGGACACCGTCGTGGCTCGCGAGGTCCTCACGGGTGGCCTCGAGTTTAGCCTGGACTGTCGTCATCGAACCCGGGTTCGAGGCGCGAGGGCAAAAGCCCGTTGTGTCACCAGAGCGAAACCGACTATCGAGGTCCGGTTTCGCTATCCAGGGTTGCCTTCGAGCGTTGCGAGTGCCGAGTGATGACTTACGTCGCCGGTCGTGATAGTCCCACGTGATCAGCGAGTATGCTCGAACCGCTACTGGAGCAACGGGACGCCCTGCTGGAGCGACGAGACGAAATACTAGAGGGACGAGACGCCCGATTGGAGCGACAGGACGACAGTACCGAACATCGCGTTCAGGACCCCTCCCACACCAGTCACGCGGCGTACGCGGCGATTCGTGGGCTGCAGGCGGGATTCGTCGCGACCCTGATCATGACGGCGTTTCGCCTACCAATCGTGCGGTCACTGCCGCCGTCGGCGAACTTCTGGGCGAGGTACGTCAGGGGAGGCGACCCGGAGGAGTATCCGCTCGCTGGAATCGTCCTCCACCTCCTCTACGGCACCTCCGCCGGGGCGGTTTTCGGCGGTCTGTTCGCGTTGCTCGACGCCGAACGGGCGATCGAACCGGAACAGCGCGGTATCGTCTGGGGATCGGTTTACGGCATGGGACTTTCGGCGTTCGGTTCGCAGCTCATGCTCGAGGAACTCCTCGACGTTCGTCTCGACGCTGACGAACTCGCGCTCTTTCACGCCGCCCACCTGGTTTACGGCATCTCGCTGGGGGCCTGGGTCGGTTCACGAACGGAAGGCGTCAATGACCCAGACGCGGAATACGACTATGACGAGGGTTGATCCCTCGAATCGTCGAGTAGATGGTGAACTGATCGTCTGTTCGAGTCACACATACGGTAACCGATTCAGTCGCCACAGTCACGTTCGATCGACGAAAATGGGATTTCGATACCAGCTACGGGAGATTTCTACTTATTTCCCTGCAGATACGCGTCTGCACCCGCCGCGATGTGGACTAACGGTGCCACGAAGAGCAACAGGAATCCGATCGCGACGATCATCAACACGAAGGAGAGGACGTAGTAAATCAACACCGCGACGAACACTTTGATTGCGCGGTCTGTCATCCCCAGATAGTAGTGTCCGACTCCGGGAATGAACCACGACAGAATCCCACCGATAATGGGACTTTTTTCGCTTGATACACTCGAGTCGGCCACCTGAGATTGGTCTGTTTCCATGACGGTATCTTCCAGCACACGTTCTACCTATATAACATCTATCTTTGTTATAATATTCATCCAACATGTAACGGAACAGAACAGGAGGCACGTCTGAACGTGAAATCCGTCCCGAAACCGATGGAAGAAACCCGGTTACGACGAGGATGCTACCGTGATTCTTCACCGGATTCGAGGTGGTCGCTCCCCTTCAACTCTACCTGTTCGTCGGTAATACGCTGTATCTGTCCCACTTCCACGGGAACGTCGTCCTCGTCGACGTCGCCCCAGTCGAGGGCGGCCTTGATCCGCTCGGTGATGCCTGGATGTGCGTCGACGTACATCGCATCGCCGCCATCCGTGACGTCGGTGACCATGCCGATTTCGTCGCCCGTGGCGTCGACGACTGTTTTGCCGATTTCGTCCTCCGAGAGCGCGATTCGGTCCGTTTCGGCGACTGGTTCGCCTTCGCCCGCCTCGGCGGCACCTTCAGTGGGATCGGCCATTCCGCCTGCCGCTTCGGTGATGAGGTCCTGCGTGTGGATCGCCTCCATCGACACGACCTCACCCCCAGTTACGTCGGCGTGGAGGCGCTTGCGGTCGATTACCTCGTCTTCGACAAGGCGCTCGCGCGTGAAATGGGTGTGAATTCGGTCGTCCTCGCTGAACTCCGATTCGACCTCACACTCCATCAACACCTCGTCGGGTGACATATCCACGTCCAGGAGATCGCTTTCGGCGATCGTGCGCTGGAGCCCCTCGATGTCAATTTCGCGGTCTTCGACAGTGTCGGTTTCGATCACACCTGTCTCCGCGACCCGACTTTCGATGGTAAACCGTTCGGTGAACTCGCGGGTGACAGACCACGCCTCTTCGACGTCGAGTTCGACGTAAAACGGTACGTCGTCGGTAGATTCGATGGCGGCCATCTCGGTTTCGGTGGGGTCTCCGCGTCCCACTGAGTCGAAGTAGCGACCGGAGTCGAACCAGTTTCGGTCCGGGGTCGTCCCTTCGTCGAGGCCGGTCGCTTCTCCACCGACGTCGCCTTCTCCTTGGTAGTCGCCTGCCCCTCGGTCGACGAGGGTACAGCTCGCACACTCGCGTCGCTGGAGTTCGACGTCGACGATGGTCTCGTCGACGACCTCCGTATCGACGAGTTCGCTCTCGATGGTCGCCTCCTCGACGACGACGGTCTCGACGACGGTCGTCTCCGTGACCTCGGTCGTCACCGTCTCGCCCTCGATGAGGCGGTCTTTCAGCTCTTCGCTGTCGATGCCACCTCGGGCTAATATCTCGTCCTGATGGGTTACTTCGAAGGGGTCGGTCGCGTCCGCGCCGTGGTAGATCACGACCATGTCGCCGTCGTCGAGGCGACCGAAGAATTCGTCCCATTCGACCGGCTCGTGCATCTCGGTCGATTCGGACTCGGGGACGATCCGAAAGCGGTCCGGTTCGTCCGGATGTCGGACCGGCGCCGCGGCGTGTTCGTCGGCCCATCGGCGAATTGTCTCCCTCTCCGTCGCAATTTGGCGCTCCTCGGAGCGATCTGAAGGATCGTTCATAGCACCTGCGACGACCGTGCCCGGGCGTAAAGCGCTTCGCCCGTAAAACGCCAGGTGGGGCGTGAGCGATCCCGTCCCACGGCGAACGATACCGTCCCACGCCAGGTTACCGACCCGCGGTCGGCGATCTGCCAGCGTCTGCACGGACGAGTTTCACGAGACCCTGTGCGAGCATTCCGAGGACGGCCCACTTCCACGCGAGGGCGGCCACGCCAAGCAGGACGGCGGCACGGAGCCTGTTCCCGCGGTCGACCGCGCGCTTGGCCTCGACGATTACCGAGACGACCGTCAGCGATCGGGTGACTTTCGAACCGAGAAATCGACTGATTCCCATACTCTCATTAGCAGCGTCCCGCTGATAACGAACTCGCAGGAACGCGCAAGTTTGGCCGGCGATCGCACCGCTCATCGAGCCGAGGACCGCAACAGGTCGGTTCCCCGTTCGAGGGATGGACGCAGTGTCGTTATGAAATTACGGTCGACATTGCAGCCGATGGCCTTGGGGTCGACCCCGCCGTCGGACGGGACCTTTTTGCCCTCTCGCTGGGATACGCCGTTCGATGGACCTCGAGTCGATTCCGGGCGTCGGCGTAAAGACCGCCCGAGCGCTGGCGGCCCTCGACGATCCCGAGGAGGCGCTGCAGACGGGCGACGTGGCGGAAATCGCCAGGGCACCTGGAATCAGCGGGGGCCGGGCCGCCCGGATCGCGCGGGCGGCGATTCGAGCCGAGCACGACGATACGGACCCATTCCTGGCGACCGATCGGGCGCGAGAAATTTTCCGGGAGGTTCTCGGGTTGCTCAAAGACCGCACCGTCACCCGATACGCCAGCAGTCGACTCGAGACGATGTATCCGAGTGCCTGCCGTTCCCGAATCGACGAGGTGCAGGCGATCACCCGGCGGGCGCTCGAACGCGATCCCACACCGGAGATCCTGGAGGCGCTCCAGGGAGTCGATCCGCTCGAGGAACCCGGTGACGTCAGGGTCCGCGACCGGTGTCTGGCGACGACCGACGCGGAAACGTATGCAGAGGCACGGGAGGCGATTCCCGAACTCTCCGTGGAGGTGATCGAGGACGCACAGGGACTGTCGGAGCTCGCCCGAGGCTACGCGACGGTGCTCGCCCTCGACGAGGCCTTCGCCGGCGTGACCGTCGACGGCGACGTTCGCGTAGTACCAGACGCCCTCGAGACGCCCTCCAAGATCGTTCCAGAGCGCTCGCTCGCCTTCTTCGCCCGAAACCGCGACTCGATCCGGGCGGCGATCGACGTCCACCGGACCGCGGGGCTCGACCTCGACTGCGACCTCGACGCGCTCGAAGCGGGCCTCTCCCGGCTGACCGACTCGGGCGAAGTCGCCGGCGACGTGGAACTCGATCGGGTGACGACGGCGCTCGACGACCTGGACGCGGTGGCGAGCACGGCCGAGAGCGTCGCGAACGATCGACTTCGGGAGGCAATCCGGGAACAGGACGTCACGATCGAGGGCGCGGACCTGCTCTCGCTCGTCGAGCGCGGCGCGGGCGTCGACTCGCTGCTCTCGCGGGAACTGGCAGACGAGTACGCAGACGCTGTCGCGGCTGCCCGGGAACACTTGGTCGACGCACTCGACCTCGACGCCGGTGAGGCCGAGATCGCCCGGCGAGCGTTCGACGACGAGCCGACGTTTCCCGTCGAGCGAGACGACGGCGCGATCGGACGCCTTCGGGAGGAACTGGCCGCGGCGAAGGAGCGCCGTGGCGCCAGACTCAAGCGGGAACTGGCGGCCGACCTCGCCGCGCGGCGGGACGCAGCCGAGGAGCTGGTTCGAGACGCGCTCGAACTCGACGTCGAACTCGCCATCGCCCGCTTCGCCCGAGAGTACTCGTGTACGATGCCCGAATTCCTCGACGAAGGAGGGGGCGCGCACAGCGAGGGTGACGACCGAACGAACGATACTGACGGGCTGGACCTCGCGATCGAGGGCGGACGTTCCCCGATCCTCGACGAATCTTTCGAGGAGATCGATCCGGTCGACTACGAAGTGTCCGGCGTCACGCTGCTGTCGGGGGTCAACAGCGGGGGGAAAACCGCGACGCTCGACCTCGTCGCGAGCGTGGTCGTCCTCGCACACATGGGACTGCCGGTTCCCGCCGATCGCGTTCGACTCCGGCGGTTCGAAGAGCTCCACTACCAGGCCAAAACCCAGGGGACCCTCGACGCTGGGGCGTTCGAATCGACCGTCCGTGAGTTCGCCGACCTGGCTAACGGCGGCGACGGATCGCTCGTCCTCGTGGACGAACTCGAGAGCATCACCGAACCCGGCGCGTCGGCGAAGATCATCGCCGGCATCCTCGAGGCGCTGACCGAAAACGGGGCGACGGCGATCTTCGTCTCCCACCTCGCCGGCGAGATCCGCGAGACGGCAGGTGTCGACGTGAACGTGGATGGAATCGAAGCTGTCGGACTCGTCGACGGTGAACTCGAGGTGAATCGCTCGCCCATCAAAGACCACCTCGCGCGGTCGACGCCCGAGTTGATCGTCGAGAAACTGGCCGAGGCTGAGCAGTCCGAGTTTTACGACAGGCTCCTCGCGAAGTTCGAGTGACGGTGGGCCGGGATCGAATCAGTCACTTTTATTTCTGATCTATTCCGACGTGTGTTATGAATTCGCTACGGGGAGAGGGCACACCTTCGTCGACGGGAGCCTCGGTCGAGGGCGAAACCGATAGTCCCCCACCAGGGCCGACGGCACCGGCGGATCGAATCGTGAGTCTCGACGCGCTTCGCGGATTCGCCCTGCTCGGCATTCTCGTCATCAACGTCTGGTGGTTTGGGATGCCGATGGCCGCATCCGAAAACCCGCCCGTCTTCGGTTCCTTCTCGGGTGCCGACTACGTCGCCTGGTTCGTCAGCCACGTCTTCTTCGAGATGAAGTTCATCACGTTATTCACCGTGCTCTTCGGTGCTGGGATCGTTCTCTTCACCGAGAGCAAAGCGCGAAAGGGTCAGCCAGCCATGCGTCTCCACTACCGTCGAACTGGGTGGTTACTCCTCATCGGACTGGGACACGCCTACTTGCTATGGTACGGTGACATACTGGTCGCGTATGCGCTGTGTGCACTGCTGGCCGTATTCGCACGAAACTGGAATCCAAAAACCCTCGCCATCGTCGGCATATTCCTCCTGATTCTGCCGTCACTGTTGTTCGCTTCCCTCGGATTCGTCGCCCACGAGCTGCCCGAAGAGGACCTGGCTATGTGGGAACCCACAGACGAGCAGATCCAGTCGGAGATCGACGCTTACCAGGGTGGGTGGCTCGATCAGATGGACCACCGCCTATCGACGGCGATCGAGCTCCAGACGGTCGGATTCGCGTTCTGGACGTTCTGGCGAACCACGGGGGTGATGCTGCTCGGGATGGCCCTGTTCAGGTGGGGCGTCCTCTCGAACGAACGCTCCAGACTGTTCTACCTCGGCCTGCTGGTGGGAGGCGGAGCCCTCGGTCTCGCCCTGATCCTCGGGGGCGTGTGGTATCGAAGTTACCACGACTGGGCGTTCGTCGAATCGGTCTTCTTCGCCACGCAGTTCAACTACTGGGGAAGCCTCCCGCTGGCCGGCGCCTACGTCGCGGGAATCATGCTGTGGTGTCACCACCGGCCGGCTGGCGTGGTGACCGGATCACTGGCGGCAGTGGGTCGGACGGCCTTCTCGAACTACCTCCTCCAGACCCTGCTGGCAACGTCGATCTTCTACGGCCACGGCCTGGGACTGTTCGCCACTATGAATCGAGTGGAACTGCTCGGCGTGGTCGTTCTGATCTGGGCGATCCAGATCCCACTGTCGGTGCTGTGGCTTCGATACTTCCGGTTCGGCCCCGTCGAGTGGGTGTGGCGAACCCTGACCTACGGCGAACGCCAGCCGCTGCGTCTTCGGGAGTGAGTACACATTGAATCTGGGGGTGGATAATTCGTCGCTGAATTCGGTCACAGCATCTCTCGTCGCCGAATTCGGTCACAGCATCTCTCGTCGCCGAATTCGGTCACAGCATCTCTCGTCGCCGAATTCGGTCACAGCATCTCTCGTCGTCGGACTCGGTTACGGCGCCTCTCATATACAAATTCGGTCACAGCATCTCTCGTCGCCGAATTAAGTTACAGCGTCACACGCACGGTAGCCGCTACCCCTCGAGCCAGTCGTCGGCCCACGACTCGATTTCGTCGAAAACCGGACACAGCGACCGTCCCTTCTCTGTCAACGAGTAGTACGTGGCGACGGGTGCATCCTCCTCGAGACGTCGCTCGACGAAGTCCGTCTCCTGTAAGTGGTCGAGGACGCGAGAGAGGGTTCGGGCGTTGGCGCTCGTCGACCGCTTCAGTTCGTTGAATCGCTTCTCGCCGCCCTGCAGGTCGTGGAGGACGAGCAGTCGCCACTTCGAACCGATCTGTTCCATCGACTCGACGACGGGGCACGCTTCTTCGATGGGACGGTCCTCAGTGGAAGTCTTCGAGTGTAGGGACATAGGAGTTCTCGCATACGGCTATATCGGCGGGAACACATATGAGTTCGTATTCAAACCAGGTAGTGTAAGTATAGCTACTATAGAAGCTATATTTATTTGGATCGATTTGGCCGGTACGACACGCCCATCGAGTTAGCGATCGTCGACCGTTCCGATTTCGACGAGGTTGCCGTCGGGATCGCGGGTGTATACCGACGTTATCGATCCGTTAGCACCAGTGCGATCAATCGGTCCCTCGACGAGTTCGACGTCTCGCTCGTCGAGTTGGCGTACGACTTCCTCCGTGGGCGTTTCGGTGAGCAGACAGAAATCGCCTCCCCCGACCGTTGGCTCCGCTGCGACGGGGTCGGCGTCCGCGTCGGTCGGATGGAGGTTGATCTTCTGCTCGCCGAAGTGAATTGCCGTGCGGTCGTTCCCGAACGTGACGATCTCGCCACCGAGTTTCTGGTAGAACCTGCAACTCGCGTCGACGTCTTCGACCGTGAGGACGAAGTGATCGATACCGGTGATGTCCATGCGAGAGTATCCGTCGCGTCCGTACAAAAATGCGACCACGGATGTACCCGTCGTCAGTCGACCGACTCCCACGGCTCGTCCAGCGGCGTCGCCGTGTCGACGGTGTCGAGGAGCCCGAGTCGATCGACCGTCCGACGAGTCGGCAGCCCGTTCGGTCCCCAGCCGCGGGCCCGGTAGTAGGCCTCGAGCGTTCGCTCGAAGCGTTCGAGGTCGATCGATTCGCCGACGGCGGGGCCGTCCGGGACCGGTTCGAGCATCGGTTCGGGCAGGCGGTCGTCGGACCGGTCGAACCCTTCGCGGGCGTTGAACAGGCGGATCAGCGTCCAGATTCGCTCGCCGACGCGGGTGAGCTCCTCGGTCGTGTACGGGCGATCGACGGCGGCGAGCCACTCCCGGCCGAGGTCCTCCCACATCGTCTCGCCGACGAAGTCGTCGATGACGAGGCTCCAGAGGACCGAGCGAACGGTCTGTTCGCCGACGACGGTCCGGACGCGGTCGACGGTCGTCCGGTCGTCGTCGCCGAACGCCTCGATCTCGATCGGACGGGCTCGGCGGTGACAGCCGCCGCGATCGCTCGTCGCGTACGCGAGCGCCATCCCCATCGACCCGCGAGGATCGTACGAGGGAAGCGCCATCGACTTCACCGTCGGGATGAACGCCTCGCCGCCGAAGCGTTCGCTGGCGGCGTCGACGCCCTCGCGGAGGGCGTCGAGAAGCTCGGCCGAACACGAATCGACCGATTCGCTCGACTCGCGTTTTGACGCACCCGTCGCGATGCGCTCGATGAGGGCCCGCGCACCGTCGACGTCGCCGAACTCGATCGAACAATCGACGAGGCCGGCTTCCCCGGCGCGGATCGCCCACGCGACGACGTTTCCAGCGTCGATGACGTCGATGCCGAGGCGATCGCAGGTCTCACCGAGCGTCGCCACCCCCTCGACGTCTGCGACGCCGAGGCCGGCACCGAGGGTCATCGGGGCAGCCCCGCGAAGGACGACGTCGCCGTCGTCCGTCTCCAGACGGAAATCGCCCGGGACGCTTCCCGCGCGTTCGCGTTCGGTCGCCGACTCGGTCACGGCCTCGATGCCGATCTCCTCGATACCGTCGAACTGACCTCGTTGCCAGCCTTCGGTCGCGAGGACGCCCACTTCGTTCGCGAAATCGACGCTCTCGAGGGTCCCGCCGGCGGCCTGCCATTGGCCGGTGTCGTGTTCCGCGTACCGCCGTTCGTACTCCTGGTGCAAGGCCGCGATTTCGTCGGCCGGTTCCGGGGGCTCGCCGCGGGCCACGATCGCCTTCAACCGCTTGGTTCCCATGACGGCCCCCGCGCCGCCCCGCCCGGCGTGATGCTCGCCGCCGTCGGAGGCGACCGTCGCGTAGGTCACGCCACGTTCGCCGGCGGGACCGACGCAGGCGACCGCCGCGTCCGGGAACGCCGCCGCGGTTTCGACGGTATCGTTCCCCCAGGTTTCGGCTGGTTCGAGCCGTCCGTGTCCCTCTTCGACCTCGAGTCGCACCGGTTCGTCAGCGCAGCCGGTCACGAGAATTCCCATGCAGTCCTCAAGCGCGCCCGCGAGC
>LKMJ01005661.1_pt1 | contig 11787 bp, 21 predicted proteins | sample 643391 | NCBI WGS metagenome assembly LKMJ01 (sample SAMN04112250, study PRJNA286221) | soda lake metagenome | biome: soda lake; feature: Kulunda Steppe; material: water; isolation source: sample PL-Br10 brine of Picturesque Lake | place: Russia: Kulunda steppe | collected 2010-07
ACATGCCCATCCCCTCCGTCAGACGTCACACACCTGCCACAGACACACCCCTTCCCTCCATCAGACGTCACACGCCCACCATAAACATGCCCATCCCCTCCGTCAGACGTCACACACCTGCCACAGACACACCCTTTCCCTCCATCAGACGTCACACGCCCGCCACAGACATGCCCATCCCCTCCGTCAGACGCCCACCCACTCATCCACTCAACCCTACACCCAAGCCCCCACGCTAGCTCCTGCACTCCCATCAGAAACTCACACACCAATGCTCGAACCCCTTTTGCACCCGCACACCCACACCAACAGAGACACGCACAGAGCACTCGTGCGCACCGTCTGGCCTGTACACGGCAGCAGCCTGCCCACTGGCATGACCTCCTCCATGCCTGCATGCACAAAGGGCACCACCAGCGGCGGCTGCCCACCCTGCAGCGCTGCCTGCTCCGCTGCTGCCGCCACTAGTCGTCCGACGCCCTTGCGGATAGGACCCATGCGCGAGGGCGTGCGCGAGCGCGTGCCTTCTGGGAACAGGTGCACCTGCGCACAGAGAAAGGCCGTGGTCAGGGTGCGTGTGTGTGTGTGTGTGTGCGTGCGTGTGTGCTTCTGTATGTGTGTGCCAGGGAAGCACAAACCGGACGGGAACCGTTTACTTTAAAAAGCCTATCTGGAAAACCATTGAGATTGTGCCGGGGGGCACTGGCCAAATTGCAGGGGCGTCAGCACCTGCGTTTTGGGGGGGCCGTAAACAATTAGATTATCAGTCCTGGGTACCCCCGGGCATACCCGCCCGGTAACCCAAGCCAGCAACGGCGATGAAGGAAGGCAGAGGGAGAGGCAGAGGAAGAGGGAGGGGGAGGGGGAGGGGTGCTCCATCCCGGCCTGAGCAGCCCATGACTCCTCTTGAGAGCTACTGAGAGTGAGAGATGTTGGTGTACTATGGTTGCTGAGGGTGTTCTTGGTTGATGCTTGGGTCTTCTTTGTGCTTCTGTGTGCTTCTTGCATGGGGTCTGGGAGTTTGGCGTGCTCTGCACGCTCACAGACTCCCCTCAACGGTGCAGGGAGGCAAGCCTAAGCAGCACCAGCACAACCAGCACCACCAGTTCCAGCAGCCAGCGAATCCTGTTCCATTTTCACACGAACAGGTTGAGAGGCTGCCTAAAGGCGAGTTCAGGCAAGAGCTCATGGACTGCTTGGGCCAAGGAGGCACTCCCAGTGATGCTGCAGACCTGGCATATTCCTCTTTCCCACCTCATCCACCTGGGGTAGTGCTGCCTCACCACCATGATCTCCTGGGGAACAGCTGCATCAACCTGGCCCACCAGCCCTGCAAACTCTGCCAGCAGCAACACCTGGTGGAGCTCATAGACTCCTATCACTTCTGAGTACCAGCAGCAGCAGCAGCAGCAGCAGCAGGAAGAGGATGACCAGGATTAGGTCCAGCTTGAAGGGTTTGGTTGGGATGGTTTTCAAGCGCCTGTCAAGCATTTTCTGGTCAAGATAATTGTGGCTTTTAATAAACCGAAGATCCTAATTAGATTAACCGCCAATGAAAAAGCAATGTTGATGCCGGAGACAGTAAACAAGTCCAAAGCATTTTGCCCCTTTGAAGTTTGTGCTTCATTGCGCTGTGATTGGGCTGCTGGACCTTTCCCCACAATATTCAAATTGGTTGATGCTATGTTCGTCATGCTTGTGCAAACTGCAGCTGTTGAGCGTGGATTTAGCATGCACCATAATCTAAATAGAATGCGCAAGTTTTAATCACCCCTTTTCTCTACAGGCACCATTCTGAATACGTATTGCAGATTCTACATCAATGATATCCAAAACTCCCCTAAAGTTAGCAACTGCACAATTATGAGGGAAGTGTGGTGATTTTCAGGCAGCTTGTCAAGCATTTTGACAAGGGTGCAAATCATTGAGATGGAGCCCTTGAATGATGGTGTTGACAATGGTGATGAGCCAGATTTAAATAACGGTAAAGATATTGTGGAAAAGGAAAGTGATGATGAGGCGTGGATGTGTGACAACGATTAGGAGGATGTTGACCCTTTCTCGCTTTGGTGCAAAGGCAGTGGGGGGAATGAAGGATGCACATATGGCTGAGCCAGACAGCCGAGTTGCAGGATCTGTGAGCCCTTTTGCAAGAAATGGCCTGATTGCCATATACTTCCTTAAACAAACATAAAATAATGTTGCTTATGTAGATTTTTTCTTTTCCCTTGGAATTTTCATTGGTTAAAAGAAGCAGCCCAATAGCAAACGAACAAACAAGGGCAAGGATACTCTAATTTCATGTCCCCAGGGGAATAAGACCACACACACAGTATTCTTGCAGAATCAATGGAAGTTTATAGCTTGTGAAAGGTGCGAATAAGAAAACAAGTAAGGGAAGGCATCAGGTTCCCTCGGCCTAGCAAATTAGCCACCTCATTCTCACCAACCCGGGCATTTTTTTTGAAAAGGGCCAAACCGTTAATCTGAGAAATTTAACTCTGGGCCCCCCTTAAACTCTTTAAAAAATGGAGTACGTACTTCCAGGCCCCCCTCAATGTTTACAGAAGTGCCTGTACTTCCCTGGTACGTGTGCACCCAAGAGACCAATCCCCATAGGCTCGCCTGTCCCACACACACATGTTTCCGGTGCATGTCTTCGGCCAATTCAGGACAGATCGCGTCGCGCAAGCTTGACAACCACAAGGATACCTTGCTTACCCCCCCTGCTTACTTTGGTGCATGCATTACTTGTGCATGCAGCAACGTCCAAACCATCCTTTACTCCCTCCTCCAATTCCCCCCGCCCAAACAAGCATCCAGTCCATTTGAGCCCATCTTACGCAAACTGAAACCCACTCCGCTCCACTCCCCCAGATCCCCTGCCCACTCAAGCCCATCACCCTCCACCCTGCAGCACCTGCGCCCACAGCACCCCAGGCGCACTGCCCCCTGCCCCACCTCATCTCCACGCACCCACCACCCCCATCCCCACGCACCCAATCGCCGGACGCCACGCGCGATTCCGCGGCCGCCAGGCCCGGCTGCTTCATGCCTGCGCCGCGCTGCACTGGCAGCACCTTCATGGCGGTGAACAGCTGGCTGAGGCCCGCGTACTTGAAGCACCGGTCTGTGGCACACAGGGTCCACCTGCAGGCGCGCGCAGCGTGGACAGTGTGGGCAGCAGTACGGAGACCCAGGGCTTAAGCGTAAGGCGTGGTTTGTGCGGGTGGCAACCAAAAGTGGACACTGTTAACCAGCATGGAGCAGGCCTGCATGCAGCACACAGCATCCCTTGGTTTGCGTGCTTGAGCTCAGCTGCCTGCCCATGTCAGTCCAAGCAGCCCGTGCCAGCAACCAGCAGGGAGCAGGCCCACACGCGCCGCGCGCGCGCACACGCACACACACACACACGAATGCACCACGCAAACTTTGCTGCCAGACGCACCGCAAGCTTGAGGGTTGATCAAAGAAGTGCGAAGGCACAAGCGTGGACATGACCAGGGGGTCGTCCATGGCCGCAACATGGTTGCACACAGTCACAAGCCCCTGCACACACAGGCCAGGAAAGAGGGTGGGCGGCACACGTGTGGGAGACGTCCTGATGCTGCCGGCTCTCTTGTGAGCACGGCTCCGTCATGCCTCACGCACACTCCTTAGTAGGGTTGCTGATTTCAGTTGCTGACATGAAGTCATGTTGCTTCATTTCACACAAACCGGCAAGTGTTATGGGTAAAATTGCTTTGGCAACTCTACACCTGGGCAATCACAAGAGCTTCAAGGGGTGTCTGCACACGCCCCAGCAGTGCAAACCCTGCCTGCTAAAATTGTGTGTGTGTGTGTGTGTGTGTGTGCGTGCGTGTGCGCGCGTGTGCACGTGTGCATGTGTGTGCGCGCGTTTTTCAATGTGCGTGCATGCGTGTCTGTCTGCATCGGGGTTGCGTGAGCTAGCTCACCTGACCGCGTGGCCTCTTCAGCGCTGCCTCCATGTGCTCGCTGCCCATGATCTCGGTGGTGTTCCACCGCTGCATGAAGGCGCTGCTGAGCGAGGCCACGCTTTTGAGCAGCACTTGCTGCGTGCGCGAGTGCAGGGGCAAGTTGGGAGATGTGAGGCGTGTCCCGTGCGGGAGTGGGTGCGCTATAGGGGGGAGGGGGCGAGGGCGTGCACAGGAGAGAGCAGAAGCATGTGCGGGGAAGGGCAGAGGTGTACAAAAAGGGACGTGCAGAGGGTACAGCAGGGGATATGCACCGAAGGGATGCGCATGATGGAGGGCAGGGATATGCGCTGGGCAGGCACAGCTGTGGTGCAGTGCCTGGCAGGCCCCGGGACAGTGACATGTCAGAACATGCCTTCTTGCAAGGAGCTATGTTTACCTTGGATATGCAAGAAACTGTGGTATTCACCTTTCAGAGAAATCTCAAGCCTGGACTTGCAGGTAAGACTGACACAAAGTGTCTGAGACGCAGACAGTCAGTGGGCAAGCGTCCCTCAGGCACCCTTCAGGAGGTAGGCAGTGCTCAATGGGCTGGCTCGCCCATTGCTGCTGCGACACACAGCAGGCCTGGAACATCTGGGCTCTCAGAAGCCTGCGCGCTCTAGCGCGTAGGCAGCGGAACCAAATCATGTAGGCAGCATGAGATGCACTCACCCTCAACAAGCCATCGTGCCCAAACACAGCATCCTCGCCGTGCACTACCAGCGTCGATGCAGGGCCTGCTGGCATGTGCTGCAAGCCCGGGGTGATGCTTGGGCCTGAAAGAGCACTGGATGCCGGGCCAGCAGGGGGCCCAGGGGCCTGCTGAGGGGCCAGGTTGAGCTCATCTGCGCAGGCCTCTGACCGCACCAGCTCGCGGAGCCTCCGCCGCGCTCGCTGCTTACTCTCACCCCATAGGTGACTCAGCCTTTCCAACCGTGGCTGCATGCGAGCCATGGCCCTCTCGAGGCTGAAGCTCTGCAAGCACAACCACACAAGCGTAAGCAAACGCCATGCATGCACTGAAGCAGCACCCTTAAGGAGCTCGAGCAAACACATGATCAGCAAGTACAGGGATCTGGTCAAGGTGAATCAGGCTCGAGCATGCAACAAGGAGACAAGGAGGGTGGTATGCAGCGTCCTGAGGAGGGAGACCATCTGGGCGCTCAGACCCTCACCGAGCTGAACCGTGCGCGAAGACCACCCTTTAACAGCTGCTTCCTGAGCACGGATGATCCATGACTGAGCTGAACCTGGAGGAGAAGCATGCTTTGCGGATCCTGGGCCTGCCCAGGGTGCGAGTACAGATGGTGCCCATGCAGGAGCTTTTCGATGAAGAGCTTGCCCTTGACGGGCATGGCTCCATCGATTGAGTTCAATATTCACATAAACGCATCGATTGAATGAAACAGGTATGTACGTAGTTCGACCTCAACTGATAATAAAATGAATTGTTTGGATATTATCTTGTTATGAAACTCGAGGCCGCTGGCCGCGCTGGAGCAAGATGCTGATATATGCATGAAGTAGCACAAGGAGCGCAAGTATGTCGGACATCATAAAGCAGTGGCTGGAGGAGGTCGGGCTGCCTCCGTCCCGAGCCATCGAGGAGGTATACCTGGGACCTATAAGGCACATAGAGACAGCCTTCGATGGAGCCTCTGGAGGGCACATCCTTGGTTTGGTTGCGGACTAATATTGTGCATCTATGCTTTGCTGTGGAATAGGACTTTGCTAATGGCTACCTGTTTGGTCAGCTGCTCAACCATTACAACCTCCAGCCTGACTTTGACAAATTTGAGGACAGGCGCGCTCCAGAGAGCATGGTCAACAATTACACAAGGTTGCAGGTGGGGGCTGCACATCCATTTACTCACATCCTATGCTCACACGCGGCAGGCACCTCCACGACGTGGCCTGCCCTTCTGCGCAAAGCACACACTGTTTATGAAAGTCAGTAATACCACGCCAAAGTGCATGCGCAACATAATTCCATGGCCTGTACACTTTGAGACATGAGGAGCACACGACAGGTGGTGAGCTGACAGCAGAACTTGATGCACTAGAGATCCACACGTGCCGATGGAATGTAATGCCTTGCCAGCAAGCTCTCTGAAATGCCGCCTACCCAGTTCTTCAGGGGGCATCGAGGCTTCCCGGCTTCAGGTGCCTGCTGGACGCCAGCAAAAACACTATACTGCCAAGCATGCAAGAGCTCCAAGCATACCCAGAGGTCCCACCCCTCCAGCAGTGCACGTATACGGCTTCCCCAACCGAGGGGGTGCTGACACGCCGATTGCACATGCATGGGTGTGCGCAGCCTACATTCGTGCGGCTGAACATCCCTTTTGACACGCGCATGGCCAACTCGCTGATGAGGGAGGAGTCGGGCACGGCCCTCCGGCTGCTTTACTCCGTCAAGCAGACCATGAACCAGATCAAGCAGGACTTGGAGGTGCGTGGAAGGCGCGCGCATCCCCCCTTTGTTTGCCTGTTGGCTGTGCGGGTGGCTGGCAGCCCTTACATGCCCTGTTTAGGTGCTGAGCCACTTTTCAACGGGCGCAGGAGGGCGGTGCGCCACCAAGCTGCCCAGCCAGCTGCTGGATCGCAGCTGCATTGCTCGGGGCTTGTGATGCGCAGGGGCGCTCCGCGCACAACGTGCGGCGCAGCCATGCTGATTGACGCGCGTGCGCCCCGGCGCCTGCCACCCTGCAGAAGTACAAAAAGTCAGGGCGGCTGGGTAAGGAGCTGGGCGCATCCGTGAGCCCCAACCGCACACTGCTGGAGTCGTGGGCCTACCGCACACCCAAGCTGCCCTACCAGGCTGGGACGCAACGGTGAGCCTGGGTGGATTCAGCGGGAGGCTTGCACCTGGGAGGACAACTGGGAATGACAAGGCGTGCGCAGGCGGCACGCAATGCGGTGGCCCTGGGTGGATCTGTGATGTTTTGTATGCGTCCAGGAGGCAGCAGAAAACGATGGGAAGTGAGCGCGGGCAGGACAAAGCGGTGGCCCTGGGTGGATCTGGTGGATGTTTTGGATGTACTCAGGAGGTAGCAGGAAACGGTGGGAGGTGAGGGCGAGCAGGACACAAAGCGGTGGGCGTTGGTTGGGTGAGGGGGTGGGCAAATTGGGGCACAAGAGGTGCGTGCAGCTAGGTCTAGGGTGCATGCGGGGTGTGGAGGTCAGGGCCAGAGGTGCGCAGGCTAGTGTGTGGGGGATGCATGGGCAGGCATGCAGAGGATGTGACTCAGAGGGCCAGGGCAGCAAGTCGAGCGTGGGCACAATGCCCGCGCGCTGGGGTCAAGGTTGCACGGGCAGATAGGGTTGACGCACGCTGCAGGGACGCGCAGGTGGTTGCATGTGCTATCTTGCCGCTGCGCACCTTGTTCCTGGCCTACCCTCACTGCTGGACTGTATTGTGGTACCGGCAGCATTTGACATCAGGCCCTGCAAGAAGTTCATCGGGGGCGATTAAGCTGTGCCCCTCGTGCTGCTCTTTCGCATCTAAAAAAGGTGCTCCATCCAGCAGTGCCGCATTGATGTGCTGCGCTGCCGTTCGCGCTGCCCAATGCTTCGGGGCTTCCTGCCGTCCTGCACTCCTGACCTCCACAACCTTGTGTGTGTGTGCATGTGTGTGTGCATGTGTGTGTGCGTGCGTGTGTGCGTGCGTGCATGCGTGTGTGTGTGTTTTGCAAGTCGTCCCGTGAGGCTCAATACACACGGCAATGGTTTGCCCTCAGCACTTAGTCCCAGTGGGCTCCTTCACTCAGTCCCAGTGGGCTCCTTCACTCCAACTTAACTCCGCCCCTCCACATGGCTGCAGGTTCTTTGAGGACGTGATGCGCTCCAACATCCCCGACACCAGCAACCACCTGATGGAGTCCATGCACATGCGCAAGTACCAGGAGCGGCAGTACCGTCTGGAGGCCAAGGCTGCAGCCGCGGCCAGGGCAGAGCAGGAGGACGCGCTGGCCAAGCGTGATGCGCTACGGACTTCGCTGCAGACACGCATGACAACGCAGAGGTGTGCATCTGGCAAGGATCCCTGGGGGGCAGGCAGCGCAGCACACACACACACACACACACACACAAGCACACACACACAAGCACACATACACGCACACACACACACACACACACACACATACAGAGGCACATGTGTGCTTGCGTTCATGCAAACTCGAGCGTGGGTTGGCCCTGTTGCACGCCCTCAGGCACGCATGGCAAGCTGGGTGCGTACGTGCATGTATGTGCACACACAAATGCACACACACATGTATGCAGGAACAGCACACATGCACACAAATGCAGACACCACACACATACGCACGTGTACGCACACGCGCACACGTACACACATTCACACGAGCGCGCACACACATACACAAGCCCGCGTGCACATATTCACACCAGAAGCGCCCACATGCACGCACACATACACGCATGCACACGTACATACACGCGCACATGTATGCAGGACCAGCAAGGCGCACCAGCTGGAGCACGACGCGGCAGTGCACGCGACGTTGCTTAAGCACAAGGATGAGGTAGAGAAGGAGGAGCTGCGTGTGGAGCTGGCGCTGGCGGAGGGCAAGAAGCAGCGGCGGCTGGAGGAGCTGCACCACGCGGCGCTGGACGTGACGCACGGCATTGACACGTTTGAGATCAACATGAAGCGGCTCCTGAAGGGTGAGGGGACCAAAAGACTTGTGCGCGCGCTCACACAAAGGTAGAGGCGCGCAGAGGCGTGTAGGGAGCACGTGCTCGCATGCGCGCGTGAGGTGCCCTTGAGCACTCACGCGCACACGTGCATTTGCAAAGCACCGCTGCCCTCTTTTTGTGCCTCACGCGCAACGCACCAGCCGCCCTGGTACTAATGCCCCCTCCCACGCGTGGTGCGTGCACGCGCACACGTGCGCAGGGGACGACAACAAGGATGAGGCGCTCACGCCCTCCACCATCCACAACTCACTGGAGCACCAGGCCAAGCTGCGGGCCATGGCCACCTCCACCACCAAGCTGCTGGAGGAGACCGCGGGCTACATGGCAGGCGTGCGCGCGCAGGTGGGTGCGCTGCGGCCGTGCGCCCCCTGTGCCCAGGCTGTTCCTTGCCCCCACCCATACACTTGGCCCTGCACAGGCAGGCACTCGTGAGGCACATGCATGTGGCATGTGTGCCACAGGTGTGTGGCGCTTGTGAGGTGCATGCATGTGGCGTGTGTCGCTCAGGCGTGTAGCGCTTGTGAGGCGCAGGCATGTAGCATATATGCCACAGGTGTGTGGCGCTTGTGAGGTGCATGCATGTGGCGTGTGTCGCTCAGGCGTGTAGCGCTTGTGAGGCGCAGGCACGTGGCCTATATGCCACAGGCGTGTAGCGCTTGCAAGGCGCATGCGTGTGGCGTGTGTCGCTCAGGCGAGCAGCGCTTGTGAGGCCGGTGTGTACGGTGCCTGTGCGGCCTTGCACGCGGGTGCGGGGCGTGGCGAGCGCGTGGCGAGGCTGCTTGCCCTACAGTGTAGTGACTACACGCGGTCGTACTCCGAGGCGCAGCAGGGCATGCAAGCGTGGGTGCGCACACGCAGTAAGCACACGCATGCACAGGCACATGGGGGCGTGCAGCGCGCCGGGCGGCCCCAGCCACTGCAGCAAGCTGGCTTGCCGATGCCCCCCTGGCACACCCACTGCCTCACTCATGACTCATGCTAGCCCCTACCCGGGCATATGCTGGGCCCCGGTTACAAGGAGTAAATCTCACCCATGATTGGCGACACCCACTGCCTCACTCATGATATGTGAATCTCACTCACTCATGATGACACCCGCCCACACCTGGCCGCACCCACTGCCTCACACGTCACGAGCAGACCTCGCTCACTCCTGGTGACGCCCGCTGCCTCACACACGCCGTGCCTGCCCTGCCGCGCTCACGCACTCTGACGCAGGGTGCGGAGGATGTGGTGACCAAGCGCTCACGCACTCACGCACTCACGCACTCACGCACTCACGCGCTCACGCACTCTGACGCAGGGTGCGGAGGATGTGGTGACCAAGCGGGAGCGTGAGGCACGGCGGCGGCGCATGCTGGTGGAGCAGCAAGCGACGGCGACAGAGGCGGAGAAGCGCGCGGAGGCGGAGGCGCTGCTGGCCACGCTGGCGCGGCAGAGCGCACAGGAGCAGCAACTGGCTGAGCGGCTCTGGCAGCTGGGCCAAGAGCAGGAGGTGCGTGCGCGCACGTGTGGTGCGCCTGTCTGCGCATGGCATGCGTGCATGAAAAGTGTGTGTTTCCTGGGGTGGGCCGGTCCCAGCTTTGTTTGTTCGAGGATGCACGGGTGTGTATAAGTATGGGCGCGTGTGAAAGTGAATGAGGTGGATCTGCGCAGCCACGGTAGCGGATCTTGCATCCATCACGCCAGCGTTGGCGGGCTCAGCTGTCATGCCCGAGCTTTTGGTTTTTGTTCCCTGTTTGATGCGCCCAGGAGCCACATGCCAGCCGGCTGGGAGTGAAATTCCAAACAAGGCCCAACCAAGGCCTCTACCCAATCTTACAGGGCCATCCATTTGTCCCACAAAGCTCCACGAAGCATAAGAGCGTCGTGTGCACATGTGGCTGCTCGACCACAGACCCCAGATCTCAACCACTATTGCCACAAGAGGGGGAAGCGGCACTGACTTGCCAGGCGGGCTCCCCATGCGCGTGCGCAGGTGATGCGCGAGAACCGGCTGCTGCGGGAGCAGCAATACGCGGCGCGCAGGGCGCAGGACTGGGATGACACACTGCGGCGTGAGCTGGAGCTGCACCGCTCGCTGCGTCAGCAGTATGAGGCGGCGGCCGCGGCGGAGAAGGAGGCATGGCTGGCCAGCGAGCGCGCGCGTAAGGAGGCCAAGGCCGCCAAGCACCGCGCAATGTGTGAGGTGCGTGTGGGTATGGGTGGGTGTGTCTGAGGCTGAGAGTGACGGCAGTGGGGGTTGCAAAGGAGCGTTGTGCAGCCCTAGAGAGTAAGCAATGGTGTGGGTAAGTGGGCAAGGCTGCCAAGCACCATTCGGCGTGCAAGGTGGGTGGGGTTGGGTAAAAGTGTGGGTTTGGGTGAGAGTGTTGGTGGGTTTGGGTGCGAGTGTGGGTGGGTTTTGGTGCGAGTGTGGGTGGGTTTGGGTGCGAGTGTGGGTGAGGGAGGCTTGGTGCGATGGGGGCCTGCGCGGTCCCAGGAAGTGAGTGTTACGATCAAGGCTGCCAAGCACCAATGAATGTGCGAGGGGGTGGGGATGCGTGTGTGTTTTGAGGTGGAGTTGGTGCGGGTTGGGGGGGTGGGGATCCGCAGGGGCCTGCCCAGCCCTGTGCTGTGTGCACGTTGGTTGTTGAAGGCGTGAGGGGCGCTGTGCTAGGGTGCACTTGGCGCCTGGAGCCAGGTGCGCTCTGTGCGGAGACACGCACTTACTGGTGCACAAGTGTGTGTGTGCGTGTGCGTGCAAGTGCATGCATCATTCCCCTGCTTCCCAAATAAAACGTGTGCACTGAATGTGCGTTGTATATCCCCCTTCCTCAAACAAACGCTTGCACACAAGAGCACATATTCAAATACTCCCAGGCAAGTGCGCGCACACACACATACCGTCAAGCACACTCCACACTCACACCCCTTTGCCTGCACCGCCTGGCCCGCCCCCGTGCCACGCGCAGGGCATGGCGTGGCAGCTGGTGCAGCTGGCGGAGCGCTGCTGTGAATACCGCGCGAGCACTGGCGGCCTGGTGCCGCGCAATGAGTGGCGGCGCTGGCTGGCCATGTTTGTGCACAGCGACCCGCAGCTGGGCGAGCC
>LKMJ01005663.1_pt1 | contig 11782 bp, 19 predicted proteins | sample 643391 | NCBI WGS metagenome assembly LKMJ01 (sample SAMN04112250, study PRJNA286221) | soda lake metagenome | biome: soda lake; feature: Kulunda Steppe; material: water; isolation source: sample PL-Br10 brine of Picturesque Lake | place: Russia: Kulunda steppe | collected 2010-07
CACAGCAGCGGTGGTCAGAAGGGCAGCAGCGGTGGTCAGAAGGGCAGCAGCGGTGGTCAGAAGGGCAGCAGCGGTGGTCAGAAGGGCAGCAGCGGTGGTCAGAAGGGCTGAAGATGGGCCACAGCAGCGGCAGCAAGCATGACGGCTACAGGCAGGCCATGCAGCAGCAACAGCCGCCTCAGACCAGCGCCCTCCATTGACTGCCACAGACTCGGAGGCTCTGGTCCATGCCCACAGACAAGCTCTCACCAGTCCCTAACGTTTGATACACCTTGAATACAGTCACGCAGCATGCATACGTTTGCGCTCGCTTGCACACACACATGCGCACGCATGCACACGCAACGCACGCGACACATGCACGCACACGCAACACATGCACGCGCACAGCACACACACACACACACATGCAACACAAAACATGCGCGCTCGTGCAGCACACTCACGCATCGATGTGGGACAGCATAGGCGGCAATCCAGCCAGGGCGGGCATGACCGCATGGGAGGCCGTGTACAGGTCCATGAATAGCGGGCGCAGCGGCTCGAAGTTGGCCACGCCCAGCTGGCGGTGCAAGAGGGACATGGCGGACTGAAACGCGCCGGCCGCAATGTTTTCCGCCGCGAGCTGCGCGTACAGCAAGGGCACAGGGGCCGCGCAATTAGTGCTGCGTGTGCTTCATCACTCTCGTGCGTGTGTTGGGCTGGGTGTAGTGCTGTGTTGTCGCGCGCCACGTGCATGCGTGTGTACATGCGCGCAGAGGGGTACGTGACTGCCCAACCAGCACTTTTGTTGCCCCCCCACCAACATGCCCTTGGTGAGTCACTGCTGCGCAGCACTCCTGCATGCCCTTGGTGAGCCACTGCTGCGCAGCACTCCTGCATGCCCTTGGTGAGTCACTGCTGCGCAGCACTCCTGCATGCCCTTGGTGAGTCACTGCTGCGCACCCACCAGCGTGCCCTTGGTGAGCCACTGCTGCGCAGCACTCCTGCCGGGCGGGGGGGCTGTGAAGGCCGTGGCGGAGCTAGAGGATGCCGCCGCCGCCTCTGCCACCACCTGCAGAGCGCACCATTGCACTTCTTTGTCAGAAGCAGTCTTGCGGCACTACCCAGAGTCGGAGGCACACGCGCACACACAAACACAGCACACATTCATGCGCGCAGACATGCACGCGCGCACACACAGCCAAGCATCCAACACTGCGCACAGCACCACACCTTCTGTAACAGAACACACTTGCACATGCAGGATGCATAGGTGCACACACACTTAGCAAATGCTCCCAAGACATGCACACACACGCACTCGCACTCGGGGCTCGCGCACTAACACCCGAACACGGACATACACACACAAGTACACGCGCACACATGCACGCACGCACGCAAGGCATGCAGCGCGGCATGCCTGAAGCGCACCTCAGGTGGGATCTCCAGGTCCTCCATCTCCCAGCCTCCATCCTCATCCTTCCCAACTTCGCCCGCCGTGCCCGCCTCGCCATTGGTTGCCTGCGCACACAGCAGCAGCACGCTAAGGCGTCCGTTAGCACAGCACCTCTTCCCACACTGCTGCACACTTCCCCGCGATCACCCACCCCCGCCCCTCAGTGCACATGGGTCACTCCCCCTTGGGCTTGGGTCCCGCGCATTGGATCTGGTGCCTCAAGCAGTGTCCCGTTTCATGGTGAATACAGCAGGTCAGTGTCACCCACGTTACACAACACACAAGTCACACACAAGTTACAACAACAGGGCCGCCACCTCCCTTGCCGGCCTCGACGCCCACACCCCCCCCCACGCACCGCGTGCGCTGCGTCGCCCAGCCCAAGGTCAAGGTCGTCATCGCCGCCCCAGCCGGCGCCCTCCAATTGCGACACATCCAAGTCCGCGGCGGCGCCTGCTGCTTGCTCGTCTGCAGCCTTTCCCTTGGCTGCCAGTGTTTCAAAGAAGCCCTTGCTGACGGTTAGCAGCGGCCAGTTGTCGTCCTGCGCTCCGTGCGGGCATTTGTGGTCGTTTCAGCACGTGTGTGTGTGTGTGTGTGTGTGCGCCTGTATGTGTATGTGTGCGTGCGTGCACACATGTATGCAGGCATACACAAGTCTGGAGCGAATCAGGGGCAGCTGGAAGCATTCAGGTGGCGGAAGGGCGCAGCAGTCACAGGAGCGGAAGGCACCTTGAGCATGCAACATACACACGCGCATACAAGCACACAAACAGGCACACTCACACGAGCCCCTCCACCACCGACCCAGGTGTGTGTGGTGCGCCTCACGCTGCTCCCCTCGCCAACCCCCATCATCCCAGGAGCTACCACTCTCAAGGGCAGTCTCGCTGAAAAGGAAGCCCGCTGGGCCCTCTGTGCTCACCCCCCCCCTTCCTCCTGCTGGGAGCTTAAACCACACCAAGCACAAAGCAAGCGGCAGTGGCCCAGGGACCCTTTTGCAGATTCCCGCCTGTCGCAGACCCAGGGCAGCAGCCCAGGGACCCTTGAGCACATTCCTGTCGCCTGGGTCGGCCCAGGGCAGCAGCCTCTGACTGACCTTGAGGATGGGCGTGGGGGGCAGCAGGAGCTGGCTGCGGGCCGGCAGCTCTGGCAGGTTGCCGCCCAGCGAGGCGCCGATGCGCTCCGCCTCTGCCTGCAGGCCATGCGTGGCGGCAGCCACGTACGCCAGCGGCAGCTGCCCTGCCTCCTCCAGAATCTTGACCTGTGTACGCGGGCAGGCACGCAGTGTGTGTGTGTGATTACCTGTGTGTGTGTGTGTGTGATTGCCTGTGTGTGCGTGTGTATGTGTGTGCATGTGTGTACGTGTGTGCGCGCGTGCGTGTATGTGTGTGCGCGCATTTGTGTCGGGCAACCCATGCAGATGGCCTCATGAGCCCAGCACCCACCCACGCTGCTCTCAGCTGCGAGAGCACGCATGCGCAATGTGCGGACGCAGCTGCAAAGCGCACGTGTGCTCTGCGTGAGAGCGGCCCCTGGCACTGCCCTGCCCCAGTGCACCGAGCACAGCGCTGCATCCAGAGGGAGCGATGCCTTGGAATGCAACCAGACAGGCAACCTGTGCGTCACATTCGCAGAGGGGACTGCAGATGTGCCATGGCCCAAGCAGCACACGGGCAAAAGAAGAACTCCTGCACATCGAGGGGAGAGCCGGCGCGCGGTCATGCCTGAAACGCTGCGCACCGCAGCGCTTTTGAACGCTGCATGAAGCTGCATGATGGACCCATGCAGCAGCACATGGCGACGCCTGCCCGCCCAATTAGCACACACACACACACACACACTGATGCTGACAACACCCCTGCAGACGAGCGCCCGCACCTGCTCCTTCATGTCACCCAGGAACAGCGCATTGTGGAAGCAGCCCATCACATCGCCGCGCATTTCCGCCATCTTGAGCATCTTGCGCAGCTTGTCCAGGTTGCCGGTGATGAGGTACAGGAAGGACAGGCGCTCGTACGCCTTGTTCTTCTGGTAACTGAACTCCACGATCTGCAGGTTGCCCTGCCGCAATGCCTCCAGCCCTGCATGCAGTGTATAAGGCATACCTGCATGTTGCCCTGAATGCAGTGTATAAGGCATATCTGCATGTTGCCCCGCAAGCAGTGTATAAGGCATATCTGCAGGTTGCCCTGCCGCAATGTGTCCAGCCCTGCATGCAGTGTTTAAGGCAGACAGGCCTGGTGACGCAGGGGCCAGAGGCCTGGGGATACAGGTCAGGAAAGACAAGCCAGGCCATGCACGCCAGGCTGTGCGAACGCCAGGTCAGGTAGGCCGGGTAGTGCTCAGACATGCCCACACGCATGCACGCTCACACTATAACTCCATTTGGCCTGGCCATGCCCTGCATCCTTGTTGTCCCTGCACCTTTACCGCTCACGAGGAGCCCCCCACCGAAAGCGCTCCCTTCAGGCAGTGCCGCCCACCCGCACCCCGCACGCTTTCTCGCACGCATGCGCGCGCACACAAGTTGGCGCGGACACACGCACCAAGCTTGTACCACGTGTCCTTGTCATCCAGCTCGTGTGCGCTCTGCAGCGCGACCTCAATGTTGCCACACTGCACTGCCAGGTTGAAGCGCGTGCGCTCATCCTTCACAAAGTGCAGGGCGACCTCCGGGAACCCCTTCTGCTGCAGGTAGCTGCGAGGGGCAGGGGTGGGAGGGGATACAGCCTCAGCAGATCCTGTTGGCTCCCGTGTGCGTGCGTGTGTGCGTGTGTGTTCGTGTGTGCGCGCGCACGTGTACGTGTGTGAACGCGTGTGTATGTGTATGTGTACGCACACGCGCACATGCATGCATGAATGCGAAAATGTGCATGCGTGTGTGTGTGAATGCTTGTTTCTGAGGGAGGAAGGAAGGGTGACTTATGGCGAGCAAACAAGCACTTGCATGCCGGACTGTGGCCAGCCAACATGAGGGCCATGAGGCTTCACAACACCTCCTCTGACACAGCCAGAATTGGGACGGGGTAGCCTTTGGTTCTCTATCCCTCCCCGCCCTCCCCTTTGGTTTTTCCCTCTTGCCAATCTCGCACACCTCATGCACCCGACCACGCGCATCCCAGACCCTCCTGTAAACTACCGACTGCTACATCCTGCACAAATACCCTATGCCGCGTCCCACACGAGCACCACGCCACTGGTTCCTGCCTGGCTATGGCACTGCAACACCGCAACACTTCTTGCCCGATGATCACGCGTGCACCACGCCACTGGTTCCTGCCTGGTTATGGCACTGCAACACCGCAACAAATTTTGCCCGCTGATCACGCATGCCGGAACACTTCGTTCAACCCGCACACGCACCAACGCTGCCAGCACCTACCTGATGATGGCACTGCCACAAAGCCCGCTGCCCTTGATCATGCTGATGACCTGGTCATACTTGCGCTGCAGCAACGCCAGCTTGAACATGTACTCCGTCACATCCACCTGCACGACATCAGCACCGAGGGGGCGTTGATCACTCCTGTCTCTCGTAACCATTCCACAAAGTGCAGGCAAGCTTTGCTCACGCCCACCAGCGCATAAGCGCCCTACCAACACATCCAGCAAGCCCTGCCAAGCGCAAGCAAGCACACCTCTCGTCCATGCTTGCTCATTCACTCCGTGCCATGCCCACCTTATGTAGACGCAGATCTTCCCTCCCAACACAAGCCACCCCTCTCTCCCACACCAACCATACGCCCACACGTTTGCAACCACATGCCCACCTACACCCACGCACACATCAATACGCACACCCATGAACCTACAGGCATACATCCACACTTTGCACATTACATAGCGTGTGCACACACGCACGCACACACACAATCAACAACAGCCTCACACAGGCGCACCTGGATCTGCCTGTTCTTGCCCTCCCTGTCCAGGGCAAACACGACATTGCCCATCACTTTGGTGATGTACAGCGGGACTTCCAGCGTGCGGATGATGCCACTGTCTCCGTTGGGCAGGCAGTACTTGATATGGTTCAGCGTGGTGTAAATGAGCACGCCGTTGTTGTCCCACGCCGCGCTCTTCACGCGGATGGTCTCATGCACCTGCGCGTGCGCAGCGTGTCAGGGCAGTGGAATGTTCAAGCAGTTGGGGGAGCGGGGCACAGGCCATGCACCTACATACAGCATGTGAATGGGCAAGGGGGCAGAGTAAGCGCAACGTACACAGCCCATTGCGCAAGCAGACTTGTATGGTGGGAAGCTCTGTGGGGGTTCGGGATGGCGGAACTTGCAGGGGTGTGTGCGTGACCTTGCGAGTATTTTTGGCTCCCTGCCTGGGGATAAGTGCAGGGCCGGAGACTTCACGCATTAAAGCTGAAGGGGCATGCTGCACGGAACCCAGAGAGAGGCCTTCCTCTCCTTGCTTGTCGACCTCTGCTCCACCTCCGTGCTGCTGCCATGCCCAAAGCTACCGTCTCCCACCTAAAGCCCCCTCAGCAGGTCCGCACTTCCTCCTTCACTCCCCTCCCTGTACCTGCACCTTCATTCACTCTCCCTCTCGCCCTCCCTTGCTCCCTCTTGCACCTCCCACTCCCCGCCCCGCTAGCTTCACCTCCCCCATGCCCTGCCCTCACCGTCTGCGCGTTCTGCAGCTTTTTGTCGGCGATGATGATCGCGTGCTTGCTGAGCAGCGCCACCATGCTCATGTCCGCGTTCCAAACCACGTACTTCACGGGCGGGGTGGGCAGCTCTGCCAGGCTGGTGCGCTGCTGCACGTCAAACAGCGTGACCTGCGGGTGAACAGAACAGAACAGATGAGGCATGAGCTGCTAGCGTGCGTCAAAATTGACATGTCTGGGGCACAGGCGGCCCCCCAGTTGGCTTTGATAGGCTTCATCTAAGTTGCCCTCGTTAGGTAGGTACAGCTTAGTGAATAAACCTGACCTCCCGCCTTGATGACCTTCCTTGGTGACCCAACCTGACCTTTTGCCTTGATGACCTTCCTTGGTGACCCAACCTGACCTTTCGCCTTGATGACCCAACCTGACCTTTCGCCTTTGTGAGCACTCAGCACAGCCGCCTGTCCATTTAAGGGACATGCGAATGCAGGCGCAAGCATTGTGAGCATATGCAACGCATGGCACGCATGGTGTACAGGGAAGTAAACAAGCAACCATGTGCCTGCAAGAACAAGGCAAGCTCACGCATGCCTGACACACTGCAGGGCACGTCCTTGCGAGGAGCATAGCTGTACGCGTCGTGTAAGGGCGTTGGGGGGTTGCAGCCAGGGAGGAGACTGCGCTGCCGGCATGGAGTACCAGAGGGGAAGGTTGAGTTGGCGCGCAGCCTGTGCGCACTTGCCTTGTCCTCGGAGCGGCACAGCAGCATGCCTGTGCCGGCGTAGAAGATGGCATCGGTGCCAGGGCAGGGCAGAGTGCAGCGCTTGGTGATCTCGTTCTGCAGGTTCCGGATCTGCACGTAGCCCAACGTCTTGTCCAGCGTCGCAAAGCGGTTGCGCGCGATGAACACGGCGCTGCCGGCCAGACCACGCTTGGATTCCTGCACGAGGGCAAGGTTGGGCATGGCAGGCGCAGGGGCGTGTGAGCAAGCATGGGACATGTCACGAGGCACTCATGCTTGTGCGCGAGCATGTGTGTGTGTGTGCATGTGCGCAATGCGTGCGATAGCATGCAAGGAAGAACAAGCACAAGCACACACATCCACACGACCCTGGACCTGGCCTGGAACACACATACACATGTGCACATGCACGCCCATCCCATGTACCGGTGCGGTGTCGCCGCGCGCCGTCTCCTTGGGCACAATATACAACTCGAAGATGCCGCCGTCCAGGTCGCTGGTGATGAGCAGCGCATTCTCTGCGGGGTTGTAGGCCAGCGTCTTGGGGCCCTACAGGGGAGGAGTGTGTGTGCCCGCATGTTTGAGCAGGCAGGCACAGGTACAGTGGGGGCAAAGCTGGGGCGGCCTGGCATGGCCTGGCAGGGTGTTCTGGGCTGGCATGGCTTGGCAGGGTGTTTTGGGCTGGCATGGCTTGGCAGGGTGTTTTGGGCTGGCATGGCCTGGCAGGGTGATCAGGGCCAGCATGGCTAGGCAGGGTGTTTTGGGCTGACAGGGAATACACATTGGCCAGGGGCCGCTCAAGCTGGACCTCTCGATGCCCCAGAGGCAGACGCTGCTCGCCTGCAGTGCTTCAGGTGGCATGTGCCACACATGGGCACAACAGCTACACAGCATGGCAAGCCAGCGCACGCACACACAGCCGTTCTATCCCCTCCATCGCTGCTCCCCCACCTGCGAAGCAGCGTGGGACCCCCACAAGTGACAGCTTAAATATTCTTTTCACAACAGGCCATCGCCTTAGCAACGACAGCTGACAGCTTTCTTGTGCACAGCAGCCAATGGCTTCTGCGCTTCTCTGGGACCCCGCCCCGGCTGCGCAGCCCTTGGCACCCACCGTGTTTGTGCCAGCACCGCTGGCGCGACGGATGGAGATGAGGGGACTGTCGCGCTGCGTCTGGAAGTCGTACACGCGCAGGTAACGGTCCTTGACGTAGTACAGCAAGTTCTGGTGCGTGCTGTAGGCCGGGCGCTCGCGCTCCAGCTTGAACACAATCATACCCCTGTGCACGCACCAGTGAGTTGTCGCACCTTGTGTGTCTGTGTATGTGTGTGTATGTGTGTGGGGGGTGGGGTGCATACCAGGCTGCGAGCGCGCGAGTACGTCCGTCTGCATTTGTGGCAGCAGGCGTTCACATGTCCTGACCAGCATGCGCAGGCAGTCACGGGCAGGTGCTGGCACCTTGGTCAGCCTGCTCCGCATCCACGGGGGCTGCTGCCCAGCACACACACACACAGACTAGCCTCGCCACACCCACCCATCGTGGCCTGCGGCCAGCAGGTTGATCTCCGGGTGAGCAGCGAGGATCCAGAAGCGGTCCAGCTCGCGCCGGAAGGTCTGCACGCCGGTGCGCTTGGACATGTCCCACACGCGGATGCTCTTGTCCTCAGAGTTGGAGATGATGAGGTCCTGGGGAAAGGACGCAGCGGCAGCGTGGCGGGTTAGTGTGAGGGGCGAAGAAGGGGAGGGGGGGCTGACGCCACCGCAGCAGCACATGCCAAGCCGCAGCGACCTGGGGACAAGGCAACAGCAGGCCAGCAGCAAGCCAGCAGCAGCAGCAGCAGCAGCAGCAGCAGCAGGCCCTGCGCATGACCCAATTGCGGGGTCTGCACACCACACGTTCAGGCTGACAGCTGCCTCTCCAAAACTGAGGTCTCCTTATGCTTGGCCTTGACAAGGGGGACCGCCGCACTTAGGGCAGCATCTAACCAGGTACACCGCTGTGCAGCAGCCTGCTTGTAGCATATAACTGCAGCAGCAGCCAACCAGGAGCACAGCCGCACAGCAGGGACCGGCCACAGGAGCACCACCATGCAGCGGGGGCCGGCCGGCATGGGTGCCGCATGCAACGGACATGGGTGCCGCATGCAACGGACATGGGTGCCGCATGCAACAGACATGGGTGCCGCATGCAACAGACATGGGTGCCGCATGCAACAGACATGGGTGCCGCATGCAACGGAGCAGGGACGCCCCCGACAAGCCAGCAGCCACTAGCCCAACAGATGCAGCAGGCAGCGAGCGGGCTACGCCCGTAACAAACACACGCACACACACCTGGCGCGCGTGGAACATGATGCAGGACACATTGTTGGTGTGGCCCCGCAGCGTGTCCACCTCCCAGGCTTTACTCTCTGTAAAGGGGCCACAGGTGAATGACGTAACATGGGCAGGGATGAACGAGGGGGCATGGATGTGCAGCAGTGAGCCGGGGGCGGGGCCAGAAGCATGCATGTGCAGTAATTCAAGTCTTAGGCAAATAGAATGTATGCCTGAATTTGTATAGCATGAAAGCCATCCCAAATAAGAGCCCAGGAATGCAGCTTTTTTACCAAGTTCAGCAATTTCAAGAGGACCCGGGTCACCTCCTAGGCTTCATATTGTATTATATGCGTCTGTAGACTCTGTGGGTTGGTTTGGGAGGGAGGGGGAAGGGAGGGCTAGCTGGTGTGAGTCAGTGCCTTCACCCCCCACACTCATCTGAAGCTCACAGGCGAACATGCGTTCAAACCATTAGACACATTTTAAACTTCACCAACTGATCTATGCACTGCAGATCTTAAACAGGCAACCAATCCATCCCTGGTGTGAACCTGTGCGCATGTGCATGCATGAGCGCACCTCCAGTACCTGCGTGTTTGCCTGCGCATGTGCCGCGCGTGCAGATGTATGAAAGGGGGCCCTCACCATTGTACCGCCACAGCTTGACTTGGCGGTCGTCAGCGCCAGAGACGATGAGTGGCAGTGAGGGGTGGAATGCAGCCCAGTTCACGCCGCGGTCATGGCCCTCCAGCACATACTTGACCAATGCATCGCCCCCGCCAAAAAGGTCTGCGTTCATCTGCGCTGGCATGTGCAAGGGCGAGGTATTACAATGGGTAACACACCAATCGGCAGCATAGGCATGGAAGCCTAGCTGTACACAAAGTGCATCTCTGGAGGCCAGGCGCATGCATGCTGCATCGTACTGGGCACACAAGCAGCATGCAGGATGGACGGCCAGACTTCATGCACGTCCCAGTGCAGTGGGTAAACAGACCTGCTGACCTTATTTGCTTTTTCTTCTTATCCTAACATGGTATAAGACTCATGTGCCAAGGAGCAGCTGCCTGAGTGTGCTTCTTTGCATGTGCACTTGAAGGAGCACGTGCTGCAGCTGTTTCCAGTCAAATGCTTGTGCAAGGCAAGTGCATTTTCCGCGAGTTTTGGAAGATGTAAACAAGCAAGAATTATGGGAGCACATGCATCTGGCATTTGACTACCCTGACTAACAGCACATCTCATATTGGTTTGAGTGCACAAGCGGCGCATGCACAGAGGATCAAACTGCTTGTGCAGAGCCCTCACCCCCCTTCACATGGTCCTGCAACTACGCACCTGGGGCAGACGCAGCATGTCCTCTCCTCCCGGAGCAACAGTCTTCTTGCGCAGTCCCCCAATGTCCCACACGCGGACAGTCTGGTCTAGGGAAGCAGACACAACCAGGTCCTCCTTGGTGTGAAACGAGGCACACATCACATAATGGTTGTGGCCGGTGAGCACTGAAATGCAGGTGCGTGATTGCCAGTTCCAAATACGGATGGTCTGGTCGTCGGACGCGCTGACAATCCAGGGGTACTCGTTGTGAAACTGGACGGTGCGGATGTAGTCCAGGTGGCCCAGCAGCGTGAAGAGGCAGCGGCGCAGCTTGTAATTCCAAACTTTGATTTTGTAGTCGTCGCCACCCGACACAAACAGGGGCTGGGAACGGTGGAAGCACACACCCCGCACTGGGCCATCGTGCTCATCGAAGCGGTCAATGAGCGTGCCCATGCGGTAGTCCCACAGCTGCAGGTGTATCACATGGTGTTGTGTTTGTTGTAAGGGGAGCAAAAGATGGGGAGGCAGGGCAAGGGGGTTGCAACAGAGCAGAATGCACACATCTGCCTGTTTTGGGAAACAAAGCTGGAGCCTGGACTGTACTCACCTGCAGCACACCACTGTGCAAAGAAGCCAGGATCCATGGCCTTTTGGGGTGGAAGGACAGACCCTTCACGCGATTTGATTTGGTCCTACAGGCATTTGCATGCGCAAGCACTTTGGCATGAGCACGGTGCTATCAGAGATGGTCAGTGATTTCACGCATGCTGGTACTGTGTACACTCACTCAAATTTGAGCAGCAGCGACATCCTGGCTGATTAGGCAAGGAGGCTCCCGGGTCGCAGCTGCTCTACTTCAAAGAGGAAGCACAGCAGAACAGTGCTTCCTCTTAATTAGATGCCACGCCTAGTCCACACATTAGTTATTTTTTTGATTTAACTCGTTGCCATGATAACCAACCCAACCCTGATGATTCGCGCTTTCAAAAAGTGTTCAAAGTTGATTCAAAACCAAATTCAGCATTATTCATCGCCTTAACCGGGGCATCGGTGGGGAGCACTAGGCAAGACAGCCATGGTAAGCCCTGATCCAATGGGTCCAAATCATGAACCTCCGTCTGAAACAAGGAAATGACTTGCATAATACTGTCTACATCTGTATCGCTCATGTGCAGGCTTGGAACAATGCAACAAACTTGTCCATCATGTTTGCGCCCACAGGCATACACGCGGGCACATTCACATGCACAAGAACGCATTTTGTTGCATGCAAGCATGCAGACAGGGAAAACTACACATGCACGCATGCGCGCGCACGCGCACGCACACACACACACACACACA
>LKMJ01005665.1_pt1 | contig 11779 bp, 11 predicted proteins | sample 643391 | NCBI WGS metagenome assembly LKMJ01 (sample SAMN04112250, study PRJNA286221) | soda lake metagenome | biome: soda lake; feature: Kulunda Steppe; material: water; isolation source: sample PL-Br10 brine of Picturesque Lake | place: Russia: Kulunda steppe | collected 2010-07
CCGCCGCCGTCCTGCTGGCGTTCGTCGGCGTGCTCGTCTCGTTCGTCGAGGATCGTGCTCCGCAGGGCCGCCGGAGTACGCGCGAGGCACTGGCGACGATCCGGCGGACGCCGACGCTATCGATCCCCTACGCCTTCGGGCTGATCGATCGAATGACTGCGGGCTTTTTCGCGCTCGTCGGCGTGGCATACTTCGAGGCTGCCTTCGACCTCTCGCCCGGTGAGAGCGGAATCATGCTTGCGCTGTTTTTTGCCCCCTTCGCTCTGCTCCAGTACCCGCTCGGTGCGCTCTCGGATCGGATCGGTCGGACGATACCGATCCTCGTCGGTTCCTCGCTATACGGCCTCGGTATCGTTGCCATCGGTCGCGCCGGGACGGTCGAACTCGCGGGCGCAGGCATGGTCCTCATCGGCGTCCTCGGCGCGCTGCTTGCGCCCGCGACGATGGCACTCGTGACCGATGTCGCCGACGATACCGACCGCGGTACCGCGATGGCAGGGTTCAATCTCTTCGGGAGCATCGGTTTCCTTGCGGGCTTTCTGGTTGGCGGCGCTATCGCCGACACCTACGGCTATCCGCTGGCCTTTCTCGTCGTTGGTGGACTCGAAGTCCTGATCGCTCTCGTCACACTTCCGGCCTTTCTCAAACTACGGCTTGGCGGCGCACCGGCATCTCCGGTGAGTTCGTCGGAGTGATCTGTATTACATATCTCGACATGTGGTTTATTGGTGGTGCCTCGCCGCGGTAGCACTGGTTGAGAAATCGAACCGCAGTACCCCCGTAACGCCATCAGGCGTCGTTTCGGGACCCCAGCGTGACCGATACCGACTGCTCGGTACCGTCACGGATCACCGTCATCGACACCATCTCCTCGGGGCTCGTTTCGAGTGCGAGATACGATGAAAACGCGTTCCCATCCGGGATCTCGGTGCCGTCGATTTCGACCACGACATCACCTTCGAGAGCCCCCGGATTCCCGTTCGTCTGTAGTCTACCATCGACCGGCCCACCTGACTCGACGCCCGCGATCAGCACGCCGCGGGCCTCATCCAGGTCGTTCGCCTCGGCGATCTCCGGAGTAACCGGCGCGAACTGGACGCCGAGGTACGGGTGCTCGTACTCGCCGGTCTCGATCAGTGAGGGCACGACGCGGCGGGCGAGTCCTGCGGAGATGGCAAAGCCGATATTATCACCACCACCCGCGAAGACGACTCCCTCGACGTCGCCATCCAGATTCACCAGCGGCCCGCCGCTGTTGCCGGGATTCACGGCGGCGTCGGTCTGGATGGCATCGGGGATGTTGAACTCGGTGGGGCTGGGTAGCGATCGATCGACCCCGCTTACGATCCCGCTGGATACTGAGGCGTCGAGTCCGAGCGGATTCCCGATTGCCACGACCTCCTGTCCGACGATGGCATCGGACTCCGAGAGGCGAAGCGGTGTCGCTGTATCCGGTTTCTCATCGACATCGAGCACCGCAAGATCGCTGTGCGGGTCGGTGCCGACGATCGATGCCGACCGCCACTCGCCCCCCTCGAACTGAACATCGATCTCGTCGGCTCCCGCCACGACGTGGTCGTTCGTAATCAGGTGTTCGTCGTCGTAGATAAAGCCCGTTCCCTCCCCCTGTCCGAACGCCGATCCGGTGACCTGTACAAGTACGACCGAGTCGATCACCGCCTCGTATACTGCCGTGTACGGGCTCTCTGCGTCCGATTCTATCTGTGGGGACGGCGCCGTTTCGTTCTCCTCCGACTCCGGCGCGTTCACACACCCTGCGAGCCCCCCGACGAGCGCCGCACCCGTCGCCGAGAGGACTCGCCGTCGTGTCGTCTCCGTGTCGCTCATATTCTCGATATAGTGCGCCGTGCGGATATATGGCTCGCACGGGGTTGTATCGTCCGTGTCCGGAAGGCAACGATGCCGTGGAATTTCGGCTTGCTTTTGTGTCCGAACGGCCTTTCCCCGAGTATGACCGAGTTCGACCCCGATACGTTCGAGGACAAGTACGTCCACTACTTTCCCGAACTCCAGCGCGCGTACAAGAACGCGTTCGAGACGATGAACGACGCGTACGACTCCGAACTGATCCATGCGATCGACCAGCAGATCCTCAACGAGAGCGAGCCCTTCTACGAGGACGGCGAGTTCCGGATCGAACTCCCGGAGAACCCGACCGACCGCGTGACGGCGATCGTCGTCGACGACGAGAAACTCGAACAGACCCTTGACGTATATCTCGACGAAATCGAGGCGGAGCTCGAACGCGTGTTCGGGCTGGCTGAGTGACTGTCGACAGCCCCGACTCCAAAGGTCTAAGGACGCTGGCTACGTACGAGGCGGTATGAGCACCGAGACGACTGAGGGAGACGACCTGGAAGAGCGCGTGGCGAACTTCCTGCGACGGAACTTCCCGCAGATCCAGATGCACGGCGGTAGCGCGGCCATTCAGGATATCGACAGAGAGACCGGCGAAGTCCACATCCAGCTCGGCGGCGCATGCAGCGGCTGTGGTATCTCCCCGATGACGATCCAGGCGATCAAAAGCCGGATGGTCAAGGAGATCCCCGAGATCGAGAAAGTGCACGCTGGCACTGGCGACGCGGGTGGACACGGCGGCGGTGGCGGTATGAGCCCCTCCTTCCCCGGCGAATCGAGTGCCGAGGACGACGCCGACGAAGGCCCACAGGCTCCCTTCTAGGTTATTTTCTGTCGGTGTTTTCCCGTTCCCACGCCCTGATCAGCGCCGTCAGCGTTCGGTTTACCGGAACATCGTTCCCGTTGGCTTCCGCGCGTTCGAGGATTGCTCCATTGATCGAATCGATCTCCGTGCGCCGCCCGGCAAGCACGTCCTGATACATCGAGGAGTGGTTTCTCGCGGTCGCGTCGATCACTGAATCGATCCTCGACCGGACCGTTTCGTCGGTCAGATCAACCCCCTCGGCTCTGGCGACACGTGCCGTTTCGATGGCGGCGATACGGGCTGTTTGTCCGGCAGTTCCCTCGCTGAGCGCCCCGTTTCGGAGGCGTGAGAGTGCAGTAACCGGGTTGATACCCGCATTGACCGCCAGTTTCTCCCAGAGTTGTCGGGGCATATCCGGCACCGCGCTGGCGTCGATACCTGCAGTGGTGAACGCCCTGACGACATCGTTTGCGACGGACGAGACACCACCGTTGCGTGCACCGAGCGTCAGCTCCCCCAGTCCGGTACAGTTGACGTTACCTGGCTCGTCGAGCCGCGCGCCGTACGTCGCCGTCCCGGCTAGCACAGGGCAGTCGAGGTACTCGCTCAGCGTTTCTTCGTTTCCGATCCCGTTCTGTACGGACAGTGCGACGTCGAACTCCCCGGTAGCGAGCGTCCGGGCGGCGTTCTCGGTATCGAAGCTCTTTACAGTGACGATGACCAGATCTGCCGCCAGTCCCGTCCCGTCGGTCGTCGCATCGGGAGTCTCGGTTCGGTCAAACGTGCCCGTGATCGACAGACCCTCCGATCGAATTGCTGAGACGTGGGGGTCACGACCGACGAGCGTCACCCGGTGTTCGCTGGCGAGGAGTCCACCCAGCAGACTCCCCAGGCTTCCCGCTCCGAACACAACGATTTCCATACTCGACGTGAGCGCCACGCGGCGAAAAAGCTAGTCTTCCGTCCAGTAGTACAGCTCCTCACCGCCCGCACCGCAGGCAGGACACTCGTCTGGCATGTTCTCGATCTGTCCCATCTCCCCACATTGCCAGCACCGCCACATCAGATCCATCTCGCCGTAGCTCTGCCCCGATCGCAGACGGTCGACGGATTCGGCCTCGGCGTCCGGATCGAGCCGGACGTAGAACCCACTATCGTCGAATCCGCGAACGGTGCCGAGTTTCGTCCCGTCGTCGTTGTACACTGCCGACCCGAGCGATACGTCGGAGTTCGTTTGCTGGCTCATATAGTATCGTACGGCATGATCGGGCATAAACGTCTTAGGGGCGCCTCTCGGCGCACTGAAACGAGTGAACGGGATATGTCTAATATGCAGTGGTAAACTATATGTGGCTATATCGAATTCGAATGCTGCCGTCGTCAGCCCGAAGCTCATCGGGGTGAGAGTCACGATCATAGACCGGAAAGCGACGGATCACTGCGGTGCACGCAGGAAGAGCCCGGCAACACCGGCGACCAGCGCCAGCGCGCCGCCGAGCAGGAACGTGGCGTCCCAGCCGATGACGCCGACGAGCCAGCCGACGACGCCGCCGCCGAATACGCCACCCCAGAGCTTCCCCGAGTAGACCAGCGAGTAGTTCGTCGAGGAGTATTCGGCCCCGTAGTAATCTCCGACCAGACTGGGAAACAGCGAGAACTGCGAGCTCCAAAAGAAGACGGCGATGGCGACCGTGAGTATGTACCCGACGCCGCTGTCGAGCCCCGTGAAGAGAACGATCCCAACCGTCCCGGCCCCACAGGCCAGAAACGAGAGCGCCGTGACGCGTTCGCGGTCGAACCGATCCGAGAGCGCGCCGACGACGAGACGGCCGCCCCCAGAGGCGATCGGCAATGCAGTTGCGGCGACGGTTGCGATGCCAGCCGTCAGACCGGCCTGTTCGGCGTAGAGAATGCTTCGGGCGGTGATCATCAGTCCCGCAGCGCTTACCGCGATGAACATGAAGTACATGACCCAGAACTGCCAGGTGTGGACCATCTCCCGCCAGGTGTACTGGATCCGGCTGTCGTCAAGTTCTGTGGTCCCGCCGTCGGTCGCTTCCCCTCCCGTCGCCTCGTGCCAGCCCACGGGCGGGTCCCTGAGTACGACGGTCCCCACGACGATGCCGACCGCGATGAGCACGCCCATGCTCCAGAGGCCGGTCGCCAGCGCATCCACGTCGACCATGTAGCGGATAAAGGGGACGAACGCCGCACTCCCGGCGGCGAAGGCCATCGTGCCGATCCCGGTCGTCAGCCCGCGCTGGTCGGGGAACCATTTGACTGCGGTGTTGACGGCGACAGTGTAGACCATCCCGACGCCCACCGCGCCGATCCCGTAGGCGGCGTACACCTGCCAGAGTTCGGTAGCAAACGCGAGCGCGACGTATCCGCCGCCCGCAAGGAATCCCGCGACGAACGTCACCGCTCGCGGACCGTAGCGGTCCCGCCACCAGCCCGCCGGGAACTGGATCAGCGACATCGCGACGACGTACAGGGTGAAGACAAAGCCCAGCGCGGACAGCGAGGCGTCGAGTTCGGCCGCGAGCGGCCCTTCGAGCGAGGACCAGACGTACTGGTAGGGGCTCACGAGCGCCATCATTACCGCGGCGGCGGCGATCTGCCACCAGCGCGAGTAGCCAAGCAGCGACTTCGCTCGCTCGTCGATGTCAGCAGCCGTGTTCACACCACAACGAGGGACGAGCGCTGGTAAAAACGTGCCGCAGCGGCGCGATCAGAAGTCGGTCACCTGGGGCTGGGACTCGCCGCTCGGTCAGTCCTCCTCGTCGACATCACTCGGTCCAGTCGTCGAGGGATGTATCGCTCCTGTACCAGTGTTCGATCAGCATCGCCACGATGATCACCGCCGGGAGGATCCCGAGCGTGTACAGCCCCAGGACGAACAGCACGGCAAAGAGCAGCGTCGTCGTCCCTACCTGCACGCCCAAGGTCTGCTCGCCGAACCAGTCGACAAAGCGCCCGAGTACCGACATAATCAGTGGGTTGGACGCGGTCAGTATAATACGTTGGCTTCCCGGGACAGGTTACACTCGCCGCCAGCCCTCACATGAAGTCAGCGATCCCGCTCTGTTTGTTCGTGTCATCCTCGAAAATGCTCTCTAACTTCATCTCCAGCACTTCGAGGCGCTGTTTCGTGTAATCGCGTGCCCCGAACTCGTCGGCGACCGTGATCGCGGTCTGCATGTACTTGTTCACCGATCCCTCGTGGACCGTGAGGTTTACCCGCCCGCCACATTCCCGGCACTCGCGAGTCAGTGGCATCCGGCGGTACTTCTCGCCGCAGTCCAGACAGCGCGTTTCTTGACGCGAAAAGGCCCGCAGGTTCCCGATCAGGTCCGGCAGGAAGTGGTACTCGATCACGCGCTCTGCGACGTCAGTCTCGTCGACCGCCCGGAGCTTTCGGGAGAGCTCCAGCTGGGCGTCCATCTTGTCCATCATCGAGCCGAGCGTCTTGTACGCCGATAGATCCGGCCCGAGCGCGATATTTGCGGTGTCGTGGGTATGCCCGAAGTCGGTGTACTCCCGGTCGGTCCCCAGCGTCGCCTCGGCGATTTCGATATCGACGTCTTCGGGATCGGCCAGCTCCCGGGTCGCCTCGTAGAACTCCAGTGGATACTGGTCGACGACGTCGATGTTGTGGGCCTCGTCGTCGATCTCCGCGGGGTCGATCCGCGAGGACATGACCAGCGGGGCGTCCATCTTACCGCCACGCTGATCAGGGAGGTACGTCTGGCTGAAGTTCAACAGGCCGTCAAGCAGGAGCATGACACAGTCTTCGTCACCATCGCACTGACCAGACAGCAACTCATTCGCTTCGAGAGTGTTCGTTTGGTCAACTGTCAGGCAGTATGTGTGCTCAACGTTGGGTTCGATGATCTCGACGCACTCGACGGTCTCGGTATCCGTTTGACCGCCGTCTGCAGACACTTCCTGTTTTGATGGGGTTCCGTCAGCGGCTCCCGAAGAGCGGGTTGGAATGGAGTCACCGACCTCTATCTGACTGGCTGGCACTCGCTGTACACCGTCTTCCCATCGAAGCATCGAGTGGTCCGGGGTGACCCGGAGCTGCTTCCCGCTGGTTGTCTCGATCGTTATCAGGTGGTCCGGCGACGGGTGTTTCGAAACCGTGGTGATCCGCTGCTCCGTCGACTGGCCGTCTTCGTCCATCGATGGGACATACAGTGGCTGGTCGAGTTCTTCGATCAGTGTTCCGAAGTCGTCCGTTCTCGGCTCGCCGAGGCGCTCCTCGACGAACTGTTCGATCTCGATCCGCTCCCACTCTCCATCGGGGGTACGGTACGTGATCTCCGTCTCCGGATGGAAGCAGTTCCGCCGTTTTGCCGCGTGGAAGAACGGATGTGCATAGCCCACGGCCGCGCTCGTAAACCCGATCACGCGCCCGACCGTCGCCGCGCTGGTGTGGGGGGCCATCCCGAAGACGAGTTCGCCGACCAGTTCCTCGCGGTCCTCGACCTCGTAGTAGGGGTCGAGCCCGTAGTAGCTCTCCAGGAGGTCGTCGACGAAGTCGGCGGTCTTGAGCATGTGCTCGGCCGCGCCATCGGAGAGGACGACGTCCTGGACTTTCAGCTCGACGAGCTGGTCCTCGTGGGTCAGTGGCTCGCCGTGGATGTCCTCGTGGTAGCCCAGTCCCTGTAGCTGCTCGACCGTGACGTCGAGTTCGCTCGCGCGGACGGACGTGACGGGCAGGTCGGTCATGTCGTACCGGACGGTGCCGTCCTTGAACGAGGTGACGCCGTGTTTCGCGCGGAAGACGCCTTTCTCCATCGGCTCGGGCGTCTTGTTGTGCGAGGAGAGCCCCTTGACGCCTTTGAGCATCTCGAAGGCGTTCTCGCGCTCGCCGACCGATTCGAGCGCGTCGCGGTACTCCGCGTGGACATCGACGACGCGCGTCTCCACGCTGGTCCCCTCGACTTCGCAGTGATCACAGTGTACCCGTCCCGATTCGTCGGGATACAGTCGGGTCTCGCAGTCGGGACACTCGTAGTGTGGTTCCGTGGGGCTGTCACACTCGGGACAGCGGGTCTTGAACGTGTGCTCGCCGCAGTCGACGCACTCCCGGCGGCCCACCTGGACCTCGACCTCGCCCGGCGTGTCGGTCATCGAGTCGGCGTGTTTGGCCGCGGCGGAGACGTCACGCTGGGAGCCACCGGCCTCGCCGATAGGAAACAGCGTGTGGACCGCGGGGCTCAGATCGCGCGACTCGGACTTTTCGGGACGGCCCATCCGGTTTCCGACGCGGGTCGGGGACCGCTCCCGAACAGTGAAGCTTGCGACCTCGTTGACCGCCTCGACGGCGTTGGGCCACGAGCAGGCGTCGGCTGACAGCTCGTCCCACGTCCCCGTGAGGTCGTTGCCATCGACCGCGAAGCCAAGCGAGCGAACGAACGGCCGCCAGACGGGGATCCGAAGCGTCGTGTCCGTCTGGGTGTGTTCGAGCAGGAGTGCCTCGACGGCCTCCCGAACCGTCTCGGAGCGCGGCAGGACGAGTACGTCAGGGATCGACGGATCGACGCTCTTGTGTTCGATCGCCGGAACGTCCGCGTCGACTGTTCCCGCTTCGACCGCTTCGACCAGCGCCTCGAACTCCTCGACGTCGATGTCGTGCCAGAGGCAGGTGTAGTTCGGGTGCAGGGGCGCGTCGTACTCGGTGGCCCAGTCGAGGGCCTCCTCGGGATCGGGATCCGCGAGGTCGACGCTCGGGGAGTCCTGCATCGCTTGCACGTCGGCTCCGGCCCCCTCGAACTCCTGGACCCACCACTCGACGGTGTAGCCCGCGGGCACGAGAGGATGGTTGTTCTCGATGAACTCGCCGTAGTTGACCAGATACTCGCCGACATCGATGACTTTCTCGACGCCGTTCCTGATCTCGATGGCCTCTGCGGGATCGTCGATCTGTCGGACCTCGCCGTTGGCCAGTCGGACCGTCGGCCCCTCGATGGTATCGACCGGAACGACGCCTGCGGCCTTGCCGGGCAACTCGGTCTTGATCTGGGTGCCGGTGGCGAGGAAATCATCGACCAGATGCATCGTCGCGGGATGGACGCCGGCGGTCGCGTTGCCATGATTCCGTGCCCGTCCGTAATGGAGTCGGAACCCGCCCTGTTCGCTCGGATGCGAGAAGACGGGTCGTCCGGCGATCAGATCGCGCAAAAATTTCTTGTTCGGTTCGGCCCGCGGCGGCCCCTCGCGTTCGACGGGTTCGTCGGCGTCGCTCTCGTCAGTGTCCCCATCCTCGGCGTCTTCGCTGTCGCCGTCGTCCCCGTCTTCGTCGGTCTCCGCCTCATCGTCGCCGATCGTGCCGTCCATCAGGTCGTCGAGCCACGGCCAGTCGACCTCCTCCAGGTTCCGCGTGTAGCGTTTGATCTTGGGTGCTTTCAGTGCGATCCCCTCCGCGAGGACGAGACACATCCCGCCGCGGGGGCTGTTGGTCTGGATCCGTTCGAGATCCCGAAAGCCCGAAACCTCCTCCTCGCCGGTGGCCTCGCCGTCGAGCATGATCGGGCAGTTCCGGGTGATGAACTTCGTCTCCTTGTCCTTGGGCGAGTACTGCAGGCCGGTCTCCTTGTCGTAGAGTCCGACCTCCTCGGCGTAGCGCTCGACCTCGTCGTCCCGCGGTTTGAACTCGTCGACGTCCAGCAGGGACCGGGCGTAGTCGGCGACGAGTACGGACAGCGCCTGTGCGGTCCCACCTGCGGAGCGGATCGGACCGGCGTAGTAGACTGCGACGAACTCGGTGCCGTCGTCGTTCTCGTTGATCTCGACGCGGTCGATCCCCTCGATCGGTGCCGCGACGACGCCCTCGGTCAGCAGGGCGACCGCAGTCCGGACTGCGCCCTCGATCTTGCCGTCGCGGGACTCGTAGTCGCCAACCCGTCCCTCGACGAAGTCGGTCACGAGTTCGAGGGCGGCCTCCTCGCGGCTCATCTCGCCCTCTAGCTCGCGGACGCGCTCGGCGACGCCGTCGATCCCGAGGATGTTCTCGACGCGGTCGGCCATGTCCTTGGCGATCGGGATCTCGACCTCGGGTTTCGGATCGCCGCCACGCTCCTTGGCGCTGCTGGCGACGTCCATCGCGACGTCGAGTTCGGCTTCCAGTCGCCCGAAGTACTCCTCGTCTTCCTTGCGCATCTATAACCAGAGATCCAGATCGGTTCGTTCGTCGTGTTCTCGAACCAGTGATTCCTCAAAGGTGCGCATGTACAGCTCGCCCGCCCAGACCGTCGCGGCGTCGAGATGGCCAGCAAGCGCCTCGCCGCTCGGGCGTGAAAGGACGGCGTGGGTGTGGGCGAACCGCTTGCCATCCAGCAGCGAGACGTTGCCTACGCAGGCGGCGACCTCCAGCGGTTCGTCAAAGGAGACGGGCTCGTACTCGGTGGTCTCCTGATCGTAGAACCACACCTCGGCGTCCTGCACTGCCCCCAGCGCGGTAAACCACGCCGCATCGGCGTCGACCTCGCTCGCGAGGGATTCGATCTCTTCGCGCCAGTCCGCGCCGTGCTCCAGGCTCGCGAGGTACTCCCCGGTCGTCGTGACCTCCCGATAGTTCATAGCCAATGGGGCGTCCCCCACGAACAAAAACCTGCGTGTTGTCGATGAATGGTTGCGGCACTGTCCTCAGTGCTACCGGCGCAGCCGTGCGCCGAGCCGCCCGATCCGGGCCGTCGCCCAGCCGAACGCGCGCCGGATCGGATCGAGGACGGCGGGCGGCACCCAGCGCGTCCACCGGATGAAATGAGCCATGGCCCCCACCGGGTACCGTGCACGGGGCGAGGGATCGGTCGCTGCGGCGACGATAGTTTCGGCCACTCGCTCGGGGGAGAGCGCCAGCGGCCCGCCGTCGAGCGCCCAGCCGTCTTCGAGTGCCGCGTACGTCTCCGCGTAGCTCTCGTGACGCTCGCGTGCGGCAATGTCCGCCCGTGCTTCGTCGGCGAAGGGCGTCTCGACCCACGACGGCTCGACGAGCACCACGTCGATTCCCGTCCCACGCAGCTCCAGCCGGAGCGAGTCCGAGAGGGCTTCGAGCCCGGCTTTGCCCGCTGCGTAGCTCCCCATCCCCTGGTAGGACGACAGGCCGAGGACGCTGGAGACGTTGATGATCGTCCCCGCTCCCCGCTCTCGCATCGTGGGGAGAACTTCCCGGATCAGGCGGTGTGGTCCGTGAACCAGCACGTCGAACTCCCCGATAGCGTCCTCGACCGGCACGTCCTCGATCGCCCCCGGCACTGCGTAGCCAGCGTTGTTCACGAGGACATTGACCCGACCAGTCGCTTCGAGGACCTCCGCAACGACGCTCTGGCACTGCTCGTCGTCCGTGACGTCGAGCTGGCGGGTCCGACACCGCTCGTCGACCTCCGTGGGGAGCGGCGTCTCGACGTCCGTCGCGTACACCGTCCAGCCCGCCTCGGCGAACGCGAGCGCTGTCGCCGCGCCGATCCCCGAGCCAGCACCGGTAATCAGGGCGACGGGGCCCTCGCTCCCGGTGTTCGCCGTCCCGGCTAGCCTCGTATCGGACACGACTTCGAGTTGTCCGGTCTCCGACGTAACCGTTTCGAGAACTCGACCCGGTCAGCACCCGACAACGGGATTCAAAAGCATCGGCCGAGTAGCTTCGACAATGACCGACGACACGCCCCACGAGATCGACGACACGCCGATAATTGCTTGCTCGCGCTGCGGTCGGGAGTGGGACCTCGCCTACGAACTCGACGAGATGAGTTTAGGAAACCAGGCAGTCGAGCAGTTCGCGCTCGATCATATGCGTCACACGGGCCACTTCCCGGATGACGTCGAGACGTGGCGGGCGGACTGCCGACAGTGTCCCGCGAGCGAGGAACAGCTCGCCGAACACGGCGTGCGACGCTGGGCCGAGATCCACGCCCGACATACACGCCACGACGTCGAGATCCACGGTGGGGGCGAGGAAGTTAGTCTCGTCGAGCCGGACGGGTAGGCGGTTCGGAGCGGTACGCTCTCGAAAACAGTCTGGTCAAACGTACCGGTTACCGGTACGCTGGACACGCCGCTCGCTTCCCGCCTTGGGACCTAAAAAACCGACGG
>LKMJ01005666.1_pt1 | contig 11778 bp, 12 predicted proteins | sample 643391 | NCBI WGS metagenome assembly LKMJ01 (sample SAMN04112250, study PRJNA286221) | soda lake metagenome | biome: soda lake; feature: Kulunda Steppe; material: water; isolation source: sample PL-Br10 brine of Picturesque Lake | place: Russia: Kulunda steppe | collected 2010-07
CACACACAATCACAAACACACTTACAAACACAATCACTAACACACATACACACACAATCACGAACACGCACACACACACACACACTCTCTCACCCACTCTCTCAGAGCATTCCCAGCCATGATATGCGCCATCAAGCATACTCCCGGTCCTAACCGTGACTGGGAACTCACAAACAAAATGAATGCTTCGCCAAGCAGTCTGCTGGTCAGCAGGACTGTGAAGATGAGACTGGGCCTGCTCAACCCATATCCTAGTGGAAGCCTTGCAGAACAAATAAATGTTGGCCAAGGGAATGCACGGCTCATCCATGCCCTGTGTCCATGCACACCTGCTTGCCATGAGCCTCCTCTTCTCTGGGACCCACACTCCAGATGCGATGCAATACTGGCTTGCTCATTGCTTTAAGTGCATCTCGGTCCAAAACAGCCCCCCCACTGCCAATGCCAGGGCCTGCATCATCCATGGACGAAGGCACTCGCATGAAATTGCCCTGCCTGCAAATAGTGATGTGTAACTTGGCGACCGCCGTGTGTAACTTGGCGACCAGCGCCATTTGGCAAGCAGCAACAGCAGCAACAGCCTATCACCATCTCTGATTGCGATGACAAGCCCGTATTAGGCATGACACTTAGTTTTATCTACATAGCAGCCACTTAGAAGGCTGGGCTGAGGGGAGGTTTACATGATGCAGGGGGCAGGAAAAGAACAAAGAAAACCTACGCAGGCAGCAAGACGCTCCCTGCATTAATTAAGGCTGGGTCTAGCAATCAGTGTGCTGATTCCCTTAGTGTAAAGTTGAAAGCAACCTGGATATTATTATTCATGTTGTAATAGTGAAGTACTTGCCAGAGCTTTGGCAAACAGTTTGTTGACCTTGCTACACTGTTTTTTTTATTGGAGCACCTTGTGGAGCCAATTGGCTACATACTTCAAAAGCTTGTTAGAAACACTGTCATTTGCGCCCCCAAAGTAGCATCAAGTGATGAGCAGCCACTAGCCAATCAGCCTAACGACCGGGCTGGGAATTAACCCTAAGTTGTAAATCTGTGACCTGTGTCCCAGAGCAGAGCACCAGCACCAGACACAGGAGCACAGAGCAACCGCCTCTGCTGCCGAGAGCAGCAAAGATGACCGTGGCAGCAGGAAGCAGCTGCAGTATGATTAACAAGCTACTGGTGCTGCCACACAAGCAGGGCCCACAACGAAAAAGCACTGAGCATGAACATTGCAGAAGGCATGTCCTGCACACCAAACAAGCGTGCACCCCAAGGTCCAAGCCCTTGGCACGCGTTTGGCTTTTCAAGTCCTTTGCAATCACTCACCAGGAGGCACTTGTTTGAAGCATGGCAGATTGCCGAGCACGTTAGCCAGGAAGCCTGTGTTGCTCGGAAGCGCCTTGGCTTCCTGCAGAACAAGCAAAAAACGAGGGAAACACTTACCTAGCAGACCACTGCTCATGAAGAGCAGCTTGAAGCTGGTGGTGAGAGCAGCTTAAGAGGCGGTGGAGCGAGGGCACGTAGAAAGTGGACATGAGGGGCCCTGCATCTCTGTTTGCCTCGTGTGTGCAATGAGCTACCAAGAGGTGATCACCACCGGACATGGTGTAGTGGGCATGTCCTTGTAATAGGAGCACCATCAGGGCTCAGCCGGAGGCTCTGTCAGGCGCTGGACAGAGCAGCCTAGTGGCACACCAAGCACACCAAGGGCCTCCATGATTGACCAGGAGTCGGACAGAGCAGCTCCTTTCACGCCAAGCATCTCAATACCCACGCGCCCTTCCTACAGAGCCCTTGTGGGTCTGCTGTTCGTCGCATGCTGGATCAGGAGACCCGCACGCATCTAAGATGAGCAGAGGTGTGAAATGCTGGACACAGTATATCCTGTGGACCTGTGCACCTGTCCAGCCACAGAGGGCTGGAAAGGCTCATCAGATCCACTGAGGCTGAATGCAGACTCATGGTTTGGGCGTGCACCGGAGCAGCCCCCTGCATTAACAGAGCACACCTTGACCGCAGCCGGGAGGAAGTCTAAGCACATGTTTCCTAGGCATGCCTTCTCAATCAGGAAGTCTCCGTTTGGCGCATCCACAAGGAACGCCACACATGCGCGTCGCAGCACGGCAAGGCAATCACGGCCTGCAAGGCAAGCAAGGGCATTGCAATTTGGAGCATCAAGCAACGACGCCCATCACCTCTGTCACATTCTTTTTGCCGCCTCAGCAGGGGTCCTATAAACATTTATTGATGCAGCTTACACCATAAAGCATCTGGCTTTGTTGAGCTCGGCTAGATATCAAGAGCCTAGAGAGCGTATCTTCTGAAGATGATGACAACATGCGTCGCTCATCAATCAAGGCAGCAAAGCACTTGCGTGGAGACTGGGAAAAATAAGCAACTGGAGCAAGTCCTCAATCATATCAGTGTGTCTGGCTCATGCCAAGTATAATACATATGCACTACGAACAAATGCTTTGTTAAAGCTTGTTGTGCTAGTGATGTTCCATCTTCAGTGCGATACATTATTTGTAATAAGGCGTAAGATGGATCGAAAGCATGAGCGTGGCATGACTGAGTATGCACCATCAAGAATTTTCAAAGCAGCTTTACGGTGTGTTGAGATGATAACAAGGCGCAGGCTTTAAGTGATTTACAAAAAGCTACTTGTGTGCAAGCTGGATTGTGAAGGTCATGCACATAAGCGTATACTTAGGCAGGCACGCACGCAACCATCTAACAAAGGAAAAGGCTGAAGGCAAGCAATCAACATTAGCGCACATATGCCCATGGCCACACACACGCAAACACATGGCGCACCAGGAAATACAAGATGGGATAGGTGGTACAGATAGAGCGAGGAATTTGCAGATTTCTCAGCCAAGCAGCTCTCTCTTGCCTCTTCACGTGCGGAGGCGAGCCTTTGGATCCCAGAATTCTGCAATCGCGCACGCATTTTGTGCGTGTGTGTGTGAGTACTTGCTTGTAAATTTTTGCAGGCGTGACACCTTGTGGGTGCTTGTGGATGCATGGGTGTGCTACACTGACAATTTTGTGCCACAGGGAGCTTTTCCTTTTTGTGTGCCTTTTTGTGATGTAATTGCTAAATTTTTGTTTCAGGCTGATTTAGTGGTGCATGCATGGCTATCTTGACATGCCTCTTTTCATTTGGGCTGATCTGATCTGAGCTTGATGCAGCCGGGCAAATCAAGGCAGGCACAATCCCAAACTAGGCAGCCAAGGACAGCAGCAGTGGCAGCATAAGCAGCAGCAGCAAGGATGATGGTGGTGGCAGCAGTGAAACAGCAAAGTCTGGTTGAATTCTGGGACTTCTGAGTTTTTTTTTGAAGGTGCACTATCTGGCATTGAGCAGACTTTCATGGATTATTTAGGAATGATTATGGCCAATAAACTGCATTTCTGCAAGACTCTGGCATCGGCACATAGGAAGCTTACAGCCATGAAATGAACGTCATGAATGAGGGATTTCAAGCACATGCAGGGGCTTGAGTGTGGGAGGGGGAGGGGGGCTGGTGCACAATCCCGATGCGGGCATGGCACGCTGCTGGACCGCGTGCTTGCATCGGGAGGTAGGTGTGCATCTAAACCACGCCCTCAACCGCCAGCGTCGCTGCCCCGCCCCCTCCCCAGCACACCATCGCTCTTTGGGGCGCTTGTTTGATGCAATGCGGGGCGCACCCTGCCGCAGGGGGCACCGGATCACGGCAGCACGTGGCATTACCAGAGTGGACCAACTCCGTTTGCCATTGTACCCAAAGTCCTGTGCTTGTTCCTTTAAAGTGTGACATGTGCGCACGTTTACACTTGCCCCCAGTTGCTGTGGTAAGCCCTAGATCACCAGCAATCAGCACAAAGGGCGAGTTGAGAGCCTGTAATTTGGGCCCGCTCCCAACATCAATAGCATTAGTACTCCCAATTCACACAAGCTCAAGCAGGTTGCTGGTCAGGAGTGCTTGCGCATGATAGAGCAGCCATAGCCAGCAGCGGGCTTGCCAGGTTGAAGCTGCACGCTTGCCGGAATTAAGCAGCGTGTTGCTGGAGCAAGAGCTTGCACAGTCTCTGGCAAGTCTCGACAGGGTTTTTCAAGTCGGTGTCCGCCAGCGGGGTACCTGGCAGACGGGGACACACTGCCGGCGTGCATTGTATGGCTCCCCGCGACTACCGCCAAGATGTGCGCAAAACGGCAAGACCAGCCAGCATTGCTTCACTATGCGAGTGCATTTCCGCATGCAAATTGAGCCCTGGTGCAGAGAGGCGGGACTTCCCCTGTAGATTGGTGCCTCGGTTGTATGCGCACCTCTGAACATATTGGGGGCCCCTGATACAACCCACAGGCCCCGCCACAGAGCCTAAATTTGTTCAATCTGCCATCTACCACTTCCTCAATATGTAGCACCCTTGCATGCATTGCTGCAGCCATACACGTGCTGTGCAAGCAAGCCAGAGCAGAGTGCTGAATGGTAAAAGCAACTCATGCATTGTTGCCCCGCACCTTGTCCGCAATGTTCTGCGCTGGCGTCCTCAGCTCAGAATGAGAGTGGGCATAGCCACAGGAGTCACCCAAGGCACAGTAGCCCTTCTGGGTCCAGCTGCACGGGCAAGCAGCCAAAATGCATATTGTGCAGCCAAGCCGCCAAAAAGATGATGGCTTTATTAGTTGGACCCTCCCACTGTACAGCCGGACCCTATCGCTGAGCAGCGTCGGCAGCTGAATGCTGAGATGCACACACCTTCCACAGCACCAGCCTCTCAGGGCACAGAGTTCAAAGGTGGGAGGCACACACCTCGCACATCGCCAGCCTCTCAAGGGCACCCCCAACAAGCCTTAATCACCTCATCTCCCTTTCCCCCCCTATCCCCAAATGCAGCTGTGCAACTGCCCATCCTCCTCAGCTTGTGCTGTTAAAGGTACTGGCCTGCGCATCCTGCCATCTGCGCCCACGCCTTCACCCTTCCAAATTTATTCACACGTACTTCTCGCGACATGGCTGAGCAGTGCATACGCTCACCTCCTGCACAGTACGGTCTTGTAGTACAGCTCCTGCCTTGACATTGCCGAGAGGTCCGCCGGTTGAGCAGCCGACGGTGCGGATATTGACGTGTGCACAGGTCCTACAGCAGATGGTGGTGGCGCAGGCACAGGCGTGTGCCTGGACTTTTTTCCTTGTGGTCGTACCCCACAGGACACCCTGCCCTCTGTGCCCTCCTCCCTCTGCCGCTTCCCACTCCCCCCCGCTAGCTCTGCTGCACTGTCCTGCAAAACAGGTGCTTGCTCTGCAGACGCCGCCTGCCGCCCCTCCGCCCGCCTGGCCTGCTCCCCGCGCTCCTCGCTGCTGCACCTGCTGCTGCGCCCGTCCACGTGGTACACCCGCCCTGCAGCCGCCGCCTGTGCCTGCTTCATCTTCAGGTACGCGGCCTCTGCGCTGGGGCGGCGGGGCGGCGGGGAGGGTGATGGCCGCCGCTGCTGGCTTTGAGGGCGTTGGTGGCTGTAAGCAGGTGAGCGGCTGCGCGCCCTACAAAGTGATACAATGGGCTGAGTGCCGTTGCTGCTGCTGCGGGCGTGGCGGTGGGGTGGCGGCGAGCGGCTGTGGCTGCTCAGAAAGCGGCGGTCCAATGTGCGTGAATTTTCCTTAAGGGCGCGGCTGCTGGTGTGTGTCTCCGCTGCGCCGGCGCTGGCGCGCCCAGCGCTGGGCTCCAGACACCCTGCCGCGCCCTGTGCCGCTGCGCCCTGCTCGTCCCCCTCCCCCAGCCACCTGCCCCTCGATTCCACCTCAGCCTGCGCAGGAGGCAGGGGTGCATTAGACCGTGGTGGGAGGGGCCAGCGTGCGCCAACACGCGACTGCCGCCCCACAAAAGCTGCTGTGCATATGCTTGCTTACCACGGCAAGTAAGTGTTGCATCCTGCTGGAAGGAAGGCCACGCACAGCACGAGCAGTAGGGGACAGGTTTGAAAGTGGTTCACCCATGATTAGCCTGGGACATGGCGCAGCCCAGCTCACCATGGCACCCAACATGGAGACTGGTCAGCATGGCACCCAACATGGGGACTGGTCAGCATGGCACCCAACATGGGGACAGGTCACACCACGATAGAGACTGTGGGACAGAGTGTAGCTCAGACTGGGCAGGCAGCTCCCAAGTTCAGCTGCGCCAACATTTGGCTTTGAATCCTTTAAACGTCAGCGGCAATTTAACCTAGTAGTAGCCAAGGCACGGTGCTGGATCTTGTGACGCCATGCGTGCTTCCTGCTACACAGAGTGACAAGCAGCGGCAGCAGCAGCAGCAGCAGCAGCAGCAGCAGCAGCTGCTGACTGGCATACCGTTATGGCCTGCAGGTGCCTCCGCTCAGCTCTAACCTGCATGTGTGTGTATATACATGTGCGAGCGTGCTTACGCGTGTGCGCATGCGCCCACATGTGTGCATGTGCTCGCCTGTGAGTAAGGGTGCTTGCGTGTAGCCGCGAATGTGTGCGTGAGTGCATGAGGGTGTGAGAATGTGAATGCGTGCACTTGCGCAAACAAATGGTGCGTACATGCGCAAATGCACCTGTGTGTCCTTGCAAGGTCGCATGACCACATGTGTGTGTGCGCGCTGTACATGAGCATGTGTGCATGTATTTCAATTCGTGGCATATGGACCTAATGCACGTCTACAGACTGGGAAAATGTGTTTTAGCCTGCCATCATGCCTGCTTCAGAATAGGACAAACGCAAAGAGAGATGGGAGGCAAGGCATAGGATGATACATTGCTTCAAGCAATCAAGCCCCTCCGTACAGAAGCCAGGTCAAACTTGTCCCCCTCCCCCCACCTTCTCTTCCTTGGACAGCGAGCGTACGGACCCGAAGACTCCCTGCAGCATTCAAGGGCACATACATACACATACAGTTCAACCCGGAGACTCCCTGCAGCATTCAAAAGGGCACATACGCACAGTTCAACCCGGAGACTCCCTGCAGCATTAAAGGGCACATACGCACAGTTCAACATTAGCCGTGGCACGCAACTATCTCAGAGAACGCTGTTTTAAAACCTGCTGCATTGAGCCCTGGCCCGCCCCAACCAGGAGCACCGCAGCATTTTTCCAGTGAAGCAGCAACAGAGGGCCCATACACCCTGCACGCTTGTGGCCCGCAGCTTAGCCTCACAAGCCTCTATCCAGCGCTTTGTCCCCCTGCCTCCCATACAGATTCTGAAATCTGCAGGGCATGCAGCCAATCTGACGCGTGTGCACATCAGCATGCATGTGCAGACAGAGTCTTCCCAACAAGGTACCACTAATGTCCTACCAAGCATCCGTACAAAATGTATGCGTGTGCCAGCACACTTCGTCACACAAGCATTCACATAGAGACGCACCTCAACATGCGCGAATCTGCAAGATGCGCCGTTACGGCAGCCCCCCGGCGCATTGAAGAACGCACACGGGCGCCGTGTGGGGGCCCGGGGCCTGTTCTTCACCGGTCCCTTCTGCTGCTGCGGCAAGCGTCCATCCTGCTGCTTGGGTGGCGCATCATCCTTGGGCTGTTGCGGCAGAGCCTCCCCCGAAAGCCTCGCCGCTTGAATCGGCGGCAAAGACCCCGCCCTCTCCTCCTGCTTTGCGTCCTCCCCCTGCTGCTCGCTCAGCAGCTGCTGCTGCACAGCCTGCCCCAGCATGTGCACAACGTCGGGCGGTATCTTCTGCAGGCTCTCTGCAAGAGACGCCTCCACAGCGCCCTGCTCCTCGGCGCGCCGCCACTCCTCCGCCGCCGCGCCCCCCTGCTGCGCCTTCTCATCCCGCTGGGGAGCTCGCTCCACAGCCATCGGGCCGACTGTCTCCTCGCGCACCCGCAGCATCTCCGCCAGAGCAGGCGACGCCTCACCCATCCCCCCTGCCAGGGCCTCCTTGCCCCCCCCCTCCCCCACCTTGACAGGCGTTTGCATGAGCTCGCTCAGCTCAACGGCCTGCTCACAGGGTATCAGCTGCTGCTGCTCACACACCCCAGCTGCTCGCTCTTGTGGTCCTGCCTGCTGCTTGCATACATCAGGTGCTTGCTCGGCAAGGCCCGCCTGCCACTTGTCCAGCACCTCGCCTGCACCTGCAGCTCCGCACCCTGCAGGCGCAGGGCGCAAGGCGTCCTCCCTGACACTGCCGGCACCAACATCGCCTGCTTCTCCATGAATGATGCGATGCTGCGCACCAGCAAGCTTGGGCTGCTGCAAGGGTGCTTGCGCACAGGCATTGGCGAGCTGCAAGGCGGATGCGGCACGCCCCTCGTCTGCTGTCGCCCACTGGACTCGCGGCGTGTGCACGCCCTCTGCAGCTGCGGGCGCCTCAAGCAGAAGATGCACGCCCTGCCCAGGATGCACACTTTGTGTTTTTGGCTGCGGGAGGGCAGGCTGCCCCTGGGCAGGAGGGACTTGCTCGCGCTGATCCGCTGCTGGCATATGCTTCTGGCGCAGGCACTCTTGCTGCACCGCTGACGGCTGCTGCTGCTGCTGCTGCTGCTGCTGCCGCTGTTCCTGCTCCTGCCGCTGTTCCTGCTCCTGCTGCTGCTGCTGCTGCTGCTGCTGCTGCGGCTTGTCCTGCGCTTCGCCCCCCAGGGCTTCCACCTGGCAACGCTGGGACAGGGCGAGGGACAGGTGGCGACATTGCGAGGGACAGGTGGCGACATTGCGAGGGACAGGTGAGAGACAGGTGAGGGACAGGTGAAGGACAGGTGAGGGCAGGATGTGGTCCACACCAGAAGGTGAGCGTCTGCATAGTCTTTGCAGGAGCAAACACAGCTAGCACCTGCATGCCTGCTGGCCTGCATGCAGTCTGGCGCGGACATGCTTGTAGCCGTGTTCTGGCACCACCGGCACTACTTATGGCACAGACAACTTCGCCCTCGCTGGCCCAAGAGGCGCGCTACAGGCCAGCTGGCAGCAACCCGGGAGGAAATGCGGGCTGTAAAGAATCTCGGTAGAGGCCCAGGCCTTTTTCTCTGTCGTCCCAAACATTATTGTAGCTGCTAATGTGAGCAACGTACATGCATCATTGAGTATGCGTACAGTTTGCATGCAAATGGTCAATATGTACACAGATGTGCACAAAATCTGCGCAACTCAACCCATGCGCCCACCCACCTTAGCCTCTGGCAGCGGTAGGGCAGGCAGGGGTGCCGCTGCGGCGCAGCTCCCCAAGGGGCAGTGCGCTGTGGCGTTGCTGACGCAGCAGGCAGCCACCTGGTTTGCAAGGTGCTTGGTCATCAGGATGTGGGCAGGGATTTCGGGGCAGGGGAGGTGGTGGATACGCTGCAGGATGTGGGTCGGCAGGGGGCGGCGCAGCTGCTGGACCAGCTGCTTGGCGAGGGCTGTGGGAGGCGCAGGTGGCGCCCCAGGTGGGTGCTGCTCACAGCCCCACAAGTAGCACAGGCAGCCTGACCAACTGCATGCATGGATGGAGGAAAGCAGGAAGGCAGGGCGATGTGCATCAAAGGGGCTGCCTGACTGTGCACGCATTTGCCGGCATGCACGGCGACGTTCAGGGCATTGCGCCATAGCACAGTCCTGGACTACCGCGCTGCGCGCGCTGAAGACCTGTAGGGATTATCTGAGTAAGTGAGCACAGACGGAAGTAGCTTGTGCACGTTTTGCATGAAGGCAGGGCACCGCAAAGGCAACCTCTGATCTGACCAGCCTAGGCACTTGGAATCAATATATGAATGCCAAAACCATCTGATAAACACACAAAGGCACTGATGATCCATGAGCATTAAGAGTGCAACAGCTTCAGGGGACAGCTGACTGTGAGGACAACCAGCATGGTGCCTTACCCGCCATGTCGCAGCTTTGCAGAACAGCAGTCTTAATATCAGAGTTTCGATTACGCCTGATCTAACACACAAGGGGGCAGATCCTCGGAAACGCATGCACGTGCGTATGGCATGCCTTGTGAGGCGCAAGCAAGCACATGCATTGAAGGAAAGCGCGCACTGCTGCTGCTCCTGCATGCGTAGTGATGCAAAGCTGAAGGCCTGCTGCACGACCTACATCCTGTGCACGGTGTCTGCTACTTGTTGCCGCGTGAGGGGCTCCGGCTCGACAGCGTGCGCCCAGAATGCATGCTCGTAGAGCAGGTTGCAGATATCAAGGTCTGAAAGCTGCTCCATGGTCCTTGGATCCAGCTGCTCTAGCCCCACGATCTGCGCACCCTGCAATCAGTTCCACCTCATGAATTGTGAGCATGCTTTGGAGATGTCCACAAACTGCCAAAGCTTTGGGAACATGTAGTGCACAGCATCCCCCTTGCTCTGCAGCTCCACCCCTGGTTTGGGCAGCTCACCTGCAAGTGCAGTTCGCACTGTGGGCTCAGCTCTTGCTGCTGCTGCTGCTGCTGCTGCTCCATGGCATGCGACAAAGCCGTCCTGGACGCTCGCACCACCTGCCGAAGCTTGCTCTGGCCCCCATCTGTTTGTACGAGCACCAGGGCACCTGCCAGTAGCTGTGGAGGCTGCCCATCACCCTCTTGGGCGCAGGCAAGGGCAGGCGCCCGCCCTGCTTTGGCGGCAGAGGAAGGGTCCGCCTCCTGCACAAGGCACTGCACCTTCCACAGCTGCTGGGCCTGCGACCTTGGGGCATACAGCAAGGAGAACACCTCTGGCCCTAGCTGCAGCTGTTCTGAGGCTGCCATGGCTGCCTCCCTCCCGCTGAGGGCACACTGGCTGTCCTCCGGCTCAGTGGCAATGCCCTCCTGTGCATTGTGCATGGGGATAATTCACAAGATTAAAGCACATGTAATCTGCCAAATTGTGCACCCCAAAAACCCAGACACGCTGAGTGAGGTGCAGAGTCACCTTTAGTGCTAGACAGATATGTTGCATCTTCTATTGAGCACTGGCTCGAGCACCAGCTTCTCCTTCCTCAGCGCTGTGATCATGCAACCCCTTGTGCGCTCAATGTATACGTGTGAAGTGAGCATTACAATTCGTTTTGCAGCATAGTGTAAACATCTGCTGCAGAAAAATATGACATCGGTATTAAATTCATTATCATAAATACCAGAAAAAGACAGTCCGAGAGACAACGCCATGATCACAAAAAAGATTCCGCCACGATCGCAAAAAGTCACTTTCTAGAAAAGTTTGCTCCACATCCAAGGATGTCAAGCATGCCTGCTGCCTTATAGAATGCGCCCTGCCGCTGGGCCAGTCCTGATGCGCCTGATCCAGTGCCCGGCTGAGACGGGTCGAAGGTCATCTTGATTTGCCATGCCAGTTCCTTTGCTTCCCTTTGAGCCTCGGCAAGCTGGGCTCTCAAGATCTCAATCTCATTTTCAGCCTTCCCTGCTCTTCGTGTCTGCACGGCGGCAGCTAGATCTGCCTCCTCCACCTGCAGCAAGTGCAAGTGCAGTTGGGAAGCATCGACACGCATGATCCAGCCTTCAGTGTAATGCACAGAGAGGGGGTGTCTTGTTGAATAGCAAATATTGCATACAAGCCTCCAATAACGAAGAAGCTTCTATCATACAAATACAAAGTTGTGCAAGCCTGAGACAAAGTGTAAAGTGAGTTTAAGCTAGTAATATCATGTGATACTCAACTTGATGGAGCGTGAAATGCCCATGGTCCAACAGAGACCACAGCTGGCATTGACTTGACATGGAAGCTGGCTGCTCGTTTTGGCTTAGGCCCCGGTCACACTGGGCCAATTCACCCTCCAATTCAACCCCGCAATTCAGGGTTAATTGAATTCGCCAGTGTGACCGCCCGCAATTCAACCTCCCCTAAATTGCTCAATTCA
>LKMJ01005667.1_pt1 | contig 11777 bp, 11 predicted proteins | sample 643391 | NCBI WGS metagenome assembly LKMJ01 (sample SAMN04112250, study PRJNA286221) | soda lake metagenome | biome: soda lake; feature: Kulunda Steppe; material: water; isolation source: sample PL-Br10 brine of Picturesque Lake | place: Russia: Kulunda steppe | collected 2010-07
AGGATATACTTTTTTACCCCTTTGGGTACATTTATTTTCATTTAAATAAACATTGTATTCATTCAAAAAATCCTTTACCTCTCCTCCTGATCCAACAACATCAATTAATTTTAACAGCTGTCCAAGGGTAATATAGTTACCTATTATTTTTATTTCCTTGATATTATCAACTCCTATATCATTATAATAATTCTACCGTCAAAATCATAATGCTCTAACAGGTAAAATTAAATGAAGATAAGGTAGTTCTTCTTTAGTCTTTACCATTAAGGGACTGTAAGCACCTGAAAATTCTAAATTTACGCTCTCCTCATTTAAAACTTTTAAAACATCTATCATAAATTTAGCGTTAAGGGCAATATTGAGATTATCTCCTTCTTTTTTAATATCTAACTCCTCTTCAAGTTTACCAGTCTGTGGCGAGTTGGAAGTAACTAACAACTTATCTTCTTCAATATTGAATTTTATAATATTATTTGCACCGTCACTGGCCAAGAGAGAAGCTCTTTCCATGGTACTAAGTAATTCTTTTTTGTCTATTGAAGCTAAAGTTAAATAATTTTTGGGGATAACTTGTTCTAAGTTAGGAAAATTTTCATCAATTAGCTTACTAAATAATCTTATATTTTCTGTTTCACAAATTATATAATGATCACTTATTAACAGTTTAATAAGACTATCTTCTTCATGAATTATTCTAGAAATTTGGGTTAAAGCTTTAAAAGGGACAATGTATTCTCCGTCTATCTGATTATCATTAATTATCCTACCTTCTTTCCAAGCAAGTCTAAAACTGTCTGTTGCAATCATATCTAATTTTTCTTCTTTAAATCGAAGTAATATTCCTGTAAATGCTGGTTTAGTTTCATCCTTACTCACCGCAAAACTGGTTTGTGTAATCATTTGCTTCAAAATATTTTGGGGAATTGAAAATGTTTTTTCACTACTTACATCCGGTAAATTTGGATATTCATTAGGGTCTAAACCTTTAATTTCAAAATGAGCTTTGCCACTTTTCAAATCTACAGAATAATTTTCACTATTAATAATTAATTTTATATTTTCTTCTGGTAATTTTCTAATAATATCCAGAATTTTATAAGGCAGTACTATAGCCACATCTTGTTTTACTTCTTTTTCATCATCTTCTATTTGCTCCATTTCAATGTTGATATTTAATCTATATTCTATTCCCATTTCCAAATCATAAGTATTAATAATTAATTTTTGACTGCTTATATTAATATTTATCAAAAATCCTTCTAGATGAGGAATAGTACTCTTTGATGTTGTTCCTCTTTCAGTTATAAGTAAACCTTCAAGTAAGTTAGATTTATTACATTCAACTATCATAAATTATTCACTCCTATCATATGTTTTATTAGGTCTGTATTATTTTATAATAATATATAAAATTCATAGAAGTAACAGTAAGGATTGTGAATTTGTTTATAATTTTAAAAAATCGATTTTAAATATGGTACAAGTATGTGGATAAGGTGTTTATTCTTTTATTAATAATATCCACATGTTAACTTAAGATAAATAACTTGTCTAGTTATCCAAAAATTAAGCACATGATAATCACAAGTTAATAAGATAAAAGTCCACAAAAAAATGAATAAATTAAAATTATAGATCCTCTTTTTGCAGTAGGTTTTTTATTTCTTTTATCATTTTGTCCAAACGATTATCTTTTTGTATATCCCTGGAAATCTTGTTATGTGCATGCATTACAGTTGTGTGGTCTCTTCCACCAAAATCTTCACCAATTTTAGGTAGTGAATTTTCAGTTAATTCCCTGGAAAGGTACATAGCAATTTGTCTCGGAAAGGAAACAGTTCTTGTTCTTTTTTTGGCTTTAAGATCATCAATTTTTAAACCGAAATAATAAGCTACTGTTTTTTGAATATTATATATAGTAATTTGTCTAGGTTGTTGCTTGTCAGGTATTATATCTTTTAATGCTTCTTTGGCGGTTTCTATTGTGATTTTTTTGTTGGCAAGAGACGAGTAAGCTATAACTCTAATTAACCCTCCTTCAAGCTCCCTAATATTTGTATCTATTTGATTTGCTATGTATACTACAACATCATTAGGAAGTTCTAATTTTTCTAAATGTGCTTTTTTTCGTAAGATAGCTATCCTTGTTTCTAGATCAGGAGCCTGAATATCAGTTATCAGCCCCCACTCAAATCTTGACCGCAATCTATCTTCAAGGGTAGGAATTTCTTTAGGAGGTCTGTCGCTGGAAATGATTATTTGCTTGTTATTTTCGTGTAAAGAATTAAAAGTATGAAAAAATTCTTCCTGAGTTTGTTCCTTGCCAGCTAAAAATTGAATATCGTCAACTAAAAGTACATCTATATTTCTATATTTACTTCTAAATTGAGTTGTTTTATTATCTCTTATTGCATTTATAAATTCATTTGTAAATTTTTCAGAAGAAATGTAAACAACTCTTAAATCTGACATATGTTCTAATACATAATGCCCTATTGCGTGCATTAAGTGGGTCTTACCTAGTCCAACTCCCCCATAAATAAATAGTGGATTGTAGGCATTTGCGGGTGCTTCTGCTACAGCTAGTGATGCGGCATGAGCAAATCTATTAGCATTTCCAATAACAAAACTATCAAAAGTATATTTAGGGTTTAGCCATGTGCTTTTTTGCTCTACTGATATTTGAGATTTGTTTTCATTTTCCTTTTTATATGTTTTGTTTTGATTATCTTCTGTATCTTCAACGTCTTCACCATAAAGGACAAACTTAACTTTAAAATTTTTATTGGTAATTTTCTTTAAGGAATTTTGAATGGAATCTATGTATCTATTTTCTAACCAGTCTTTTGTAAAATCATTGGGAGCATTGATAATAATTGTATTTTCATCTATTTTTACCGGTTCTGTTGGTTTCAGCCATGTTTCGAAACTGGGTTCTCTTAACTTATTTTTCATATCCTGTAATGTTTCTTCCCAGATCTTTTCTTTATCTAGTTCTTGACTCATAAAAAAACCTCCTAGGTTTAGGTAACATAAAAAAGAGGCTCGCTGTGTAAATAAGGATGTAGAAGAGTGAAGATTTAATAACATTGAATCCACATATTTAAAAAACTTCAGAATATATTAACATAATTATAACAAAGTTATTAACAAATTGTGGATAGTATTGGGGATAACCTGACCTTGTCTAGTAAATAATAACAGAATATAAAATAATAAGCAATATGTTACATTGTGATATCCACAAATCAGCCAGAATTTATCCACAAATATTTGTTTAAATTAATTTTTCCTTTTCTTGACCGGTATATATATATAGGCTATAATTGTTGTAGCATTTAAGATATGTAATAATTTTCTTTGGTACACGGAGGTGTAAAAATATTGAAACGTACTTATCAGCCAAAGGTTAAAAAAAGAAAAAGGGTGCATGGATTTTTAAGTAGAATGAAAACAAGCTCCGGTCGAAAAGTAATTAAGAACAGAAGGAGAAAGGGCAGAAAAAAATTAAGCGTCTAATGAAAATTAAGGCCGCTATTTTGTGGCCTTTTACCTGTTTATTTAGAAAATGTAAATGATAACAATTTGAATGAAAGTTGTGTGGAAGGAAAATTTTATGAAAAGAACAAAAATTACAACACTTAAAAACAGGAGCCAGTTTAGTAATATTTTTGCTCATGGAAGATCATATGTATCCAAAAATCTTGTTTTATATGTTAAGAATAATGGGTTAGAGTTTAATAGACTTGGATTCATAATTAGTAAAAAGGTTGGAAAAAGTGTAACAAGGAACAGGATAAGACGTTTCTTAAAAGAAATTTATAGAAATAATAATTTGAAAATCAAAGAAGGTTTTGATTTAATAATTATAGTCAGGCATAAAGCTTCAAGATTAAATCATAAAACTACTGAATTTGAATTTATGAAACTTATTAAGAAGGCAGGATTGAGCTTGAAAGATTGATAAAATATAAGGATGACTAATATACTGGGGTAAAAGGGGAAATATTATATGGTAAAGTTTTTTTTTATTTTATTAATAAAGTTTTATAAAGTATGCATTTCACCTCTTGTACCAAATACATGTCGATTTAATCCTTCATGTTCTACATATACCTTGAAAGCAATAGAGCATTATGGAGCGTTAAAAGGTGGATATATGTCAATTAAAAGAATTATAAGATGTAATCCATTTTTTCCTGGAGGATATGATCCTATAGATTAGGTGGATAAAGGAGGCAAATTATGTTTGAGTGGTTTCAAGGTATTGTAGATTTCTTTGCAATAATACTATTTCATTTATACAATTTTACCGGTAATTATGGAATGGCAATAATAGTTTTAACTTTAGTAGTGCGTTTATTGACCTTTCCTTTGATGGCAAAACAGATGAAGTCTACTAGTAAAATGCAAAGTTTACAGCCGGAATTAAAGAAAATACAGGAGAAATATAAAGACGATAAGGAAACATTGAATAAAAAAACTATGGAATTATGGCAAAAGCATAATGTAAACCCAATGGCAGGTTGCTTACCTTTAATTGTTCAAATGCCTGTTTTATTAGCAATATTTAGGACATTACATCAGGACAGAATGGCTGAGTTTATACCTGGATACGACCCTTATTTATTTCAAGGGTTGGAATTATTGAATTTAAATTTACCGGATCCTTTGTATATATTACCCATCTTAGCAGGTGCAACAACTTGGCTGCATCAAAAACTTACCATGGGATCGAAAGGAGCATCATCTTCATCATCTCCCATGTCCTCAATGATGATAATAATGCCTTTGATGCTGGTCTTTATAAGTGCAGGTTTACCGGCTGGACTACCATTGTATTTTGTTGTGGGTAATATATTTTCCATGTTAATGCATGTGGTAATGGAAAAATTTAAAGGCAGCGAAGAGGAGGCAGAGGGGGTAAAACAAAAATGAATGTTGCAAAGGGCACTGGCAAAACAAAGGAAGAAGCTATAGAGGATGGTTTGAAAAGGTTAGGGGTTAGTCGTGAGAATGTTGAAATAAAGGTAATTAGTGAGGCAAAAAGCGGTTTTCTGGGAATGATTGGGTCTAAGCCAGCGGTGGTTGAAGTGATTAAAAAACCGGATCCGGATGTTGTAGGAAGAGAATTTTTATTTGAGTTATTTACAAAAATGGATTTACCTGTTGAAATTGAGGTTAAAGAACATGAAAGGAATTCGATTTTCTTTGAGTTAAAAGGAGAGAATATTGGGATATTGATTGGAAAAAGAGGACAAACTTTGGATAGCATTCAATATTTAACAAACATCTATGTAAAAAGAAATTGTGGGAATGATGCACAGATAATTTTGGATGCATCTAGGTATCGTGAAAAAAGAAGAAAAACGTTGGAGCAATTAGCAGATAATTTAGCGAAAAAAGTTATATTAAAGAAGGAGAAAATTAAATTAGAACCTATGAATCGTTACGAAAGAAAAGTGATTCATACAAAACTGCAAAAGCATCCCGAGGTAAAGACTTATAGTGAAGGGGAAGAACCTTATAGGAAAGTAGTCATAGATAGGAAAAAGTAAAGTTAACCGCCTAATTAATAAATTTTGGGCGGTTATTTATAAGTCAGTAAATTTCATGGTGAGGTGTTTTTTTTGACTGAAGAAACAATTGCTGCCCTTGCTACTCCTCCAGGAGAAGGTGGAATCGGGATAATAAGAATAAGCGGTCATAATAGTTTTAATATTGCCCGGAAAATATTTAAAAGCAGTCGAGTAAGTTTCGAAGATATAAAAAGCCGGTATTTGTATCACGGTTATATAAAGGAACCGGGTAATGGAAAAATTATTGATGAAGTTTTGATTACATGTATGAAAGCACCTCATACTTATACGCGTGAAGATGTAGTTGAGATTAACTGTCATGGAGGTATTATTCCAATAAAGGAAACACTTGAATTAATTTATACTTTAGGGGTGCGGCCTGCTACACCTGGGGAATTTACGAAACGGGCTTTTTTAAATGGCAGGTTGGATTTATCACAAGCTGAAGGAGTAATAGATTTAATAACTTCAAAAACCAATTTGTTAAAAGATGTGGCCTTAGATCAAATACAGGGTAAATTAAAAGATGAGATGGAAAGTTTAAAAGAAAATTTAATGACAGTAATGGCGAATTTAGAAGCTAAAATAGATTTTCCTGAAGAAGATATTGAGGTTTTGGACAATTATCAACTAGAAAATATAATTAAACATGTTTTAGAAGATGTTAAAAGATTAATTCATAGTTATGATAAGGGAAGAATTATAAGAGAAGGAATTAAAACAGTTATCGTTGGTAAACCCAATGTAGGTAAGTCTTCTTTGTTAAATATATTGTTAGGTGAAGACAGGGCTATTGTTACTGATATACCTGGAACGACAAGGGATACTATTGAAGAGGTAATTAATTTGAATGGGATACCTTTAAGAATAATCGATACTGCTGGAATCAGGAAAGCAAAAGATCAAGTTGAAAAAATAGGTGTGGAAAGAACAAGGTCTTTGATTGGGGAAGCTGATCTGGTTTTAGTCCTTTTAGATAGTTCTGAGTCTTTAACGGCTGAAGATTATGAGATATTAAATATGTGTGTAAATAAGACAACCATAGTATTATTGAATAAATCTGATTTAAGACAAAAGATTAAGATTAAATCTCTGGGTCCTTTTGTTGATGAAAAAAGTATTTTAAGGATATCAGCGCTAAAATCAGAAGGCATTGATAAATTAAAAAAAATGATAAATAAACTTGTTTTTGAAGGAGCAGCATACCAAGATAATAGTCTTATAATTACTAATACCAGGCAGTACAGCTCTTTAAATAATGCAAAGAGAGATTTGGAATCTGCTTATGAGGCAATTAAGAGTATGGTAAGCGAGGATCTTATAAGTATAGACATTAAGAATGCTATCGAATCTATTGAGGAAATAACTGGCAATACTGTTTCTGATAATCTTATAGATGAAATATTTAGTAGGTTTTGTATTGGAAAATGAGGTGGAGAAAATGAGGTTTGATGCAGGGAATTATAATTTAATAGTTATTGGTGCAGGCCATGCTGGTTGTGAAGCTGGCTTGGCGGGAGCAAGGATTGGTTTATCTACCCTTGTTCTTACTCTAAACTTAGATCAAGTAGCTTTAATGCCCTGTAATCCGGCTGTTGGGGGTCCTGCGAAAGGACATATAGTGAAAGAAGTTGACGTACTAGGCGGAGAAATGGGAAAAAATATTGATAAAACCGGGATACAGTTCAGGATGTTAAATACGAGAAAAGGCCCTGCCGTACATGCACTTAGAGCTCAGGCTGACAAAAATAAATATCAAAATAGAATGCGTAGAGTTTTAGAGAAAGAAGAGAATTTAACATTGAAACAGGCCACAGTAGAAGGGTTGATAGTTAATGAAGGTAAGATAAATGGAGTGCTTACAGATACTGGGGCTATTTATTATGCTACCGCAGTAATAATTACTTCAGGCACCTATTTAAATGGGAAGATATTTTTAGGTGATGTTAGTTATGAAGGTGGACCTAATGGACAACTTCCTGCCAATAAATTATCTAAAGATTTAAGTGAAAACGGTGTAATTTTAAAAAGATTTAAAACAGGTACACCACCCAGGGTATCAGGTAAGACTCTTGATTTTTCAAAAATGACACGACAACCTGGAGATGAAAATAATGAGTTCTTTTCATTTGATAAAGAAGAAAATGATGTAAATTGCATAAAAGAACAGTATCCCTGTTGGCTTACTTATACAACCGAAAAAACGCATAAAATTATTTATGATAATTTGCATAGGTCGCCTTTAAAATTTGGTGAAATTAAAGGAATAGGTCCTAGATACTGTCCTTCAATTGAGGATAAGGTTGAACGTTTTTCTGATAAACCAAAGCATCAAGTTTTTCTCGAGCCTGAAGGGATAGATACTGATGAATATTACGTTCAGGGAATGTCAACAAGTTTGCCAGAAGATGTCCAAATTCTAATGTTAAAAACTATACCTGGACTAGAAAATGTACAGATAGTGCGTCCTGGTTATGCTATAGAATATGACTGTATAGATCCAACACAATTAAACCCGACTTTAGAACACAAAAAGATTAATGGTCTCTATTTTGCCGGTCAGGTGAATGGTACAAGTGGATACGAAGAAGCTGCAGGTCAGGGGATCTTGGCAGGAATTAATGCGGCTCAAAAAGTTCTTGGTAAAGAGGAATTAATCATAAAGAGAAGTGAAGGATATATAGGGGTTTTAATTGATGATCTGGTAACTAGGGGTACTGATGAGCCTTACAGGATGTTAACATCTAGGGCTGAGTACAGATTAATGTTAAGGCAGGATAATGCCCAGCTCAGGTTGACTGAAAAGGGGTACAGGGTTGGACTGATCAATGAAGATAGATACAGGAAATTCCTGCATATAAAGGAGGAAACGGAGAAGGAAAAGCAAAGGTTACAAAACACAAGGATAAGACCAGTAGAAAGTGTCAACATAATCTTAGAGAGGCTGGGGAGCTCGAAAATTAAAGAACCAGTTCTTCTATCGGATTTGATAAAGAGACCGGAATTAAACTATCAGATAATTGAGGAGATTGAAGGTAGCAAAAAGGCCTTATCTAAGGATGTAAAGAAAGCTGTTGAAATTAATTTGAAATATGAAGGGTATATTGAGAAGCAAAAAGAACAGATTGAGCGATTTGAAAAACTTGAAAATAAAGAGTTACCTGGAAAAATTGATTATAAGAATATCAACGGGTTATCTGAAGAAGGAAAGGAAAAGTTAACCAGATTTAGACCTGTTTCCTTGGGTCAAGCAAGTAGAATTCCTGGGGTAGATCCCTCAGACGTGTCTGTTTTACTCGTTTATTTGAAAAAAGGTATTAACGCTAGTAAAGGGGATAAAAGTAATAGTGGGTAAAAATGAGATAGTGCTTAAGAATTTGCTTGAAAGATTGAATTATGATGATTATGATGAAATATTTAAAAAGTTAAATATTTTTATTGACATTATGTTAAGTTGGAATGAAAAATTCAACATTACTGCAATTACTGAACGGGATGAGGTTTTTTATAAGCACATTATTGATTCAATAGTTGTTTGTAACTACGTTGATTTTGAGGATAAAAAAGTTATTGACGTTGGATCAGGGGCAGGATTTCCAGGGTTACCTATTTATTTGGTTAATCCTTGTTTTGATTTAACATTAGTTGATTCAAGAAAGAAGAAAAGCAATTTTTTGAAAATGGTAGTGAATGAACTGTCATTGGAACATGTTCAGGTAATTAATAAAAGAGCTGAAGAGGTTGGGAGAAGTGAAGAATACAGGGAAAAGTTTGATATTTCCCTGAGTAGAGCTGTTGCTGGGACAAGAGTTCTTTTGGAGTTATGTTTTCCACTTATAAAGACCGGGGGCATTTTTATTTCATGGGAAAAGGAAGGAGAAAAGAATGATAAGGAAAAAAGTTCTAACAATGATCTAAAAAACGCGTTAAGTATTTTGAGGGGAGTTCATATAAGAAATGACTTTTATGGAAAATGGCTAAAGAATTCGTTTAAGCTAAATGAGATAGATAAGGATAGGTACCTTTCTATTTTTAAAAAGACGAATACTGTATCCTCCAAATATCCTAGAAAGCCAGGTATTCCTAATAAAAGGCCACTTTGATGAGAATGAATATAGTAAAATATTGTAGCAATTGAGTGTCGCATTATATTTTGTTTTGTATATTTATGTATACATTTGCGATTTAGCAGGAAATTAAAGAAACGGCTAGAAAAGGGGCTAGAAAAAGATGAGCGATTAATTAAAAGGTGGTGCAGTGAATGAAGGATATTTGGACAACAAAATTTTTTGGAGTAAAGCACCCTAACCCGGTTAAGGACACTAGGAATGAAACTACAAATAAGAGTGAAGATGTAATTAATGTTCCTTTAAAACTAATTGATAGGAGTCCATATCAGCCCAGGGAGAATATAGATATTGAAAAAGTGGATGAACTAGCTCAATCTATTAAAACTTATGGATTGCTACAGCCTATTGTTGTACGAAAGGTAAGAGGTAGGTATGAAATTGTTGCCGGGGAGCGGAGGTATCTTGCACTAAAAAAATTAAAAAGCGATAGTGTTAAGGCTATTGTAAAAGATTATAATGATAGTGAAATCGCTGCCCTTGCAATGATAGAGAATTTGCAAAGAGAAAATTTAAATATTATTGAAGAAGCAATGGGATACAGGAAATTAATCGAAGAGTTTAATTTGACCCAAGAAGCTCTTGCTCAACGATTGGGCAAAAGTCAATCTACGATAGCTAATAAATTGAGATTATTAAATTTGCCTCAACAAGTTAAAAAATATCTTTCAAATGGAGAGATAACGGAGCGTCATGCACGCAGTTTATTGAAGATAAGTGATAGGGATAAGCAGCTAGAACTATTAGAAAGAATCATTGCAGAAGGTTTAAATGTAAAACAAACAGAGGAAAGAATAAGATTAAAGGAAATATCTAATGAAAATACTGGAACAACTAATAGTGGGGTAAAATCTAAATCTATTAAGCAAGGAATAGTAAAAGATTATAGAATTTTTGTAAATACAATTAATAGTGCAATAGCAACTATAAAGAATGCTGGTCTCGATCCTGTAGTGAATGAAGAGAATTATGAGGATAGGATAGAAATAAAAATTACATTACCAAAAAATATCTGTTAGAAAATTTGGATGAATTGAATTATAGGTTTATGTCGAGATTGGAATATTATGATTAACAGGCAAACTTTATTTGCCTGTTTTTTTATTTATATATTTTATAATGTGTTTTTTTAATTTATAATTAAATGTGTAGATAGTTTATAACAACGAGGGAGTGTTAAAAGTGAGCAAGATATTGTCTATAACAAATCAAAAAGGAGGAGTTGGTAAAACAACTACTGCAGTAAATTTAAGTGCTTGTTTAGCGAGAAGGGGTAATAAGGTTTTATTAGTAGATATAGATCCACAGGGGAATTCGACCAGTGGTGTTGGTGTCAGCAAGGAAACTCTTGAAAAATCAATATATGATGCATTAATTAATGATGTACCAATTGAAGAAATTATCATTAAAACTCAGTTAGATAATTTGCATCTGGTTCCTGCTACAATAGAGCTAGCTGGTGCAGAGATAGAGTTGGTACCCACAATTAGCAGGGAAGTTAAATTTAGAGAATTAATTAGAGAAGTAAAAGACAAGTACAGTTATATAATAGTTGACTGCCCGCCATCTTTAGGTTTATTGACAATCAATGCTTTAACCGCTTCTACGTCTGTGATTATACCCATACAATGCGAGTACTATGCTTTAGAAGGACTGACGCAGCTGTTAAATACCTTAAAGCTTGTGAAGCGACATTTAAACACTGTTCTTGAGATTGAAGGGGTTTTGTTAACAATGTTTGATTCTAGGACAAACTTGAGTTCACAAGTCGTAGAGGAGGTCAAGAAACATTTTAAAGACAAGGTATATGATGTAGTAATACCTAGAAATGTTAGATTAAGTGAAGCACCGAGTTATGGAAAGCCAATTATTCTGTATGATGATAAATCCAAAGGTGCAAAAGTGTATAAAGATTTTAGTAAGGAGGTTGAGAACAATGGATAAACGGGGTTTGGGAAAAGGGCTGGATGCGTTAATTCCTGAATTGGGAGGGGAAGAGAAAAAGGATAATATTAACGAGATTGACATTAACAGGCTTCGTACTAACCCGGAGCAGCCAAGAAAAAAC
>LKMJ01005668.1_pt1 | contig 11776 bp, 14 predicted proteins | sample 643391 | NCBI WGS metagenome assembly LKMJ01 (sample SAMN04112250, study PRJNA286221) | soda lake metagenome | biome: soda lake; feature: Kulunda Steppe; material: water; isolation source: sample PL-Br10 brine of Picturesque Lake | place: Russia: Kulunda steppe | collected 2010-07
GCAAGCTGTACCCCTCCTAGCGTGAACACAGGTACCCTTGTGCGTCGAGAGTTAAAATGCACCACCTCTGATTTTGATGTGTTCACAATCAGTTCCTTCCTTAGAGCGTAGGCGCTCAGCCTATCCAGCATCATCTGCAGTTGGCCTGGCTCATTTACAGTTAAGCTCAGATCGTCTGCATACAACATGTGTGTCACGTTAACATCAGCTATTCCTGTCACCGCCCCACGCACGTCCCGGGCTATGCAATCGACATCATTAATGCACAGAGAGAAAAGCAAAGGTGAAAGAGGGCATCCTTGTTTGACACCACGAGTAGGCCGTACCCTTGCCGGCTTAGTTCCATCCACCAGCACATACTCGTCTGCATCATACAAGTTTTGAATGGTGTCCAAGAGGCAAGTGGGCATGCAATTGCGTTGGAGGTGCTCCCAGAGGGCACATCTAGGAATGGAGTCATAAGCCTGCCTGAAGTCAATAAATGCTGCTTGCAACCTAGGTGAGCCATGAGGTTTTTTTGTTTGCGCAGCATGCATCAAATGCCTGAGGACAAACATGGGCTGGAGAGTGTTTCTGCCTGGATAAAATCCAAATTGCGTGTCAGGTATCTTATCTTGGTTGAGTACCGTGTTCTGAACCAAATGAGTGACTTTAAACTTGTTAGTGCTCTTGAGAGAAAATTTGCCACCTCTCATCATCATGCCATGAACTTCTTGTCAGAATGTGCCTTGCCATTACCAGCCTGAGACGGCAGGTTTGAAAGCTATGTAACCTAACAGACAAGAAACAGTGATGTCTGAAACAAATGGCATAGTTTTCTGCGCAGCTCAAATAAGGAAAAAGGTTACAAGACTGGCTTAACTGCCGGCCTACCTTCAAAAGTCTTCCGGTTTTCAGTTTTGCTATTCACCAAAACATCTGGCTTCCAGACATAACCTTTCTTCTGATTTGAGCGCTTTAGTTTTCGTTTGGGGTTGCAGGCCTTTTAGGCTTCAGCTAAGCTGCCCTCGTTCGGCGGATACAGCTATGTAACCTAACCTTAACCACCGGCCTGGCCGTTACGCTGATTGGTTTGTGGCTGGTCATCGCCGGCCAAAAAGTAAACTCTGCTGCTGAGGAAAAAAAGTAAAAACCACCATTTTTTTGGTGGGGGCAAGCCTGCTTGTGCTTAATTTAAGCTTTCAAGGTATGTTTGGTGCTTTCTCTCCATTCTTTAGATTCTATCTTGCCTCGTAGATATCGGAGCTTTTTTAGGATCAGGTCTGATAGACTTTCCCACCAATGCACCAAAATTCACACACACATTTTGTTAATGAAGGACAGCAGCCTTTCAGAATTTGGAGGCACTCTGAGATAAGGATCCAGAACGCATGACTCCCTCAGGGGGGGAGACAGGCTGTCTAACTTTTTCCAGTATTGGGGCTCCCTTGTCACAGCTGTCCCCTGAAGGAGGGGCATCCTTTTCTGAATAAGGTGCTGATGTTTTGGCCAATGCTCAGGGCTTGCCAGGTCTAAGCATTCAAATTGCAAAAGGGTTGGCATCTCATTATTCTCCACAGGGTCATTAACTAGGAAACCCATTGCAGGTATGAGGAAACTGTGTAGTCTGTCTTGGAAGTATAGACCTGCAAACATGAGCAGATGCACCGAGTGGCACCTAGTGGATGAGCACACACCAAGTACGGCTGCAAGAACACAATCAGGATTTTGTGCATTGAATGCCTCTCTGGCCTTACCCTCAATATTCCTACTGAGCACCTGGCCAATCATGGCCGCAACACCCACTGCACCTTTCTCTCAGTTGAGCCGTGCGGAAACACAGCCATGCCCACGTCATACCTGCCAAATTTCAAACGCCAAGAAGCCGGCCAGCAGCACAAGCACGTAGCTCAGCAGGCCCCTGACATAAGGGTTCTTCACATTTGGCACTCCATGTGTGAACAGAGCGACAGCCAGGGAGAAAAGCACGTAGCCAGACCCCACAATGAATCCCTCTGCTCCAAGCTGCCCAGACCTATAGACAAAGGAAGACGTGCACAGTGGGGCACAGTATGAGGGTTACACCACGGCTGAATCAAGCAGACAGGGAAGGCAGAAGAAAAGAGGGGACAAGGAGGGAAATTGTGTTGCCAACGCGTTTGATTCGTGCGTGAAAAGGTGAGCGCAGGTGTGCTAGAGGTGAGAATGTGAAGCGAGTCCTCATCCATCAGCTACGCTGCATCCATGTAGATTGCAGAAGGGGCCTGACAACTGCACTTAACGCATGCCTTTCTTGTCAGACATACTTGGCTTGCTGGACTGGGCTGCCAAACATGCAATAGGGGACAGTACAAGGACTTATTAGCTGTATGCACTGCTATGCAGCACATCTGTAATGAGTTCAGCAAGCAAACATTAGCCACAGGCCGAACACCATGCTGCCAGGAAGCTGCAATTCATGTCCTTTCATCTGGCGTTAACCTTATAAGGGTTTTCTGGGGAAGCCCTCTGAAGGCATGAACCATGTCATTGTCCATATCAACTGCTACACCATCGTAGAATAAGATTTCTCTCCTCAGAGAAATTGCCAAGCACACATTCTACGTTCCTGCTGCCTGTTTTGAGAGCACAAGAGCACAATACTGTTTACCTCACCTGCTGCCCACAAAGAATTGAAGCTTGCCCTCTTTGCCATGCAGGAACAGAGGAACCCCCCTGATAATATTGTACATCCCCCCTACGATTGTGCACAAAGAAAGCAAGAAACCAGGCAGTTATCTGAAACGCTTATCCAACAGAATATTTTGTAATTGCCATTTCATTGTATCTACATCTCGACATGAGCTCATGCAAGCCTTGCAAGCAGGCGTTTGAGGCCTGCATTGCAGGCACTTGAGGGCTGTTGTCAAAAGCAGCAGACATGTAGTGAACATTGCTTCCCATTTACAAACATTAAAAGAGTCCATCAAACAGTTTTTGCAAATGTAGGCTCTCTAGTGCCGTTGCAAGCATGCTGGTAGCCCTCAACCCCTGTGGGTCATTTGGATGTCAAGAGCAGTGAAATCATGAGTTCAAAGCGTACCCAGCCAATAACAGTACGCTGCTGGCACCCAGAAGTCCCTCACTGTAGGAAAAATCTTTCAAAACCCTTCTTAATGTTCAGCGCCAATCCACCCTTAATTGCACAGTGGAGGGAAAGATGCCGGATGCAGGGAGAGCGCTTGGAATTCCTTCACGGCCAACTTGGTACGCCGTGCTTTGGCACAGATAAACAGAGGGGGCCATGCGCTTTGCACCTGGACCCAAACTACACACTCCCCAGCCTAGACTTGTGGTGCTCATGCCCGACACACCTGAGACCAACACACCTGAGACCAACGCACCTGAGACCGAGAACCAGAACACCGCCACTGCCCCAACAGCCCAGAAGGCGGGGCGCCTGGCGAGGGTGCACCAAACAACGTACAAGAGCCCAGCGGCACCCACCGCCGCCGCAGCTAGCATGTACGGGAACCAGGGGCTCTTAAAGATGGAGGGGCGGTCCACAGGGCCAAAACGAAGCTGCTGGCGCCCGCTGGTGTTGGAGAAAAAGTCCACAATTACCTACGCGATCAGCCAGCTCGAGTGCGCATGTGTGAATACGCGTGTGAAGTGTGTACACGCTTGCGCATAATTTTGCGGGCGCTGGGTGTTTCCATCTGGGTAATTCCAGGCACAAGCTAGTTTTGAGAGCCACAAGGGCATGAAATGCCATGGGCACGCCATGAGCATACTTCAAGGGCATATGCTGGATTAGTGAAAGTGGTGTGAACATGTACGAATTTCAGAGGCCCGCCGCACCCTTCCCTGGCCACTCCCAGCAGCTTCATTGGCGTGGCACACTGGAATGGTACCGTTCGGGCAGATTGAAAGGATTGCGGCCCGTGCACCGTGCTGCACTACTGGGCTAGTGCAACAGCACCGAGGTCACAGCCATGCTGCATGACAGCTGTAAAGCCATGTGCTTCCCAGCATCATCCAAGTCCAGGTGTTCAGCCAAAGGAGGCGTGGGTATACATGCGTAGCTCCCGCACACACCTCAGCCCCCCACACACCTCAGCAGTCCATGGGTACTTCGCACGCACGTTGTCTATGCTCATGCGGTCATTCTTGGGGATAGTCATCGACTGCAAGCTGACTTTCGTTTCAGGGTTGACACAGAAAATAAAGGGCACCTGGTTTGCTCCCAGGGACTGGAACACCTTCGGGCTTTCCTCGAACACCTGCGCAACGGCAGGGAGATCAGTCAGGGTTGCTTGGCTGCAAAATGCGCTTGGTTGAGCTGTTGGCTGATGAGCTGTGCTCTGCTGTACATTCATGCCTGATGAGGCCTGGCATGCAGCCATGGATGAGCATAGAGGGGTTGGCTGATGAGCTCTGCTCTACTGTAACCTCACGCCTGACTTGCATGGGAACGCATGGTCTTACCATCTCTGCAAAAAAAGCTGCATCCGGGTCAGGCCCTGCCAGCATGGCTTGCGCTGCATACCCAAACTCCTTGCGCACTTCCCCGAGCTTCAACTGCGGCCGCTCAGCCATCTGATGAGCATTCAGAAACACGATAATGCTGTAATCCCTACCCACGCTCCTGCCAAATCTGGCAAATTGCGCGTCATCCAGGGTCACCACTTTGTCTGGGCTGTTGTCCCTCAGCTTGCGCAGCTGAGAGATTGCATTGCTGGCCTGAAGGGGTGCTGCATGCGCAAGCCCCAACAGCAAACCTGCAAGCCACACTACCACCAGCTTAAGCATAGGACTAAGCTAACTAAGCTTACTAAGACTGAGCTAGTCTAGCATCAATTATGACGTAATACATGACATCGTGCGTTGCGCAAAATAATAAAAGCTTGTAAGCATATATGTATCAAGATCTGTTGATCTTGCCTTGCCGCGTGACGTGAGACGCAACGACATGCCGATGACACCATTAAAGATATTCCTAGAACATTGTGCCTGTCGCCGTGTCATGCAGGTTACAATAATCCGTAAGTTCCACATTGCAACCATGTGGCGAATCATACACACTAGCCGCAGACCCCTGCTGCACATGAAATTCCAGACCAGGAGTATTGTACCCTGTACTTTATTGTCTATAGTATTCAACGCAGATTGAGGGTGCCCCTAGCCCAAAGTACAGGGTGTCTTCTAGAAGAGATATCTTATCATAGCAGTGGGGGTGGACTGTCATAGTGTAAATGAGTTTGATCACATTGTTATTCATGGTATCCAAGATAAAAAAGATCAGATTAGGTGCAGGGGGTAGCGGCAAAGGCATAGGCGAGGCTAGGAATATTGCTAGGAACAATACAGCCATTAATGACTACGCACATACACGCACATGAATATACGCACCATAATAATACGTAATGGTCAGTGTTTGACGTGGGGAGGCATAGGAGCTCGAGGCCCTCAGGGATTCTAGCTTTTCCCTGAGGTTGCATGTCATACACAGGATCTGGTACCACACCGGTGTTTCCTGTTGAGATCCATGGTGAGCTGAATTCCAAGGTAAAGAAAGGAGGCAGGAGCACTCTGAGCACCTCATTGACAATGCCATGAGGACCTGGAGATTTACAATTGCTAAGAGATTTAATGCATTCAAAGAAGGCACTTTTGTCAAGTGCTTTTGAGTGAAGCCAGCCCCTTTCGCTCCAGGACCTATGCTTCAGCTCAGCTTTGTTTATAGGAGATTGCAGGGTGAAAGGATCCGGGATACTAGTCAAATTACTTGTTTGTTCCCGGGGGTAGCATCTGAGCGCTTCCTCTGGTAAGTACTTGCCACTTTTATACTCACTGGTTCGAGGGCATCTGCATAATACTTTTCTATGATTTGAACAACTTTTCCAGGCTCTGTTGCAAGGGTGTTTGCGTCAGGGTTATGTAAGGCTTTTAGGCCGTATTGAGGCTGTCTATTTTGTCTTTAAATATCTCTTTTGTTTGCCTGCTTAGTATGACTGTTTACCAGTCTTTGTTGCCTTTTACGGGCAAGCATTTTTTTGTTCTGTATTTTGGCATCATCTTTGTAATTGATGGCTTCTCTGGTGGAGTGAAGCAGTCTTACAAGTTGCTCCTTGAGAGGCAGGTCTGGTTTCAGAGTCTGAAGTTCACCGATCGCTTTGCAGAGTGCTTCATTCTCCTTGTTCAGATGCATGGTGTTTTTGGGTGTGTCATTTGGGTTTAAACGAGGTGAAAGGATGGTGTTGTATGGATTAATATGGCCAAGTCTTTTCTTCAAGGCGCAGCACTGATTGCTTATGGGCCTTGGGTTGAAGTGGCTATGGTCCGTGGACACTATTTTGGTTTCACAGGTTTGTCATTGAAGCATTATGGGAGGAGTGGATGAAATTAGCTACTTGTTTAGATAGGTCTTCAACTACATCTGCAGCAGCTCTGCCACAAAGAGTATTGAGTTGCCTAGTCTGTCTTGCGTTCACCTCTTTGAAGGCTCTCCAAGAAAGACAGCGCTTCTTGATAGGCAGGATTCAGGGCCTCCCAGAATTTTTTAGGTTCTCTAGTCTTCAGATCAGAAAGGTAGGGTGTAAAGACCTGTTGGTCAGAGTCGCTTAAAGGTCTGGCTAACTTTTGTGACGGAACTTGTGATCTACGATGAGCACACAAAAGTAAACAAACTATCCTTCTTATTGTCACCCTTAAAACCTCACTGAACCTGAGTCAGGTTCAAAGCTTGGACTCACTCATAAGATCTGGGACGAGCACAGCACGACGTTGGCTCAGACACCAATGCCAGCAGTTGAATAGCCAGGTTCAATTTTGCACTCAGGCTGACACTTAGACCATGCAAAGCTGCCGCAGCTATTGCATAAATAGCGGCTATTTCAAACTGCCTCTGGGTTCATTCAACAAGGCTTGTTTGACCAGCCAGTGCCACTTTCAGTAAAAGGCACTGAGTGAAAGTCGAATGTACGATAATCTGCTGTTTGCAGCAAATGACACAGCAGCCAAATCAGGTCTTAAAGTGGAGTTGTGACAAAATATCTACAGCGCTCTCTTTCATTTTGATGCCAAACAGGGTAATCTCCTCTGCTGGCTCCTGCCCAACCTCCAGACAAATGGTTCATCATGATAGACCTGTTGCCATACTTGTCTACCCAAGTGGTTGTTGCCATTCGCTCCGGATACTCGAGCAGGCGGCAGGGCACCTGCGATGGTAAATCGACTATCCACCCTCGCAAGCATGTGGGTTTGGGGTTCGAACCTCACTGGAGGCTCCAACCGGCTAAGCTGCCCTCGTGCGGCGGATACAGCCTTGATAACTTACAACATACAACTACCCAAGTGGTTGCTGACATGTTCCAGTGGCCAGGATAAAACCTCTCATCAACTGTTTAAAATGAATCTTTACTCAACCTTGTCATGCACTCCCGTCAAAAATGTGGTTAGCGAAGATTGACCTTATGGCTGAACGAGCTAGCTTGGGCCTGGTAACATGATGCCAAACAACTTTTGCAACTTTTGGAGCAAGTCAAGCGCAATGTCGTAAGAAACTTGTGCCCTATTTCACGTGTTCCGAAGGGGTTTCCCACTCTTTTCAGGTCTATGTTGTGCACACTCTTAGTTTTTAGTTTCCATCTGCCAGATAGTATCTATACGTGCCATCATGGTATGATAGGCTGTGCATGGCAGTCGCACCTTTTGACTAGTGGCGTAATCTATAAACTTTTGAGTTCTAACTTAGCAAGTCAGAGCAAGAACAGTTTTGCAGCTCTTGTGCACCAAGGCCAGGTAGGATTGCCGCGGCACAGCATTTTGTTGTGCCACGCAGTGGGCGCATTTTGCACTGCAGTAGCACTTTCCTTATTCATGCTCGTAAACTCATCCTTGCTTGCGTTGCCTACCTTTTTTTGATTTAAGCACTCTGTGGAATTTGGCTGAGGAAGCTCTCAATGAGACAGATAATGTCACTCAAGAGGCACAGCCAGTTCCTTGAGTTGAATGTTTGTATGCTCCTCACCCAGACCCAAATTGGGGTCTTGGAAAAATGAAAACTGAAATGACATGGCTGGCATTGTTCTCAGAAATATTCAGACACGGCACTGGCGCATTTGTACCTCCCCATCACGTGAGCCGTTTCAACGATAGACATACTGTTTAAACAGCAAAAAAAAGGTCTTTCAACCCTTAAAAGTAAACACAAAAGCAAACAAATGTCCTGAGCATTTGAACTCAAATGCACCTGCACATGCGCAGTTATAGGCAACGCTACCTACTTTATTGCGTCGGAGGGGCCTGCTGTTAGCCCACTACCTCCACATATCTGAGGAGGCCTGCTGTCTCCACAGATCTGAGGAGGGGGGCCCAGTATCCCTGGCCCCTGACAGGGTGAGAGATGTGAGCCCAAGGGTTGAGGTGGGAGCAAGGGCAACTGCGGGAGCTGAAGCTCTGTGTGTTGCAAAGCCTGCTGGCGCTGGAGCTGCTGCTGCTGCTGCTGGCGCTGCTGATCAGCCTTCCGTTGCTGCTCCAGGATTCGATGGGCCTGCTGCTCGGCCTGTTGCCGTGCCTGCTGCTGCTTTTCCAGCACCTGCAACCGGGCATCCTCCTCCTCAAAGATGATGCTCCTGTCCCTGGCATGCAGCGCCTGCTCAAGCGAGCCTCGCAGATCCTGCGCAGCCAGCATGCATCATTGTCATACATGCCTGCTCAAGCGAGCCTCGCAGATCCTGCGCAGCCAGCATGCATCATTGTCATACATGCTTGCTCAAGCGAGCCTCGCAGATCCTGCGCAGCCAGCACGCATCATTGTCATACATGGCAAGCAGGTTCAAATCCCAGGAGTTTGACAATACATGTCGTACATGTTGTACTCCAAACAGCGTGCGTTAGCGTCATACAGGTCATACAGGACACCCTCTAATGTCACGCATGTCTGGGTCATGTTCCAAAACCAGGGTGAGCCTCAAAAACATAGTTTTGCACTGGGGCCAGCGTGCACGCCCTCTGCCTCAGGCTTGAGCACACACGGGTGCAGCGCATATCTGCAGGCACAGCAATAGCCAAAATTGCCAAACCAAGAGCAAGTTTAGCCACTAAGGGCTGAAACATGAGGAGGAGGAGGTGGCCGAGCGCTCCTGTGGCTGCTGGACAGCCGGATGCTAAGGCCTGTAATACGCAGAGGTGAATGTGCAGCAACTCGCACGCACACACACCCGGACACGTGCACACACACCACCAGCTTTGTGCACTCCTACTGCGCCCACTCCCCATTCCTGACACAACCAGCTGACAATGCTTGCCTCTTGGCTGACCTCACAGTGCAACAACCACAACCAGGGTCCAGGGGGAGCGCATCTACCTGTGCAATCTCCACCCCTGCCTTCACCAGCTGCTCGTGCTTGCCCTTGAGTGCCTCAATCTCCTGCTTGGCAGCGCGCAGGCTGGTCTTGCTCTGGGTTAGCTCGGAGGTGGCCGCTGATAGCTGTTGCTGCAGGTCATCCACAGCAGCCTGCAAAGCACAGATGGCAGAGGTACTTTAGTCGTGCGTCTTCTCCAGTTGTCAGCGCGTGGGGGTCTCAGGTCTGTGGGGCACAAGCCTCAGGAGCGGCTCATGGGATACAGACTAGTGTCCCAGAAACAATGGGGACTGGGGCACAATCCTTAGTGCACACTTCCCTTGAGGTTTGCATTGAACCTTCTTACTTGTCATGCTATAGAGTATGTCATGACCAATGCGCGCGCAAGGGCACACGTGATTGCCTGATCTGAGATCCCTTGCTTGCATGTATGGGCATGCAAGACATGAACACATGCGCAAGTGTGCATGCGTATGCATGCGTGTGCGGTGACTATGCCCACGACTGCTCGTGCACGGGTGTGCCACTGTGCACTCATGCACGTGCATGTGTACGCGCAATGTGTGACGCGCTGCCTTGCAATTTAAAAGCAATCTGGGCTCTATCCCTTTTGGCCCACGCCCCAAAGGCTTGCAAGCGCATGCGAGCAAAAATGACTTTTAGCGTGCGCTCTGCTGCGGTCAGTGGCGAGAGGATCCCCTGCTGCATGCGGATGACGGCTAATCCTTGTATGGAGCGCTGCCTAGGCTTTATCAAATATTACATGCTTGCATGCACGGCTGCGCTGGCTCTTGTGCGCACGGCGGCATCCTGGCTTTGAATATGTGCTTGTGTGCCCAATAGATGCCATGTGTTGAATACGAGAAGGCAAGGCCGCACCCATAGCCAAGCCTCTGCACCTGAACAGGATCAGTGCATTCACCAAGAGTGGTTGCAACTCACAGGTACACACACACACCAAATACACACACAGAGGCGCACGCTCATGCTCTATTTGCCAAGGCTGTGCTCCAGCACACCAAGTGTGGCCACAACAAAGTACGTACGTTACAATGCATACATGCATGCACTCACATGCACAACACACACGCACACACAAATCCAAACAGCCGCGCACACACACACACTGTGCTCTCACATTCTGCCTGCCAAGGCTGTGCTCCAGCGCGCCGTTTTTATGCTGCAACGCCCTGGCCTCCGCCTTTGCCGCCTCTGCGTTACGCTGCTCGGCATCTCGTGCAGCGCCCAAATCTAGAAGCTGCTGCGAGGCCCTGTGCTTGGCTTCGTTGGCTTCTCGGGTCTGGTGGGCCAGCTGTTCCTGCAGCTCTGCAATGCGCGCCGCGCTCCTACGCAAAGGGGGTGGCAAACGATGCGGGTCTGGTGGGCCAGTTGGTCATGCAGCTCTGCAATGCACGCCGCGCTCCTACGCAAAGGGGGGAGCAGACAATGTAGGGCGCATGCACTGAGCCGTGCGCAGGAGCAGGGGACGCGCACGCCCCTGCTCGTGAGCACCCCGTGCTTCCTTGTGCAGGGGCTTTTGGGAGCGTCTTGAGAGTGGGGCCGCCCTGCGACCCTCTGGGCTGCATAGCTGGGAGCGGCAGGGCTGCGCCTTGTGGGTGGGCCTTAGCAGCTGAGGGTCGCAGGGCTATGCTTTTGAGGTGCAGCTGAGAGAGCAGGGATCGACTGGCTTCGCTTAGGGGGAAAGGCCTGGCATATGGTCATGACATCAACTCCTTACATTTGAGATGTGGGAGACCCATCCCGACCAATGTGGCTGGCTTAGCAGGGGCAGGTGTGCAGAGAGAGAATGCCTGCAGCCTAAGGGCCAAGCCCAGCATGCAAGGGACCAAGGGCCCAGCATGTAAGGGACTTGGGGCGGCCAGGCCCAGGATGCAAGGGACCACTGAGCCCAGCATGCAAGGGACCAAGGGCCCAGCATGTAAGGGACTCAGGGCGGCCAGGCCCAGGATGCAAGGGACCATGAGCCCAGCATGCGAGGGACGAAGAAAGAGCTTCAAGGAAGCTGAGGGAGCTGCTCTGAAGTGGTCCCATATTTCTTATGACGAGGGAGCTGGTCGGCTTCCATGGGGCAAAGAGAGCTGGCTCCAAAGAGAGCTGAGAGAGGCGGGGCATCACAGAGTGTGCCAAGCGAGCCAAGAGGGGCTAGAAGGGGCCAGAGGGAGCCACTCCCAGGAGAACCAAAAGGATTGGTCCCAACAGGTGCAAGGCAGCCAGATCAACAGCTCAAAGAGTGCCATACTCACTTGGCCTGGCAATCGGTGAGTGTGTCATAGGACAACTGGATCTTCTCGTAGCTTGCCTGCATTGCCCACGAGCCACGTGCACATGCAACTTTACTTTAGCACAACAACATGAGCGACAGTCAAACATGCGCCAGCAAGCGCTTTATTGCTGTCATGCACCTGATGCTGCCCCCCCCCCCCCCCCCC
>LKMJ01005669.1_pt1 | contig 11776 bp, 13 predicted proteins | sample 643391 | NCBI WGS metagenome assembly LKMJ01 (sample SAMN04112250, study PRJNA286221) | soda lake metagenome | biome: soda lake; feature: Kulunda Steppe; material: water; isolation source: sample PL-Br10 brine of Picturesque Lake | place: Russia: Kulunda steppe | collected 2010-07
CTTTATTAGCAATTTGCCCTTCAAAATGATATTAAAGGGTATTAGGCCGCTTTTATTTATTATTGCTTTCACCTTTATTCTACACTCATTTTTGACTGAAGGAGGAGAGCAGCTTTTAGAATTATCTACCAGGATAGGTACTTTAACTGTTGAATCGGAAGGACTTTATAGAGGCGGTTTCATGGCTTTAAGATTAATTTTTTTAGTGATTATCGCATCAGTACTGACTTTAACGACTTCACCAATTGCTCTGACTGATGCTATAGAATATCTTTTGTCTCCTTTTAGGCGAGTTGGTGTGCCTGCACATGAAATTGCCATGATGATGTCCATAGCACTAAGGTTTATACCTACGCTGACAGAGGAAACAGAAAAAATCATGAAAGCGCAAAAAGCCAGGGGAGCGAACTTTGAAACAGGAAACATACTTCAAAGAGCCAAAAATTTGATTCCACTACTTGTACCACTTTTTGTGAGTGCATTTAGAAGAGCCGATGATTTGGCTGTTGCTATGGAAGCTCGCTGTTATAATGGTGGAGAAGGAAGAACTAGATTAAATGAGCTCAAAATGAACAATAGAGACTATTTGGCACTTGTTATATTGGTCTTCACAGGGGTTATCCTTTTGAGTTTGGGTTTTTGATTTTATAAATAATAGTGTCCACCTACGGAGTGTTTACATTGGAAAAGGTAAATATAAAAATGGCTGTAGCCTATGATGGGACAGGTTACTCAGGATTTCAGCGCCAAAAAGATGATATTACCGTCCAAAGTGTTTTGGAAAACGGTTTGAAAATATTATACGATCATGAGATAAAAGTAATAGCAGCAGGCAGAACAGACGCGGGAGTACATGCAAGGGGACAGGTGATAAATTTTGAAACTTCTAATGACAGGATACCTATAGATAAACTTCCCCGGGCACTAAATTCTATATTACCAGTTGATGTAGCGGTTATACTAGCAAGAAAAGTACCGTTGGAATTTAATTCAAGAAAGCACGCAAAAAAGAAATTATACAGTTATTACACTTATAAATCACCTTATAGGGATCCTTTTTTGCGAAACTATAGCTATCATCTAAAAGAATGGGATCTAGATTATAAAGGCATGAGAGAGGCCTGTCAGTATTTTATGGGAAAACATGATTTTTCGGCTTTTTCAGCTTCCGGTAGCTGTGTAAAAGATAAAATAAGGGAGATATACGAATTGAGCTTTGTAAATACTGAACAAGAGTTAAACTTTCAGATAATTGGAGATGGATTTTTATATAAGATGGTACGTATTATTGTGGGCACTCTTCTTAAAGTAGGAGAAGGCAAAATCAATCCATCCCAAATAGAAACAATGCTTGATAAAAGAGATAAATCCCTTACCGGACCAACTATTCCACCCCATGGACTATACCTAGAAAAGGTCTATTATTAGAATATTTGACAGGTGTGATGTAATTGTATTAAAATACACTTCGTAGATCAAATCGGATGTCCTTTTATGCCTATGATGCTTATAAGAAAAACTAGATTTATAAAATATAACAAAATTACACTTAAAGAGAAGGAGGGTTAAAGGTGAAAATGACTTATATGGCTAAGCCGCAAGAGGTAGACCAAAAATGGTATATAATCAATGCTGCTGGCAAACCTCTGGGTAGGCTGGCAGTGGAGATAAGTAGGGTATTAATGGGCAAGCATAAGCCTGAATATACACCTCATGTAGACACTGGAGATTATGTAATAGTCGTCAATGCAAAAGATGTACTTTTAACTGGTAAGAAGAAAAAACAAAAATTCCTGTATAGACATACTAATTATCCAGGTGGTCTAAAAGCTACAAGCTATGAGGTACTACTGAGAGATAACCCGGAAAGAGCTGTAATGCATGCAGTTCGAGGTATGATTCCCAAGAACAGATTAGGTCGAAAAATGATTAAAAAATTGAAGGTTTATAGAGACGAAAAACATCCTCATGAAGCCCAGCAGCCGAAAAAATGGGAGGAAAAATAATTTAAAGATTAATAATAAAAGGAATTCTGGAAAGGAGGAAGATGATGGAGCAGGTACAGTATTATGGTACCGGTAGAAGAAAAACTTCTGTAGCCCGTGTTAGACTTGTTCCCGGTGCAGGAAAAGTTGTTATTAATGAAAAGCCTATCAAAGAATTTTTTGGAATTGATACATTAGAAACCATAGTGACACAACCCCTTAAGGAAACCGAAGTAGAAGGAAAATTTGATGTTATTGCAAATGTTAAAGGCGGGGGATTTACAGGTCAGGCTGAAGCTGTAAGGCATGGTATAGCAAGAGCTTTATTAAAAGCGGATAATGAGTTTCGACCGGTATTAAAAAAGAATGGATTTTTGACCAGGGATGAAAGAAAGGTAGAAAGGAAAAAATATGGCCGCAAGAAAGCGCGTAAATCTCCTCAATTCTCTAAGAGATAATGAGATAACGAGATAATGAGAACCACCTCCAAACGTAAGACCAAGCAAGATGTTTGGGGGTTTTTTATTTGTTTCTATATGTAGTATACATTTGGATACATTTGGCATATAATTTTCTAAAATATTCCTAAAATAAAATGATGCCGGCTAGCGCTGATATGGAAATCAAAACAAGCGGATGCCAGTTTTTGTATAACATTAAAAAACAGATGGACAAAGCGATCACAATACCTTCTATATCCAGTATGGCTCTAAAACCTATAAAAAAAGCGGCAGATAAAATTAAACCAAGAATAGCAGGTCTTAGCCCCACAAAAAAAACTTTAACTTTTTCCTTCTTCATGTATTTGCTCAATATGAATGAAATTAACAAAATCAGTATAATTGACGGAGTGATGACTCCTAAAGTGGCCAGGATGCTTCCGCTTATACCATCAATTTTGTACCCGAGAAAGGTAGCAAAGTTTATTGATAGAGGTCCGGGAGTCATTTCGGCGATTGCCATTATATCCAAAAACTCGTTTAATTCAAGCCACCCTCTATCTTCAATAATTTCTCTTTGGATGAGGGGTATCATTACATACCCACCACCAAAGCTAAAAAATCCTAATTTTATAAAGACCCAAAAAAGTTCAAGACCGCCCATTACTATTACCTCCTTGATCATTAGAAGATATTTTATGCTCATTAATAGTTTTTTAGTTGTTATTCGTGATAAAGGATAAGATTCCAAAGAGAATTATTACAAAAAATGGATGTAAGCCAAAAACTGCTAAAGTGAAAGCAGCCAGAAAAATAATAATTGGTTTTTTCTTGACAAGAATGGGTCTACCAATACTTATTACTGCTGCAAATATCAAACCCACAACGCCCGGTCTTATCCCCATAAAAACTTTTTCTACAATATCAACATTTTGCCACTTTAATAAAAAGATAGCTATTAATAAAATTATAAAAAAAGACGGTAAGATTATACCGAGTAGAGCAATGAAGGCCCCACCAAAACCCTTAATTTTATAGCCTGAATATATTGCAGTATTTATGGCAATAGCGCCTGGAACAGATTGTGCTATCGTAAGAGCATCCAAAAAGTCTTTTTCTTCAATCCACCCCTCTTTTTCTACAATATCTCTTCTGATTAAAGGAAGCATGGCGTAACCGCCTCCAAAAGTAAACGCTCCGATCCGCAGAAAAGTTATAAAAAGTCTAAAAAAAGTATTTTTTAAAATAGACTCACCCACTTTATACACCCCACACTTCTAATTGTTTCCTGCAAGCATATCTTATACTGAGGAGGGTTCTAGATGAAAACTAGGTTTCTTCTAATAAGACTTACTAAAAAGTTTATTTTTAAGATGCTGCTTTTACTATTAATTATATGTGTTATATTAATATTAATAGTAGCAGCTGGGTTTTTCAATAACTTTAGGAATTTGGAAGATAAAACAATTGGGATTGACCCTGGTCATGGAGGGTATGACCCCGGTTTTTGCAAAGATGAAATCAGAGAATGTGATATAGTATTGGATATATCTTTAAAACTCAGGAGGTTATTAGAACAGGGAGGTGCCAGGGTGATTATGACAAGGGATGAAGATGAAGACTTATGGGATTACTATAGTGATGATAATGGAAATCAAGACAATATAAATCGGGTCCACGACTTGGATAACAGGGTTAGGGTAATTGAAGACAATGAAGCTGATGTTTTTTTGAGCGTTCATGCCAATACTATTTCTTCAAGTATTTGGAGAGGAGCTCAGACTTTTTATCAAGATGGAGATGATATAAGCCGTAGCCTTGCATATAATATCCAGGATAGATTAATTGAAACCTTGAAGAATACGGATCGGACTCCTCTGGTTGGAGACTATTATGTTTTGAGACAAAGTATTCCTCCTGGAGTAATTGTGGAAGTTGGTTTTTTGTCAAACCCCTTAGAACGTGAACTATTACAAAGCAATGTTTATCAGGAGAGAATAGCCTGGGCCATTTATTTAGGTTTGTTGGATTATATATCGGAAAATTAAAATTATCTTTAAGGTTCAAAAAGCCTCTTAAAATGTAGTAAAATATAGGTTAAGGAAAATAAAAAGGAGGTGGACGAGAAATGTCCATAAAATGGGTTGTACTTACCCCACACCCACCGTTATTGGTACCGGAGATTGGTGGTAATCAGATTGAAGACGTGAATACAACAAAAACTGCTATGGAGGATATATTTACTAAATTAAAAAAATATAATCACATAGACACTGTAGTGGTCATAACTCCACATGGCCCCTACCTTGCTGAACAAATTTCTGTCTGGGACAAAGAAAATTTAAGAGGTTCCCTAGCAAGATTCAAAGGAAAGGAAAAATTGTCATTTCCTAGCGACAGAGAACTCGTCAATAAATTAGCTGCTAAATGGGAAAAATTTAGGATGCCTTATAGATTGGTAGGGGAAGGTTATTCAAATAACGAAGAAGAATTGGATCATGGAGCCTATGTTCCCCTGTATTATTTTAGAGCAAGCTTTGGTAAAGATGTTAACCTGGTTTCAATGACACCTGGAGGTGTTGATTATGACCTACTATGGACAGCAGGGGAATTACTGGGCGAGGTGATTAATGAATATGATAAAGATGTAGGAGTGCTTGTAAGTGGAGATTTGTCTCATCGGTTAAAGATAAATGCTCCTGCAGGTTATCATCCTGAAGCACATGAATTTGATCAAAAAATTAAAGAAATATTGGACAGAGGAGATTTTTCTGCGTTAAAAGATATCCCAGAAAAATTGCTGATGCAAACTGGTGAATGTGGATACAGACCCTTACTTATTGCCGGGGGATTACTAAATGACTTGAACCCCCAAAGCCAGGTCTTGTCTTATGAAGGACCTTTTGGAGTGGGCTACATGGTTTCGCTTCTTTATAGTCATAGTGGATAAAACATGATAGTTATAGAAGATAAAACATGCTCAAAAGAAAGGGGAGATAGCATGAATACAAATGATACTGCAACAAAACTTGCAAGAGACAGTCTTAAAACTTATCTAAAAGAAAATAGAATACTATCAGTACTTCCAGATATACCGGAATACTTTTTGAAAAGAGCGGGTTCATTTGTCTCGCTAAAGAAAGAAGATGGGACTTTAAGAGGGTGTATAGGCACTATAGAACCAGTATATGATAATCTGGCAGAAGAAATCATCCGTAATTCGATTAGTGCAGGGACAAAAGATCCCAGATTTCCAAGCGTAAGCTTGCCCGAACTTGAGCATCTTTTTATTTCAGTTGATGTGCTGCACCCAAAAGAGGAAGTGGACAGCACTGGTGAATTAGACCCCAAAAAATTTGGGGTAGTAGTTGAAAAAGGGGTTAAAAAAGGTGTTTTACTCCCAGATCTAGAAGGGATTCATACAGTAGAGGAACAGCTAAAAATCGCTATGACAAAAGCAGGTATTCATGAGACTGATGGGATGAAAATTTATAAATTTAAGGTGGAGAGATACGATGAGTAAATCAATTGAATCAATGTTTTACCAGATAGAAGATGATAAAATAAGATGCCTGCTTTGTCCCCACAAGTGTATTTTGTCAGAAGGTGAATTCGGCGTGTGCAAATTAAGAGAGGTGGAAGAGAGTAAAGGTGAACTTAAGCTTAATTCACCATACCAATCAAGAGTAGCAGCTATATGCCTTGATCCTATTGAAAAAAAACCACTATATCATTTTCACCCCGGTTCCCAGGTTCTTTCTGTCGGGCTTGTTGGGTGTAATCTGGCATGTCCATTCTGTCAGAACTGGGAGATATCACATAGCAGGGACAAAGAATTGGGAAGGAAGCTTTCGCCTCGTGACCTGACAAATATTTTAAAAGATTACAGGGAAAGTGAGCCTGAAAATATCCTGGGATTAGCCTTTACCTATTCTGAACCCACCAGCTGGTACGAGTACGTCTTTGAAGCATCCAAGATTTCTTCCGAAGAAGGCTTCAAAAATGTAATTGTGAGCAATGGTTTTATCAACAGAACTCCACTAAAGAATTTAATGCCATATATTCACGCTGCTAATATAGACGTAAAAGGGTTTAGAGAAAGTACTTACAAACATGTAGGTGGCCAACTTCAACCGGTTATAGATACTGTAGAATTGTTAGTAGAAAAAAAGCACGTAGAATTGACATATCTGGTGATTCCTGAAACAAATGATCACAAAGAGGAATTGAATGATTTTATAAACTGGGTGGCGGCGTTAAATCCTGAAATACCTGTTCACTTTAGCAGGTATTTCCCCCAGTACAAATATGAGAGAAGTGCTACACCTGTTTCGACACTCAGGTGGATATATGAAGAAGCAAAAGAAAAACTTTCTTATGTTTATCTAGGAAATGTGGGAGAAAAAGAAAGCCAAACTACCTGGTGTCCGGATTGTAAAGAACCCATCATTGAAAGAGTGGGCTTTGGGGTAATAACCAACCTCGTTAATAAAAATTACTGCAAATACTGTGGGAGAAAAATTGCTGGAGACTTTTAGGATGTTGCAATCTTAAACACTTACTAAAGTTCCCTACAAAGAGGAATTTACAATCTTTTGGAGAATTATAAAAACAAATGACCAATTATGGGAGTGGCGTTTAATGCTGGACCAGATCCAGGAATTTTTTGCTCAGTTTACCTGGAGAGATCTAATTGATCTGTTGATTGTTGCTTTTTTGTTCTACAAAATAACTATGTTAATTAGAGGAACCAGGGCAGTTCAATTACTTAAGGGTCTTTTACTTTTACTTATCAGTATGTTAGTTAGTGGCTGGTTGGGGTTAAGGGCAATAAACCTCATATTAACTCAACTTCTTACTGTAGGTGTAATTGCCATTCCCATAGTTTTTCAGCCTGAACTACGCCGTGGCCTGGAAAGGCTTGGACGGGGTAAATTTTTCACAGATGCTTTTTCAATTGGCATCGGGAAAGGACAAACACGGGGAAATAATCTCTGAACTGATAAAAGCGTGTGGCGTATTGAGGAAAAGAAATATTGGGGCATTGATAGTGATTGAACGAAAGACAGGACTTAAGGATTATGTGGAAACTGGTATTCTAATAGACGGTAAAATAAGCGCAGAATTTATGATAAATCTTTTCATGCCAAGAAGCCCTCTCCATGATGGAGCGGTTATAGTTAAAGATGAAATTATCAGGGCAGCCGGGTGTTACCTGCCCCTGACTGACAAAGAAGATCTTAACAAGGAGATAGGAACAAGACACAGGGCTGCAATTGGGATTACAGAACATTCAGACGCTATAAGCCTTGTAGTAAGTGAAGAGACCGGGACAACATCTATTGTGGAAAACGGAAAACTTACTATGGTATCAAATGAAGAAGAATTTTATAAAAAATTAAAAAAATTATGGGAACCACCAGAGAGTCCTTTCAGTAATTTGCGGCAGTGGAAATTTGGAAACGGAGAAAAGTAAATATGTTATATGTCCTATAAGGCTAAGGCCTAATTTTTTTTGAAAAGGGGTGTGTAAGAGATTGGCAGCTTTATTTGGGACCGATGGAATTAGAGGAATTGCAAACAAAGATCTAACACCAGAACTCTGTTTCAAATTAGGAAGGGCAGGAGCCTGGTTTTTGAAAGAGAATTATAATATAAATAAAATCCTTATTGGTAGGGACACCCGAATCTCTGGACAAATGCTTGAAGGTGCTATGCTGGCAGGGATAACTTCTATTGGGGTAGGCGTGAAACTTTTGGGGATTGTTACAACTCCTGCAGTAGCTTTACTTACGCGTGAAGAAGGGGATGCTTGTGGTGTAATGATTTCTGCCTCTCACAACCCTGTTCCTGACAATGGGATCAAATATTTTAATAAAGAAGGTATTAAATTATCTATTGCAGAAGAAAAGGAGATTGAATCTTTCGTTAATATAAGTGAAGATAAAATGCCAAGACCAACCGGTTTAAATATAGGTACAGTAGAACATTTAGAAGAAGCAGGTTGGAAATATATTAATCATGTGTTAGGAAAATTGATTCCTTTGGATTTGTCAGGCAAGAAGATAGTGATTGACTGTGGTTATGGAGCAGCTTATGAGATAGCACCTCTTATGTTTGAAAAACTGGGCGCAGAAGTCCTGGCCATTAACTGCAAACCTGAAGGTGATAAGATCAATGTTGACTGCGGTTCAATTCATCCAGAAAAAGCAGGTGATATGGTTATTGAGCAAAATGCAGATCTAGGATTTACCTTTGATGGAGATGGGGATAGAGTGATAGCATTAGACAAGCAAGGTAAAACTATCGACGGTGACAAGATCCTCGCTATTCTGGCAACATATCTTAACTCAAAGAATGAACTGCCTCACAACACGTTTGTGACAACAGTAATGAGTAATCTTGGTCTTGACCTTGCAATGCAAAAAAGAGGTATTAAAGTAGAACGAACAAATGTAGGCGACAGGGCAGTACTTTTTTGCATGCTAGAAAATGGTTACACTCTTGGCGGCGAGCAGTCAGGCCATATAATAAACTTAAAAGAAAACGTTACAGGGGATGGTGTCATTACCGCTTTGAATCTCATGAAAGTCATAATTGACCAGGAAGAAGAATTAGGGGAATTAGCACAAATAGTAACGCCCCTTCCTCAAGTACTTGTAAATGTTAAAGTCGAAAACAAAGAAGACATTTTGAACGATTCTGAAATTAATGAACAAAAGAGAAAGAAAGAAAATGAATTAGGAGAAACAGGAAGGATTTTGATCAGGCCGTCAGGAACAGAACCATTAATAAGAGTTATGGTAGAGGGTCAAGATGAGGAATTATTGCATAAAATAGCTAATGAACTGGTAGAGGTTATCAAAAACAAGTCTACTAGCAAGTAAAAATTATAAACTTTTTGCAGGAAAACAAGCTATCAGATAAGCTATTGTATGTATTTTGGTGAAATTATTTTTAGGGGGTGGTAAATTGAGGAATTTATAATTAACATATTTTTTTGTACAGTAAAGCGCCAGGACATATCTAAGGTTTTTAAAGCCGGGTATGTTGACGAGGTTGAGGGTTTATCGATCTATCGGCGGATGCCCTCCGGTGATTTGCCACCGTTAAAGGTACATAACAAAACTCAGGAGCGATTCTGGGGACAAAAAGTACCGGGTTTAAGGACAATTGAATATAGAAGAAGATTATAATTATTATGTAAAGCTAAATGAAAATAACTTTAAATTGTATGGGGGTTTTTGAGACAATGTGTGGGATAGTTGGATATATAGGCAGAGAGGATGCCATTGATGTTTTAATAAAAGGACTTGAGAAACTTGAGTACAGAGGTTACGATTCGGCAGGTGTTTCATTTATTGATGAAGGGAAAATAAGAATTGAAAAAACGAAGGGAAGGATAAATGATTTAAAAAATAAGGTTAACGGTCACGATTATAAATCCAAAATTGGGCTCGGCCATACACGATGGGCTACACATGGTAAGCCATCTAACGAAAACAGCCACCCTCATTGTGATTGTTCCGGGAAAATCTCTCTTGTTCACAATGGGATTATTGAAAACTATAAAGAACTAAGGGAAAAGTTGCTGAAAAACGGCCATGTTTTTAATTCTGAAACGGACACCGAAGTAATAGGTCACCTGGTTGAAGAATATTTCGAAGGCGACCTCTTAGAAGCGATCAAGAAAGCCGGCAAAGAATTAAAAGGATCTTTTGCCCTGGCAGTTATGGAAGAACAAAATCCAGATAAAATAATCTGCCATAGAAAAGACAGTCCCCTTGTCATAGGCATAGGAAAAGACGAAAATATTATTGCTTCAGATATTCCTGCAATTCTGGCTCATACGAAAGATGTTTTAATTCTTGACGATGGGGACATAGCAGTGGTAAGTAAAAGTGAGGTAATAATTTTTGATGAAAATGGACATAAAGTAGATAAAGATGTACTTAAAATAGAATGGGATGTTAAAGAGGCAGAAAAAGGCGGATACGAACATTTTATGCTAAAAGAGATACACGAACAACCACAGGTCCTTAAGGATACATTAAGAGGAAGATTAAATGAGCAAGAAAACCTGGTCGAGTTAGATGAATTGTCCTTAACTACAGAAGAGATAGCTAGCTTTGATAAAATATACATGGTGGCCTGCGGTACGGCTTATCATGCAGGATTAGTAGGGAAGACAATTTTTGAAAGCCTGGTGAAGTGTCCGGTAGAAGTGGATATTGCTTCCGAGTACAGGTATAGAGAACCTCTAATCACAAAAAACACCCTGGTAATAGTGATAAGCCAGTCAGGTGAAACGGCGGATACCCTAGCAGCTCTAAGACAATCAAAAAAATGGGGAGCGAAAGTAATTGCAATAACCAATGTAGTCGGTAGTACTGTTTCTAGAGAAGCTGACGAAGTCCTCTATACGTGGGCAGGTCCAGAAATAGCTGTGGCATCTACAAAAGCGTATTTGACCCAATTGCTTGCTCTTGCAATGTTGGGTATATATTTTGCCAGAACGATAAAAAGTGCACCGCAAAAAAGGCTAGAAGAGCTCTCTTCGTATTTGGTCAAAATGCCCGAATTACTAGAAAGAGTATATGATCAGGAAGAGCCATTAAAAGAAATTGCTAATGAAATTGCGAAATGGGATAGTACATTCTTTATAGGTCGAGCTTTAGATTGGGCTGTGGCTGAAGAAGGCGCGCTGAAGTTAAAAGAGATATCTTATATTCAGGCAGAAGCATATGCGGCAGGAGAGTTAAAGCACGGGACCCTGGCTCTTATAGTCGAAGGCATACCTGTGATTACCCTTGTGACACAACCTCACGTATATGAAAAGACCATATCGAATCTACAAGAAGTAAAAGCAAGAGGGGCAAAATGTTTTGCCCTGGCTTTTGAGGATGACGAAAAAATATACCAAGAAGCGGATATTGTTATGACAATTCCAAGAGTGGACCCTCTTTTAACTCCTATATTGAGCGTTGTTCCGTTGCAGCTAATATCCTATTATGCTGCTGTTGCAAGAGGATCAGATGTTGACAAACCCAGGAATTTGGCTAAGAGTGTTACTGTGGAATAAAAGAAAAATTAAGGTTCTAAATCCACCCCCTTTGATCGAGAAATGACTTGTGAAATCATGAGGGGGTGGATTTTTTATCACTCACACCTCAGGGGCTTAAAGGGAAGGAAATACCATTGCTTTGATCCTGACCTGGTGGAAGTATTTATTGAGCCTCACTACAACTTTAGGCAAACTAGGTCTAAAGTCGGTTGCTATCTAGGGCTGCAAATGATATAATAACTTCTTAGGTTATAAAATTATTAACAAGAGGTCTTACTTAAAATTTA